>Ga0255410_1041_pt1 | contig 20235 bp, 16 predicted proteins | sample CelNoTSeSYBR01J2_FD_182126 | JGI IMG/M metagenome (GOLD analysis project Ga0255410, IMG submission 182126) | Sediment cell enrichment communities from methane seep in Santa Monica Basin, California, United States - CellEnrichment... | ecosystem: Environmental > Aquatic > Marine > Cold seeps >... | reverse complement strand
GTAACTTGGAGCTGGATAAACGTTGTTTTTGTCAAGGTTTTCCCCTGTGTTCAGTTTTCCCCATGCCTTAACTAGCGCGGCGTTGGTTTTATATTTTTTCTTAAGCCATTCGTTCCAGCGTTTGGTCAATATTTGTTTAAATACAGTTGGCCATTTTTCAAAACGTCCCTTTAAAATGAAATCGACAGTATGATTTTCGTTAGCCAGTTCCCAGGATGCGAATAATGACATTTCAGCATAGCGTTGTTTGTTGTAAGGATTGACCCGGTTTAGAAACATTTTTATGTGAGCAATTTTGGCATCTCTAAAAACTTTATCCAAGTAGGGCATAATCGGAAAAACATTGTAAAAATTGTGATCGTAATTTTTGTTTTTGCGTTTCAAAACAATTTTATTCCCCGGCCAATACTGCATTGGGGGAGTGTGTGAACCAAGGGAGGTGCAATGAACAAAAATCCCTGCTTCCTGCAATTTGTAAACTAAATAATCATAACGGTCAAGTTTTGAGCCATCCCCTTTCTTAGAGCTAACCATTTTGCCCAGACGTGTTGATGCTGGAGTATAAAACGGGTGTCCGGTAGCCCACAAACGAATCGCGTTTATATTCATATTGCACAATCTAAGGACAGCGTTGTCAATTGCTTCGTAGCTGGTCATGCAACCGGCGCCGACGTTCAGCCCCATTAGATGAATGGGTTTGCCGTCGTAATAAAAATCAGGACCTTTACGAGTTACATAATGTCCTTTGCGGGGACGAACATAAGGATGGAGATTGAGTTTGGCAACTTCACTTTTAAATGAAATGTTGACCCCCATTATCAAAGATTTATATTTGGAAGGAGCTTTGTAAGAATATAAATTAACTTGAAAAATAGATGGTTTGCCGTCTGGAACCAATTTAAACAATAAACCTTTACTCAAGGTTTTAATTAATTCTTCAGAATTTTCTGCCGGGAGTTTTATGGTGATTTTTTCATAACGCTTCATTCCGGCTGGAATTTGATAGCTAAACAGAGCTTTATTCGCATAATCAACACCTGCTTTGAGCTTAAGCGTGGAGCCGATTTTATACTCGCTGAGGTCTTTCAAGAGCGGATATATTTTCAATGCGGGAGCTTTGCCGCTGCCATCTTTACGCTGGTCAACGAATTGTGTGCCTAGGCTCAATGTCGCTTCTTTGATTTTGAATTTAACAGCGTATTTCAGTAAGTCCGTATTAAAACTAACTAAGGCCTGATGGCCGCCAATCCGCAGCGCGACGAGTTGTTTGCCATCGCCAAGTTTGTGGGAATAACTGGTGTAGCAAGCTTTTTTGACTGGCAACTTGACCTGTTCTGCAATAGCCTTGCTGGCGTTGATGGTCAACAATCCCATGGCTAATAATAAGGCTTGTTTTGGGTGAAACATAGAATTCTCCTAATGGTTATATTTTTTTATTTGTATAGTATTTATTTTATAGGGAACGGAGGTAGTTAACGGCTTTTGTCATAGCCTCTTTCGCTGGAATGTCGCTGCTTTCATACTCAATGTTGATAAAACCATCGTAGCTATAATCGCGCATGGCATTCCAACACCCGGCTGTATCAATATCACCTTCACCAATCAAAGCCGGTTTAAAGTATTTGCCGATTAGCGAGTCCATACATCCTTCTTCCGGCTGGTCGCTGATATACCAGTCTTTGAAATGGGCATGAACCACATCGCTAGCAGATTGTTTGAATGATTCAACAGTATTTTCTCCGAATGCGGCATTGCCATTATCATAGGTCAGTTTGAGTTGCGGCACTTCCGCTTTTGCTTTGTAGTAATCCTCAGCAGTGATGAATGCGCTATGCTTGCCGGGAAAGTTTTCAATTGTCAAAGTAATTCCGGCATCATCTGTAATCGGCGCGATCTTAACTAATGCTTCAATCCAAAAATCTCGAAATGCATCACGACTTGATTCTGCGTTCCAACAGGTCGGAATCATGATAATCGGAGCGTTAAGTGCGACGGTGTTTTCAACTGACTGCTTTACTTCGTCCAGCCAGTTACTCTCTCCGCTGGTAAGTTTGTCGCAAAAGAAAGTGTGGCATGCTACGGTTAAACCAGCGTCATTGCACATTTTTTTCAATTCTTTCGGGTCATAGCCATAAGTGCTTACCCAGTCGATGCCTTCAAGCTCAAGCTCAACAGCTGTTTTTATAATATCTTTAATTCCGAAGCCCTGACGCTCCATTGTATATGTCATCATACATAATTTCATGCTAAGATACCTGAATGGTGTTTTTAAATATTTTTTTAGTTAAAATCTGGAGCTGGGCGTGAACCATCACTTTTTTTGATAACAATTCGTTTAACAAAATTCTGCCATACGGAACCTGTTCCCATGAAAAAATGGTCTTTTGAAGCCACATGGCCATCCACAAATAAATAATTTGAACGCTTATTATGAGTGTCGAATGTAAAGTGGGGACTTGTTTGCCAGGAACCAAATTCCGTGTATCCATTATTAATCAGTCCAGATTCCACCAAAGAGACTTTGGCGGTAGGATATTTTATAAACGAATTTTTAGTAAATTTCGGTGTTGCTGACCAATTGTTACCACCCACGCCAAAATCACCACCAGTAAGAGGATAAGCATAAGTCCGGTAATTACCTTTGCCCGCTAATGTGGGACAGAAAAGTTTGCAGTTCTTAGTTGTGCTCCAGCCTGATGGCGACCATTCTTTCGCGTAAGATACACCAGCCTCAGAATCAATCAAGCCGGCATCTTTCAGACATTTACGCCAGCTAATACTACTGGTCGCGGCAACTTGACCTTTTGCCATAGGCCAATAACCGTCATAGTCATCCGTATAACTTTGAAAAAGCAAACCGATTTGTTTTTGAGAGTTTGTGCAGCTAATTGATTTTGCTTTTTCACGCGCCTTGCCTAAGGCTGGCAATAACATGCTGGCGAGGATTGCTATGATAGCGATCACGACGAGTAATTCAATGAGTGTGAAGTTTTTTTTCATTTTATTCAACTCCATTTTGTTGATTTTTTTGTATTGTTAATAACATTTTGTTATATTTGTAGTATAGATTATGTTTTTCATTTTGTCAAGAGTTTTTTGTTTTTTTTAACATTAATTAAATGATTTAAGCACAAAGTTAAATATTTTGCAAAGTGTTATTGACAATATAACAAATTGGTATTATAATAACATTGTGACTATATAATAATAAGGAAATAAACGATGTCGAAAGTTCTTACAAAAATAAGTTTGATAGAGCAGGTTAAAAACTTGCTGAAGGAAGAAATATCCAGCGGGGCTTTACAGCCCGGGCAGCGGATTGAATCAATTCGTTCCTTGCTGAAAAAATATAAAGTTTCACATATTACCGCGGCGACAGCGCTTAAACAGTTGAAAGAAGAAGGGTGGATAAATTCAAAGGTAGGCAGCGGGTCTTTTGTCAGTGCCGCACCGCCTGTTTTCAGCTTTAAACCCGGAAATGCAATAGTAAGTGCCGGAAATATTATTTATTTCATAATCATGGGTGGCCGCAGCCTGGAAGGCTATCATTCAAAAGTTTTGGAATATCTACAGGAGCTTGTCGCGGAACATAATTTACAATTAAAATTCGCCTCGGCTGATGATTCGATAACCTTAGCTAAAATAACTGCTTCGCCAATGACTCTCGGTATAATCTATCAAGCTGATATGAAACCATTTGCGTCAAATGTTCCCGCGGTCAGTTACGGCATGAGTCCTTCCTTCTTTGATTCATGTTTTGTGCAGCCGGATAACTTTCAAGGTGGTATTTTGAGCGGTACACTTCTCTTAAAAAACGGGCATAGTAAAATTTATTATGTATCAAGCAATCTGCCTGAAGTAACTAAATACACGCATTTTAGTCAACGTTACAATGGTTTATGCGCGGCTTTTGAAATGGCTGAACTTGCTCATCCTGACTTAGTCCGCTGGCATATTAAAAACCCTGAGAGCCGTCAGAAAGTTACTGAATTATTGGAACAGGTGAGGGCAAAGGCTCCAGAAGCTCCTACGGCACTGGTGATTGGTAATAAAGCCATGGCTTCAGAAATATATATGGTCGCAATCGGGATGGGGATACGGATTCCGGAAGACCTTAGCATAGTCTCATTTATTGATCGCGCGGAACACCGGGAGGATCATATTTCAAATATTGATTTCTCACGAAAAGCCATGGCGCAGCAACTTTTTGCAATTATTCTCAGTGCCAGAGATTCGCGCTTCGCGATAAATAATAACAAGCATCTCCTACCCATGTTTTTATCGAACTCCGACACAATAAAAAATTTAAATCAAGGTGATTCTTGATTTTTCGCACCTTGCAGGCCCAATATCATGAGTTTGCAGGTAATGAGGTAAATTTGTTAAGCAGGTTAACATTAATCGGAGTTGCCCAGCATTGCTTCGATTACTTCATCGAAACTGAGTTTATGCTTGTCTGGATTTCCTCTTGAGGCAAGCAAAGTTTACAAAAAACATAGATATAAAAGAATAAGTCTAATTTTATGGCATGAGCTTAGTGGCATTTTTCGAACGCAAGCGTTGGCGATAAGTACGGGGCGAAATTCCGGTTTGCGCCTTGAATTGTTTTGAAAAATGGCTGCTGTCGCAAAAACCCACCTCATAAGCAATTTCACTGAGACTGAACTCTGTCGCTTCAATTAATCGCATTGCTTTTTGCACCCGCAGTAAATTAATATATTTGCTGATTGGAAGTCCGGTATTTTTTTTAAAAAGTTCGCCAATGTAATTTCTGCCCACTTTACATGCGGCAGCAAGTTCTTTAATGGAAATCGGGTGGTTGAAATGGTTATGAATATAATCTATCGCGCGTCGGGACGCGATTGTACCAGAAACTTGTGCCCCGATGAAAGAATCATTCGAGATATAGCGTTGGAGTTCCAGCATAATTCGACAAAAAATAAGCTTTGCTGCTAACTGCCAACCGCTGACTTGTTCTCGTATTTCCCTGTGAAGAGAGTTGAACATCGTGCTTATTTTATCCTGAAACGGCGGCGATAGGGAATATTTGCTTATATGATTTTTGTCACGGAACAGTTTTTTCAATATGTCCAGTTGATTTTTTTCAAAATCATTAAACAGGGATATTTTAAACATTAAATTAAATATTTCCATGCGGTCTTGGGTATGGAATGTATGAATGTCGTTTTCATTGAGAAAATACAGGTCTCCTTTTAGCACAGGATAAGATTTGTTGTTGATCTGTTCACTTCCGCCGCCACGTAAAACATAAACAAGTTCCATGCAGTCATGAATATGAGCGGCATGCTGTTGGTGTATAAAGTTCTGTCGATTTATGAATAGCGGAATTTCGCTTTCATTGTAATTGAGCAAACTGGTAAAATCATTCAATTTAAATATTTGGGTCATGACGGCTCCGCTTTTGTTCTCAATATTAAAAAGAATAGTGCAATTCTTTTAATAAATCAAGCTGTGATTAGAGCAATAGGCTCAAAAAAACATCTATTTATACAAAAGTATCCTGTTTTGGTAAAGGTTTTTTGTTATTTTATAGTCTATAATTAATTGTAGCTAGTCTAATCCATTCGGATTTAAAATTCTGAAAAAGAAATAAAATTATAATGAAAAAAAGGAAATGACATGATTCCAGAAAATGAATATCTCGATCGCATCCAGGGTTGTTGGATGGGGAAAAATCTCGGCGGTTCACTTGGTGAAAAATACGAAGGCAAGAAGAATCCGCCGCGACTGGAGCATTCCCTGCCGGAAGAAAGCTGCCCAAACGACGACCTTGATTTGCAGTTGGTATGGCTCGAAATGCTTGACAATCGTGGATTGGAATTGAGCGCGGCGGATTTTGCGGACGCCTGGAGTCAATACATAATTTATCCCTTTGACGAATACGCCGTAGCGTTGGCAAATATCAAGGCAGGCTTACAGCCGCCTGCTACCGGCTGTTTTAATAATTTCTTTGACGAAGGTATGGGGGCGCCAATCCGTAGTGAGATATGGGGATGTATGGCTCCCGGGAATCCGGCTGTCGCCGCTCATTACGCATTTCTCGACAGTCAGGTGGATCATTGGAATGAAGGGGTTTATGGCGAAGTGTTTTTCGCCATTCTACAAAGTATGGCATTTAGTGAAAGCAATGTAACTAAACTTATCGCCGATGCGCTGGAGATGATTTCGGCTGAGTCAAAACTGCATAGTGTCTGTTCTTTGGTCGTAGAGCAGTTTAGCGCTGGTGTTGATCCCTGGGAAATTCGTGAAGAATTGCTTTTGAAGTTCGGCGAAGATAACTTTACCCATTGTTTGCAGAATATCGGTTTGACCGTGCTCGCGCTGCTATCAGGCGGGGGGGATTTACGTAAAACACTTTCTGATGCTTGCAATTACGGCTATGATACTGATTGTACCGCTGCCACCGCCGGAGCGATTCTCGGTATCATCAACGGGGGCAGGGCGATATTGGAAATGTGCGACGGAAAAATGGATCCCGCCATTATTCCCGGTTGGGGCGTAATCAACTTTATCCCGCCGGTCGATATTTATGAACTTTCGGAAAGGGTTGCGTGCTGGGGAGAAAAATTACAGCGGATGGCGGCTCCTCCGATGTTGACTCTGCCGTTTGCGCTGCCGGAAATGCCTGAATTTACATCACCGCTGCAAATGGAATTTATTCTTAGTGACCAGTTTGCCGGTGAAGAAGAGTTTTTCGCCGCCCTTGACGCTGGAGAAAATGACAAATTTACCCGTGTCAGTCTTGATACATTTCATTTTACCGATGAAATACTGGAAAAGTTTGATGCGGAAAAAGATCTTTATGTTTACACAGTAGCCAGACCAACTTGTGAAATGTATCTGACCTTTGTTGTAAATAGCAACTGTGGATATAAAATGCTGGTGAACCGGCGGTTCAGAAGACAAGTGGACAAGTCAGAGTTGCCGCCGTTGGCTCCATCCCCGCATCGTTTGGCGCGCTTGTCCCCATGCTGTAAAGTAAGTGAAAAGGGAGATTCTCTGTTGGCGGTATTACAGCCGCGGCAAAACAGAAAATTATCGATTGTGATTGCCAACCCGGACAACAGCTTACAGTACAATGTCCCGTGCCGCAGTTAAAAATCAAATTACTGGTAATTAAATGATAATTGTGTAGTTTATATCTGAACAATGTTTTTTATGGAGTTGATGATGTTTAAAAAAGTACTTACTGGTATTTATGCTGGGAAATATCTTCGGACAAAAACAATTTTATATGGCATTGGACATTTGTGATGATATTCAACGTAACGGGCGCAGGCAATTGTCCCGGGGCGTGAAGGCCGCATCAGTTTCATGTGGTTGGGATTGATTAGTAAACTATGCGTTGTCATAATAGGTTATACTGCCAGTCTAATTTGGAAAGGCGGGAGTGAAACTACAGATGAATTATCTGAAAATAAGCCTTTAAGTAATCCAGAATAAAGGATGTATCACGTATCAAGGTGAACTTATTCGAAACAGGCTCTAGACCATAACAACCAGCAATGCCAGTTTTATAGCTTTGTATCACAGTGAATTTATGTTTTTTTTAGTGTACACGAAAAAAAGCATATTTTTTATTTTCAGACCCTTATTTCATGAGTCATTTTTTTTTGTCGCGGACTTGTTTGAAAAATCTTTGGATGATGTCGCGGCATTCTAGCTCTAAAACACCTGATTTTACCTCGACGTTCCATAACATTCCTTTGAAGCCGCTGACGTCTAATGCTGAACCGCACGCGCCGCTGCGGGGATCGGGCATGCCGTAAATTACCCTTCTGACATGTGAATTAACCATTGCCCCGGCACACATGGCGCAGGGTTCTTTGGTAACGTAAATATCCACTTCGTCCAGTCGCCAGTCGGTGAGCGCGTTGGCGGCTCCGGTGATGGCGAGTATTTCCGCATGGGCGGTTGCGTCATGGAGCATTTCCACTTGATTGGAGGCGCGGGCTATGATGCAGTTATCTTTGACCGCGACCGCTCCGACCGGCACTTCGCCGGCAGCAAAGGCAATCTCCGCCTGGCGTAGTGCTTTGCGCATAAAATATTCATCGTCAAATATAAGCATATTAATCTATTTTATCTGTGCATTCTGAGTGGATAATGGCGTTGTTGTATCGGGTAAATACAAAACGGACTCGTTTTCCTCTGTAGCGGTAAAGATAAATAATTGTTTGTTTCTCGAATTTTCTTTTGCCTAAATGGGCATCACGGGCGCCAAACATTTTTTGTAAAGTGGAGACCTCCCTGACAAATGAAAAATCTACATTTTTATATAATGTCATAGCCGCTTCGTATTTCTGCTCTGAATCAGTACGCAAAGTAGTGTCGTGTAAAGTAGCTATTTCATCATCGTATCTTGTGTAAATGTCGATATCGCCCGCGGGTAATTTATCTGATTCTGAAGTTGCGCATCCAGAAAGCAGCATAATTGCTAAACCAGCTAGAAAAAAATATGATTTTATTTTCATTTACTTAACTCGCTCCTTATTTTGTTCCGGTGCTGCCGAAACCACCAGTGCCGCGCCCTGATTCGGATAATTCGTCAACACAGTGTAAAGTTACGTCCGGCAATTCACAAATGACCATCTGCGCGATACGTTCGCCACGTTTGATGACAAAAGTTTCTTTACCGTGGTTGTACATAATGATACCGACTTCCCCGCGATAACCGGCATCAATTGTGCCAGGGGAATTGGTCAAAGTCAAATCGTGCTTGAGAGCCAGTCCGCTGCGCGGTCTGATTTGCGCTTCAAATCCTATGGGTAATTCAATAAAAAAACCTGTCGCGACCAACATGCTTCGGCCCGGTATTAAATCTATGTCAACACGTGAACGTAAATCAAAAGCAGCGTCGTCATGGTGTGCTTTTTTGGGCATTAAATCTTCACATCCCGGCTTCATACTGAAATTGACTGATATTGTAGTTTTCATAAGCTTTTACAATTACCCTTAATATTTAATGAATTTGATTTGCTAAAATTATTCTTATCATGTAACTTAGTCTGTAAGTTGAAAAAATCAACTAAACGGGAATAAAATAGCATGCGGATAAATGAGCTTCTTCAGAGCGCGTTGGATTCAAACGCTTCTGATTTGTTTGTTACTGGCGGAAAACAACCGCGACAGAGACAGTTCGGAAAAGTTGTACTCACTGATGAGGATTTCGTCCAGAGTGAAGATATTGATGCTTTCAGGCGTGAGGTGTTGCTGCCGGAAGCGGAAAAAGTTTATCAGGAAACAGGCAGTTTTGACGCGGGACTTACCACTGAAAGCGGTCAGCGCTTCCGACTTAATTTTCTTACACAACAGGGCTTGCCAGCTATTGTCGCGCGTCCGGTACCTTCCGCGGATAATCTTTCATTCAAAGAATTGAACCTGCCTGACACAATAGAATCTCTGGCTGACCAGCCGCGCGGACTTATTTTAATTGCCGGCGCTGCCGGAAGTGGTAAATCTACTACGCTTGCCGCTATGGTTAACTACATTAATGAAAAATATGAAAAACATATAGTCTGTATCGAAGACCCTATTGAATATGTTCACAATGATAAAAAATCCTTGATAACGCAGCGCGAAGTTGGCGCGGATACGGTTAACTTCCACGAAGCCCTGCGCAATGTCGTGCGTGAAAGCCCTGACGTTATTGTCATTGGTGAAATGCGTGACCTTAATACCATGCAAACCGCGATTACTGCCGCCCTGACCGGGCATTTAGTGTTTTCAACCGTACATACCGCGGACAGCGTGCAGTCGGTCGAACGCATTATCAGTAATTTTCCGGAACATTTACGCGATCAGGCGGCTCAGGATTTATCATTGGCTTTGCGGGGAATTATCGCTCAGCGACTCCTGCCTGATGTTGATAACAAGGGGATGGTTCCCGCTGTTGAGATAATGAAAGGTACGCCAGCGATAACTAATATTATAGCTGACCGTAATTTTAAAGAACTCGAAGAAGCCATCAAACGCGGCGTTAATGAAGGGATGGTGACTTTTAATCGCTGTTTGTTTGAATTGGTCAAAAATGAACAAATAACTTCAGCGGTCGGAGCATCCGCCGCCTCGAACCGTGAAGAATTTTTACTGCTGGTTCGCGGTATGGAGAGCGGTATTGAAACTTTCAGGGACAGCTTCAGTAATGCAGCCGGGGACAGTGACGTACTTAATATGAAACGCCTTCTTCAGGCCGCTATTGCCAACGGCGCTAGCGATTTGCTGATTACTACCGATGCCCGTCCGACTTTGCGGGTTGACGGCGGCTTGCTGCCGTTGAATACGGAATATTTAACTCCTGTAGATACGCAGCGTCTGCTTTTTAGTATCTTGACTCCGCAGCAGCGCGCCAGGTTTGAAGAAGAACGTGAAATAGATTTTGCTTTGTCAATCAGCATGAAAGTTCATGAAGAAGATAAAGAGGTATTGCAGTATCGTTTCAGGGTAAACGGTTTTTATCAGCGCGGTAATATCGGTGCGGCTTTGCGGGTTATACCTAAGCATATTCCGTCGATTGAAGATCTGAAACTGCCGCCGGTACTGGTGAAACTGGCTGAAAAGAAAAGCGGTTTGATTTTGATAACCGGTCCGACTGGACACGGTAAAAGCACTACGCAGGCGAGTTTGATAGATAGAATTAATTCCGAATCCCCCTGTCATATTGTCACAGTCGAAGACCCCATTGAATACGTTCATTCCAATAAAAAAGCCGTCGTCGAACAGCGCGAACTCGGAGCGGATACATTCAGTTTTGCTAAAGCTCTGAAATATGTCCTGCGTCAGGACCCGGATGTTATTCTGGTAGGGGAAATGCGTGATACTGAGACCATATCAGCGACTTTGACAGCGGCGGAAACCGGACATCTCGTTTTTGCGACACTGCATACTAATAGTGCTCCGCAAACCATTGATCGAATCATTGATTCTTTTCCGGCGCATCAGCAAAATCAAATAAAATTACAGCTTTCCGGGGTTCTGCTCGGAGTGGTGTCGCAGCGCTTGATCCCGCTTAAAAACGGGGAAGGGCGGGTCGCGGCTTTTGAAATAATGGTTGGAACCCCAGCTATTCACGCTTTGGTTCGCGATGGAAAAAGCAGTCAACTGCAGTCAATTATAGAAACCGGGTTTAAAGACGGCATGGTAACCATGGCAAAAGCGACTGAAGAACTTTATAACAAGGGTTCTATATCTAAAAAAGATTATGAATCATTAAATAGAACATTTAAATCTACAAAAGGATACTAAAATTATGTTCAGAATTGGTCATGGTTACGACGTTCATCGTCTAATACCAGCTAGGAAGCTAATTTTGGGTGGAGTTACGATTCCACATTCTACAGGACTTGACGGACACAGTGACGCGGATGTTGTTATTCATGCGTTAATGGATTCAATACTCGGAGCTCTGGCATTAGGAGATATCGGTATGTGGTTTCCGCCGTCTGATCCCAAGTTAAAAGACGCGGACAGCATGAAGTTATTATCCAAAATATGGAAAGACAAAAAATGTGCTGACTATAAACTGGGTAACTGCGATATTACAATTATTGCCCAGCATCCCAGATTAAGCCCGTTTATCGAACAAATGAGAAAAAACATAAGCAAAGTGTTGGGCTGTAAATTAGATCAAGTCTCAATAAAAGCAACCACCACCGAAGGCTTAGGATTCTGCGGAAAACAAGAAGGCATAGCAGCCAACGCCGTAGTTATACTAGAGAAAAAATAAAAAGAGTGTTTTAAAAATAAAAAAGTTAAGGTTTGATAATGGATTTTGTAATTGCCAATAACAATGGTCGTTTGATCGTTGCAGGTTGTTGTTAATATGGAAAATTATGTTTGAGTTACCAAGAATTTTAGAATTAGATAATGCAATTGAGTTTGTAAATGATTTCTTGAATGCAGAAAAACAAGAAAATTACCACTTTGATTTTGGTAAAATGGGAAGAATAAGTCCATTTGCGATGTTATATCTTGCAAATGCAATTTTACAATTTAGAAGAGCAAATAAAGAATCCAGATTTTTGGCCTTCAACTTCAATGGAGCTAATTGTGACTATCCTAAGCACATGGGGTTCTTTAGAGCATTTGGATTAAAAATTGGCAACGAGCCTGGAGAAGCATCAGGAAGTACAACTTATTTACCCCTTACTATATTAAAAATATCAGAAATAAGAAGAGAAGCTGTATCTTTAAGGATGCCAATAGGAGAACTTTTGGAAGAAAAAGCTTTAGCTCAATCAAAAATTCTCACAAATAACCAAGAAACACCACTAACTGATATTTTAGCATATTCTTTAAAAGAAATTCTCCGTAATGTTGTAGAGCATAGCGAAAGTGATATTTTGGCTTTTTGTGCTCAATTTTGGCCTTCCTATGATAAAGTTGAGTTATGTATCTTAGATACAGGTATAGGAATATATGAGTCAATTAAGGCTAACCCAATTTTAGAAATAGAAGATAATAAACATGCTATAGAGTTGAGTTTAGCACCTGGGATCTCTGGAAAGAATTATAAAGGAATAAGGCAACGCCATAATGATATATGGCAAAATTCTGGGTATGGCTTATTTATGGTTAGTCAATTATGCCTATATGGAGGAAGCTTTTTTGTAGGAAGTAATTCTACAGGCATAAAATTAGATATAGAAAACAAACAGGAATATGAGTTAAGTGATTTTAACGGGACTATTATAAGAGTATGTTTAAAACCTTCAGAAATTGATACATTACACAATTCTCTTGCAGAAATAAGAAAAAAAGCTAGTGAGATTACTAAATTTGAAGATGGAGCAATAAAGAGTGCTTCTGTAGCATCTCAAATGCTTTATGTTAAATTTAAGCATCGTTTGGATACAGACACTTAAATTCAGTTGGTCCGACGGAGCAGTTGGTCCGACGGAGCCATACACAAACGAATGACCATATTTGAGCTTATTTTTGACTTTTGGTTTATGAAGAACGGTTCTTAGAGTTATTTTTAAGGCTGTTTTTTACTTAACCCTTAAATCTTAAATCTTTTCTAATCACTCGATAGTTCACAGCCGCATCTTTTATTTGCTTTTTGAAACGATACAACATATGATAGAGGTAGAGGTTCAGCACTAATCTATTTATGGAGAATTTTAAATGATTACTCACCAGCCAGTAAGCAATCATGATGATCTTTTGAAAGTCGTTGATGGGATTTTGAACGAACTAGGTCTAAGCCTTAAAGATTTCGGCGGTAAACTTACTTTTGCCGGCATGGACCCTATTCGAGCAACTGTATTCAAGGTTGGAGCAACATCGGCGATTGTCGCCGCGGCAAACGCGGTAGCGTCAGCTTTGATATGGCAGGAACGTACTGGCGAAACTCAGGATATCCACATAGACCTTAGAAAAGCTTGGACTATTCAAAGTTGCTGGCAAGATGTACTGTATAACTGCACCACTATCAACGGCGTATCGGTAATGCTAAGTCAGAACCTTACACAAGCCCCGACACTTTATAAGACAAAAGATAATCGCCATGTGATGGCATCCGCACTTTACCCACGCTCATTTCACGTCCTCTTAAATGTCTTAGACTGTGGTCCGAATCCGGAACAAATGCAAAAAGCCATCATTAAATGGAATGCCAAAGATTTGGAAATCGCCTGTCAGAATGCCGGAACATGCCTGACAATGATCCGTACCCAGAAAGAATATCAGGCGGAAGAACAATACAAACATCATGCCGAAGCACCTCTGATTACTGTTGAAAAAATTGGAGATAGCGAACCTGAACCGCTTGGACCGGCGGAGCGTCCGCTGTCCGGCATACGAGCACTCGGAATGACTCATGTCGTTTCTGGTCCTGTCGTCCTGCGTGAATTAGCCCATCACGGCGCCGAATGCCTTAATCTGAATACACTTGACTGGTTAGAGCTAGGCCTGGTCTATATGAATTGCGATGTGGCTACACGTCAGGCTTATCTCGATGGCCGCATCGAACAATGTCGTCCGAAAATTTATGAATTAATCAAAGATGCGGACATTTTTGTCGAAAATCTGCGACCGGGATGTGCAGATCAGGAAGGATTTTCCGCCGAAGAACTCGCAAAGCATCGACCGGGAATCATCTACACGTCGATAAGACTTTGCGGTCCGACCGGTCCCTGGTCGGAGTACTTGGGATTTGATTTCAATGCGGCTGCTCTTACTGGAATGTTTACCGAAGAAGGAACTCCTGAACTGCCAGAGACGCCGCACGACGTAAATGTCGTCTGTGACTTCATAGCATCCTATCTGGTTACAACAGGCATAAAAACAGCCTTGCTCCGGCGAGCGAAAGAAGGCGGCAGCTACAAGGTTCATGTCAATCTTGCTCAAACCACAATGTTTATGTTGAGTCTCGGATTAATCGACAAAAAGATGTTGCTGGATATAGAAAGTTTAGGCGAGGAACACCAGCGTCTTGAGCCCAATCTTCAAAGCGGCATGACTCCGCTTGGCGAATACACTCGTCTCGGTTCACAGGTAGAAATGTCAAAGACACCAGAATACTGGGATGACCCATTAATCTGGCCAATTGGCTCATGCAAACCAGAGTGGATAAAAAAATAAACCTCCGACGGAGCCATACACGAACGAATGACCATACTTGAGCTTTTAGTGATCTTTTCTAATCAGTCGATAGAGAAATTAAATAATGGGAAATATGGCAGTAAGCTATTCTTATTATAATTCAGCACCCCGATCTGGAAAGCACTGTTACTTGAATGATTGTATAAGCCGACTTGTATACGAGCGTCGGTTTGGTGCGAGTCTAGTCCTTTAAGCATTTTTCGAGAATTAAAAACGTTCACGAATCCAAACTGTAATCCTTGATCGGCAAGGTTGACAAAACCCGATTGCATTCCGTTAAGTCTTCCGCTTTGATTAAATATTCCGCTTTGGAAGCCGAATAGATTTTTTGATATATTGCATAAAAGGTTCATCTGAACACCCGATAGTTCACTGTCTTTTCCGTCAGCCTCTACAAGAATGCCAAAAAGACCGATTTGAACTCCGTTTAATTCGTGAGCCAAATTAATCATATTTAATTGAACTCCACGATGATCCTTGGATTCGCCCCAAATGCCGGTGGCAAAACCATAGTTATTTTTAGCATAGCACATGGGCAGGGCAAAGGATAAACCATAAACGTTGTCAGTATCAAATAAGTTGCCAATGACTCCAATTTGAAGAGGAGTGAAATCGACTTTGAGCAGTCCTTTTTTAGATACGGCTGAAAGGTCAAATGCATTTGAATTAATACACGCTGTCAGTGTTAGACCAATAATAAGGGACTTAATGTGTTTGAATAAATTCATTGTTTACTCCTTTTGTTGCTAGTTGTTTCCATTGTGAGCTTCTCCTTGACTTAATATAAAACTTTGATTGCATATTACAAGCCGCAGACAATGCTTTTCGCATCCGGCACAAGAGGACTTTCGCCCTCCAGGTTAATCGTTGCATCAAAATTTACATGGAGGGCGAGACTCTGTCGAGCCGTAGTCTTAAGACTCTAGAGAACAATGATAAATTATTTATGATTTTCCTTGCTCAATTAGTTTTTTATACTAGATTATTAATAACAGATATTATTGGATAAGAAAAAATGACTGAAAAACCCAAAAAAAATAGCGGTGTAATTAGAATACTGTATGCATTTACATATACTTTCAGCGGCTTACGCCATGCAATACTGAATGAAGCCGCATTCAGGCAGGAGGCAATGCTTTTCGTCCTTGCGCTTATTGCAATATTATTTATGCCGGTCAGTGGCATCATGAAATTATTACTCCTCATCACCAGCATAATTATATTAATTGTCGAACTGATTAATTGTGCAATTGAAGCTGTTGTTGACAAAGCATCACCAGAATATAATGAACTGGCAAAACAGGCCAAAGACATGGGAAGCGCAGCCGTATTCCTCTCGTTTACTGCCGCTGGAGCTGTTTGGATTTATGCAATAGTTCAAATCTTTTTAGATTGTTGATACAGGCAAATCCTCACGTGGAAGCAGTTTTTTTATAGAATAACTGTTATATAGCCTCAAATGTCCTTTTTGATTCAAGAAAAATACATTCACCTATTGACAAATGCATAGCTATGCATTATAATGAGAGTAGTGTTTGCATAGCTATGCATAGCGCTGATAAGAAAATTAAACAAAGGATATAGATATGACTAAAAGACCGGTGAACCACAAAGATATAGCGGAATATGTAAATATTGCGCAGTCAACAGTATCGCGTGCGCTGGATCCTAATAAAAGTCATCTGATTAGCGAAGTAACAAGGACGAAGATTGTTGACGCGGCTGAAAAACTTGGGTTTAGAGCCAATATCTATGCACAGCGGATGCGCAAATTAAAAACAGATACTTTAACTTTGATAATTGACGGTCAGCAGCTTTATTCTCGTTCTTATCCAGATTTTAACGTGCATCATGAGACTTTAACCTGGGATTTGATTTGCGGAGTTATCAGCTATTGCGCGGAACACGATTTTGATGTAAAACTATTGCCGCTTTTGACTCGAGAGGACAGCGAAATACAAGAGGTGTCCAAACACCTTGGTTATCCTTATTCTGATGGTGTGATTTTTCTCGGTTACAGGTATCTTGAAAAAGCCCATCAAGTTATTACTGAACAAAAAATTCCAGCAGTAATTATGGGGACACTCGCGACTCACGTCGAAAAGTTAGCTGAGGTGTCTGTCAATCCAGCGCCGGGAATTAGACAGGCTGTACGTTACCTGGTGGATAAAGGGCATCGAAAAATAGCCTTTTGTCAGCTCATGAAAAGCTCTAACTATAAATTTGTTGACCAGCGTCGTAAAGCTTTTGAAACTGAGTTGAAGCAATTGGAGCTATTTGATCCTGAACTTATATATTGGGCTACAGATGAAATTGGGATTAAAGAACTGGTTGCAAATAAAAAAGTTGTTAACAGTTTCACCGCAATGCTGTGTATAAACGATCCAATGGCTGACCGTTGGATACGTGAACTGAAGTATGCCGGTATGTCCGTTCCCGGGGATAAGGCGATAATTGGTTTTGATAATAATCCGGCTTATCCTGACCTTTCAACTGTAGATATCCCAAGAAAAGAGGTTGGACGCCAAGCCGCTCAGATGGCAATAGAAGCAATCAAAAATAAAAGTCAATATAATGAAAAAATATTCAAGGAGTCAGAATTTCTTCTTAGAAAAAGTTGTTAAAAAATGGAGGCCAAATAGAAATTAAGAAGCACAAAAAATGTAAAGAAAACAGTTGTTTTAATAAATAAATTGGGAGAAGTTAACCATGAAACAAAGCAAAATAAAAGTTCGGTCAGGTTTATTTTTTACACTCATCGAACTCCTCGTTGTGATCGCTATCATAGCAATCCTTGCAAGCATGTTGCTGCCGGCATTGAATCAGGCCAGGGATAAGGCAAAAACTATAAATTGTTTAAATAATCAGAAGCAAACAGGCAGTGCTTTATTGTTTTACTGCGATGATTATGATGGTATAATGCCCGGGGTGTATAAGCCTTGGACGAAGGTTTTGCAAGATAATAAATATGTTAAAAAGAAATCTTCATCACTTCTTTGCCCAACTCGTGATCCTTTAGGCGGGTATGTTGATGACTATACCACATATGCGATACTTCATCCACAATTCAGCTCGAATGCAAGTTTTAATCACTTTCGAGTTGATACTCAATATTTCAATACCAAAAAACGTTCTCCTATCTATAAACCTTCACATATAGCAATGCTTGGTGAAGCAATGTTTATCAGTGGTTCCCGTATTTACAAACAAGCTTACTACTATTATAAATATCGAGCAACTGAGACAGGTATGATATTGAATCATAATAATAAAAAAGCAGTTAATTTATGGTGTTTGGACGGGCATGCGGCAACAACTGAGAAAGGCAAATTGCAGCCGGAGCATTATATATCAATGATAGTTAGTGATGCAGGTACGAAAATATCGTTATGGTAGAAATAAAATACAAAACATGGAAATTATCAATGTATTCTAGAAAACAACTTTTCAAATTATGTATCGGCATTTTTATAATGTGCACGGCTTTTATCCTTTCCGCATATCAGGAAACAGTGATAGAAGATTTCAGTAAGGGCAAAATGCAAAGATGGGTGCCCAAAAGAAAAGCGGCTATCAAATTTATAGTGAAGCCCAAAGCTGGTACTATGAAAGTAGATTTGCCGGATACGGGAGTTAACTGGGTTTTTTGTTATTTGAAAAAAGCCGTAGACTTAAAGAAATATCCTTATATTGAGATAAAAATACGTGCTCTGAAGCCGGGATTCCATAAATATTATTTATATATTTCAAAAAAATCAAAAGAGTATGGAACTCAGACTTTTTATACCATTTTATGCCTTAAAGGTGAAAAGGAGCATACATTTATTCTTGATACCACTCGTCAGGGAAGTGGCTCCAGGGGCGCTGCGAAAGGATATTTTGTTTATAATAAAGGAAAGATCCGCAGCCTGAAACCAGGAGGTGTGGTCAGACGTTTTGCTTTTACTTCTACCCTGAATGGCGCGGATTTTGAATTGAAGAGTATCAAGATGCTATCAGAGCGCCCGTCCAATAAAATAGATACTGATAAATCCAAAACCATAAAAGGTACACTGATTTCTCCTTACAAATTTAAACGTCATTTGAAAGGAAAAGAATTAGTTGTGGTAGAAAATGGCAAAAGTGAATACAAAATTGTAATACCAGCCAATTCTGATAAAACTTTTTCCTTTGCCGCTGAGAGTCTGCAAAAATATTTACTCAAAACCACTGGAGTTAATTTAGAAATAGCTTCCGCTCCATATAAAGGCAAACAAATTGAACTTGGTCTGTATGATTATCAGAAAAATAATGACACATTTGAGTTAAAAGGTTCTAAAAATAAAATAAGCATAAAAGGGCGTTGCAAGCGGGCGGTACTCTATGGCGTGTATGATTTTCTTGAAAAAGCTTGTGGGGTACGCTTCTTTGCGCCAATGGCGACTCATGAAATAATTCCCAAACTAGATAAATTAGTATTAAAGCCTTTTTATGATTTGAATTCTCCTAGTATGACTTATCGCAGGACAAATTACTGCAGCTATCGGAATACGACTATTAAGCGTCGTTATGAAGTTGCAGACTGGGGATTTAAAAACCGCTTTAATAATGAAGGAAGTCGTTTGCATAGAGGCACAAGGAAGATGGCATATTATGCGAAGAAACGCGAAGAATTCTATCAAAAACGTGGTGATGTGTACAGGATAGCTTATTTTTGGGGACATAATTACCAAAGATTAGTTAATCCTAAAAAGTACTTTAAGACTCATCCTGAATACTTTTGCTGGAATGCGAAAACCGGAAAATATCAATGGAAATACGCGCAAATATGCACTACTAATCCCGGCGTGGTAAAAGTAATTGCAGATTTTGCGGAAGATTACTTCAAGCAATACCCTGAGCGTAATATTTTTCCACTTTTCCCGGAAGATGGTTCAAGATTATGGTGTCAGTGTAAGGAATGTTCCAAACTTAACGCTCCCGGTATTGGTTATTCATTTGATCATATGGCGGATCGTGCTATATATTTGGTTAATGCTCTGGATAAGGAACTTAAACGCCGCAATATTAAAAATAAACGTATTACTTTTTCTGCGTATCAACCCACAAAGCTTCCCCCAATAAAACTTAAATTAACTCCAGACTCTTTAGTTTCTTATTGCATATATACTGATGGCACTGAGGATTTTACCAAAGCTGTTTCAGAACTTCCGATGAGTAGTGAAATTGAAATGTGGGCAAAGAAAACTAAAGGTGGATTAGGCATTTATAACTATTTATATATGGGGTTTTTCTACCAATTCACAACCGATGCTAATATTGTGAAAAATTATCGTTATTATAATAGCATTGGAGTCAAAGGGAGTATACCGGAAACTTTTGAAGGCTGGGGTTTTGACGATTATTTAATGTATCTCGCGACACGTTTAGCTTGGAATCCATGGATAGATACAGATGCTTTTCGGAGAGATTACTTTGCAAAAATATACGGCCTGGCTGCAAAAATGATGAGTAAATTTCGTAAAATTTGTCAGAATGTCTTAAGTGATTATCCCAATTTTATTCAATGTGATTTGCGTCGTTTTCCTAATTTTAAACCTAAACATTTGAAGCAGTTGAAAGCTTGTATTG
>Ga0255410_1040_pt1 | contig 20345 bp, 19 predicted proteins | sample CelNoTSeSYBR01J2_FD_182126 | JGI IMG/M metagenome (GOLD analysis project Ga0255410, IMG submission 182126) | Sediment cell enrichment communities from methane seep in Santa Monica Basin, California, United States - CellEnrichment... | ecosystem: Environmental > Aquatic > Marine > Cold seeps >... | reverse complement strand
TTGCCAATGGAAAGAGTAAACGGGAAATAGTATTTTCTCAATTTAGCGAAGGCGCAACGGGGATTTATATGGCGGTTAACCGTATGTGGAAATATTTTTATTCTGCTGGCGATGACCAGGAATTTCTTTTTGACCGCATCAATGATCCACGGGAAAGCAATAATAAAGCTGGTTTACCTTTGCTGCATGGGATCAAAGAACAAATGAAAAGAAACTTGCTGAAGTATCTCAAAGCAGAAAAAGCAATAGTAGCTTATGTAGAAACAGAATCGGGATTGGACTGGAAGCGTTATCCTAATTATGACGACAGCTATCTTGCTGATCTTGATACAGGGTTACTATTTCAAGATCACGACGCGTTTGTACTGGATCGTTCCGGTTACACCAGTTAACATACAATTTTGTAAATTCAGCAAAATTCTGGAGTGAGTTTTGTAAAATAAAACGACAGGAAAAAAAATGTCAAGTATCAAGAAAAAAATTAATAAACAGAATTCTTTTAAATGGATCAGGATGCCGGGACCGGTGTTGAGACATGAACCGACAGCGTTTCACCCAGCACCTTTTTTCAGGAAGACATTTTCATTGAGCGAAAAACAACTTGCTGCGGAAGTGAAAATATCCGGACTCGGATATTATGAGTTATATATCAATGGTGCCAAAGTCGGTGACCATGTGCTTGACCCTGTCGTTACTCATTATGACAAACGTGTCTCTTATATAACATACGATGTGAGCGAATATCTGCATGAGGGGGGAAATGTAATTGGGGTAATACTTGGCAACGGATGGTATAACTGTCACACAAGTGATCTTTGGCATTTTGAGGATGTAGCATGGCGCGATTATCCTAAACTTTTGCTGCAAATGTCTATAAATGGAGAAGATGTTCTCAGTAGCGATGCGAGTTGGCAGGTCACAACCGGTCCAATCGTCTTTGATGGGCTTCGCAATGGCGAGACTTATGACGCCAGACTGGAGTTGAAGGGATGGCTGAATCCCGACTATGATGATTCAGGTTGGTCAAACGCAGCCATTGCAGTTCCTCCTGGCGGTATATTGTGTGAACAGCTAATGCCGCCATGTAAGGTGATGGATACCTTAAATGCCGTAGATAATTGGGAAATTTCCAATGTAATTGTTTTCGATATTGGTCAAAATATTACCGGCTGGAGTAGAATATCTGTTGAAGGTGATGCTGGAACTGAATTGATAATACGTTATGGAGAGATACTGGATTCAAAGTGTAAACTTGACCAGGAGCATATTTCTAGATTCATTCAAAGCGGTGACACTCAGACTGACCATTATATTTTAAAGGGCGAAGGACTGGAACAATGGGAGCCTCGTTTCACCTATCACGGTTTCCAGTATGTTCAGATTGAAATTAACGGTAAAGCCAGAATTGAAAAAGTCGAAGGCAGAGTGGTCCATACTTCATTCGATAAAATAGGCAAATTCATATGTTCCGATGATGTACTCAACCGCTTACAGGAATGTACCGTTTGGTCATATATTGATAATTTTACTGGAATTCCAACTGATTGCCCCCATCGGGAAAAAAACGGTTGGACTGGAGATGCCCATTTGGCTGCAGAAACCGGACTGTTCAATTTTGATGCCTCAAGTTCATACATTCATTGGATAGACAATATGGTTGACGCGCAGCGCCCAAGCGGACAATTGCCCGTTATGATTCCTACCAGTAACTGGGGATATAACCGTAACGGTGGTCCCGCTTGGGACAGTGCGTTGCTACTGATTCCATGGTATATTTATATATTCACCGGAGATAAAACGCTTATCGAACGCCATTATCAGGCAATGAAGCGTTACGTGGATTACTGCTCAATGATGGCGCAGGATTTCCTAGTTGATTCCAGCCTTGGGGACTGGTGTCATGCTGATCCTTCCAGAATGGTTGCCACCGCTCTTAGCGCTACAGCTTACTATTATACTGATTCCATCCTTTTGGCTAAGTTTGCGAAGCTTAGCAATAATGACGATGATTATTGTTATTATTCTGAATTGGCATCAGAAATTAAGGATGCTTTTAATTGTAATTTTTATAATGGTAACGGAATTTATGCTAAAGGTGAGCAGACAGCTATGGCATGTGCACTTTTCCATGGCTTGGTTGAGCCCTCGGAAAAGTCCCTTACCATACAACGCTTAGCCGAGTCAGTACAGAATAATGAATGCAAAGCTGATTTCGGTATTCTTGGTGCTAAATATATCCCGAGAGTATTGGCTGAAAATGGTTATGCAGAGCTCGCATATAAGATAATCACACAACCGGAATTTCCTGGTTGGGGTAACTGGCTTAAAAAAGGTGCGACAACACTGTGGGAGCACTGGGATGGGAAAAGTTCCATTAATCATATTATGTTCGGTGATATAAGTGCGTGGATGTATCAGTATATAGCTGGCATTATTCCGGATCCTGATGCACCCGGGTTTAAACATTTTTTTATTCGCCCTCACAGATTAAATGATATGACATGGGCAAAAGCTGAATATCATTGTCGGTATGGGAAAATTATTTCTTTTTGGCAATATAAAAGTAATACATTTATTCTGGATGTGGAGATTCCGCAAAATTGTTCCGCCACCCTGCTACTTCCTAGTGGTCAAGAATATAAGGTGAAAGCTGGAATGCATAACTTTATTGATATAAAAGAATAAAAAACAGGATATATAATAATGTCACAGCCAAATATCATTTTAACGGACCATTTTTGCCTAGATATTCTGGAGGCAAGTACACCAAATCTTGCAAAACTCGCGGCTGAAGGAGTAAAATTTAAAAATGCTTATAGTATATTGCTTTGCAATCGATAACTCTCTCTATTTCAAGAATACCGCAATGCAAAGTTCCTAAAACGGAAAAAACAACTCTGTCATGTATTCGCCGGATGTTTACCGCCAACTGACCATGCAGCACAGCTTCCATGGTCCGTTATTTTTATTGTTTAATTTCTTCTATAGTTTTATTCGTTAGCTTTTATCCTTTTACAGCTCCGGCGGATAGTCCGCGGACGAATAGACGCATACAGAATAAGAACATTATTATTAAGGGAATTGACGCAATCGTATATCCTGCCATCAATTCGCCCCAGTTCTTGGTGTATTCGCCTTCGAGATGGAGAAGAGCTACTGCGATTACTTGTAGTTTGCTGTCGCGCAAATAGAGTAATGGTCCGACAAAATTATTCCATACTGCGATGATTCGCAAGATTGCCAAAGTTCCGATAATCGGCATACTCATCGGGATGACTACATGCCAGATTTGATGCAGTATTGAACCGCCGTCGATTTCCACCGCATCAAATAAATCCTGTGGAATATCTTCTATAAAGTTGCGTAGTACATAAATTGTAAAGGCTTGTGCAGTTGCTATTCCGCCGAGAATTAATGCCCAATGACTGTTATACAAACCTAGAGAAGTCATAAGTTTAAAACTTGGAACCATGTTTGCCACTCCCGGGTACATCATTAGAAGCATGAATATGAAAAATAAAATTTTTGATCCGGGCATTTTATAGCGCGCAAAGAAAAATGCGCCCATGACTGCGATTGCAATTGCCAATCCAGTAGTAGTAAAGGCAATAAAGGTCGTATTAAATATTTTATCGCCGATATGATGCCAACCTACAATATAGTTTCCCCAGTGAAATGGTGCCTCAGGGAGCCATGGATTGCGTGCGAATTGCTGATTGTCTTTAAGGGAAATGGTTAACATCAGGTATAATGGCAGAAATGTGCAAGCATAAATACTCCACAGGAATAGATGCTTACAGGTCTCCGCAAATTTACTTCTTACTTTTCTCGCCATAATATTAATTGCCTTATTTTTTGGTTCTAACAAATTTATTGTTGATAAAGGTCAAGCATAGTGTGACCAGAAACAGCAGAAAACCGATAGCGCAGCCGTAACCGAAATAGCCGCGGCTGAATGCCTCACGAAAGACTACCAGTCCTGGTACTGATGCTATGCCGTTTGGACCGCCTGACTCACCTACGAATAAATAAACATTTTGCCATTTTTGAATTGTGCCGATTATCATTAAAATCAAATTTATTCGCACTTGAGTCATAATTAATGGCAGTTCCATCTGCCAGAAAATACGGAGAGGTCCGGCTCCGTCAATTTCAGCAGCTTCATAAATTTCTTCAGGGATATTTTGGAGACCGGCTAAGTAAATCAGTACCCCAAAGGCTCCTACCCATGGGAATCCGGCAAAAACCAGCGACGGAATAACCAGTGCAGAATTGGAAAGCCATTGAATGATTTCAGTAGATTTGAGTAGTCCACAAGAGCGTAGTATTTCATTTAGAACTCCAGCATTTGGTTCGTAGAAATATTTCCACATCAAAAAGAATACCATTGCTGGAACTACCATTGGAATCACGAACATGATCCGGTAGATATAATTAGCCCGATCATTGATGATATGATGCAGCACGACTGCCGCGGCAATAGGAATTATCATTTTAAAAAGATTTGCAACGACAAAAATCCCTACCACCGCAAAAGATTTCCATAGATCTGTATCATGCATAATTTTGTAGATATTTCCTAGACCAACAAATTCTTCAACAGTATCGCCATCCCATTCGTAGAAAATATGAATAAAACCATTGAAAATCGGATAATAACTGAATACCAAAACCAGTGCTAGCGGTACGGCTATCAATATATAAACCGGCCAGTAATATTTTAGTTTGTTTGCACTTACGTTTACAGCCATTATTTCACCTCCTGGACTACAAAATTTTCTTTCTGTAGCCGCTCAAGTGCTTCAAGGCTGACTTTTGCGCTGTATTCCTGTCTAATACGCTCCACCAGATTTTCAAGCCCCATTGAGTAACGAATCTCAAGAGCTTTTTGTTTTTGTGTAGAAAGCTTACTATCCAATAAACCAGCTGTTAAACTGGAGCGTTGTCCTTCAATGTCAAAAAACTGCCGTTCGCTACTGTCGAGCGACTGTTTGACTTCTTCCATCATAAATGGAAGATTAGCAATAAATTCATTCCAGAAATACATTTTAGGTTTGTCTATGTTTTCAACAATAATTCGCTCCAGAGTTTCAAGCATTTTTGTTCTAGATTTTCTGCCCACTGAGAAAGGCGGACTCGCTGCGAGCAAGGCATCACCTTTTATAGGTTTAAATTTTTCCAATATTCCTTTGTATTTGGCTTTGAGTACAGCTGGTGGCCATTTGCAATTATCAGCCATAACCAACTGATTAATTCTATATGAAGTAAGAAAGCGCAGAAAATCTAAAGCCAAATCAAATTTTTTACTGGCCTTTGGAATGCCAAACCTGCCGCTGACATTTGAGCCTATTTCGGTGGCTTGTCCTGCAAAATATTTATGATAACGATTATTGACCCCGATTAGTGGAATATTGATAACTTCAACTTCAAAAGGAGAGTTTTTGATTACACTCCAGCCATTCCAGGAGCCTTCGGGAAAAAATCCAACGTTACCGGTAAAAAACAGAAATTTAGTTTGTTCCAGGTCGGTTGCGGTAAAACCTTTACTGAAGTTCATGCCGATCTCTTTTATCAAATCAACAGCAGCCAGTAGTCGGTCGCGATTAAGTTTATTCTTAGACATCAGCATTATCAATTCTGCGGCCGGCATCTTATTAAAACAGAATGTTGAATCAATATCATTTAAATTGGCATTAAGTTGAGAAAAATAATTTCTAAAAACAGTTTCCAGAGTACGTTTATCAAAGCCTCTAACCCCTATTGGAATTATTGATTTTCCATTTTTTTTACCATATTCGCGTAATTTCTTGCAACAGATCATCCACTCATTAAAATTTTGAGGCATTTTTTTGCTGCCAGTAGCATCGAAAAGTAATTTTTTGTTGACATACATACGAACCGAATGAAAAACCATTCCGACCCCAAAATATTCAGCATATATTGGATCAAGAGTCGAACTCATCCCGTCAATATAGGTATCTTTCCAGAGGTATCCTTCCAAGGGGGTATTTTTATTGTATGGGTTGATCTCAGAAATATAAGATGATAAGGGTATGAAATACTGATTAAAAACACGTGAAGAGCCGATTAATTCAATTAAATCTGCTGGGTCACCGCTAATAAGTTGAGTTATATACCATTGTTTGTACCCTCGGAACGGAACGGTAGTCTGAATAATTTTGACTTTCTTTCCTTCTTTGGCTTTCATAGCCTCATATTGTTTAATAGCCTTGTCGAATCCTTGACGAAAACCATCCTCAAGCTGCCAGTGAGCAATAGTGATAGTTTCGACATCACTATCAATAATCCCACTACTTTCAGAAGTATTAATAGCAACCATTATAACCGATATGACATAAAACGCTAGAGCCATGAACAGTCCGAGTTTATTGGCAAAAGAATTATTTTCAGGTAAATCTTTTTTAGCCATTCTTCACCTCCATTTCACGCAGATAACGTTTTGCTATTGGAGCACTGGAAGAATTCGGATATTTCTCAATAAACAGACGATAATATTTTTGAGCTGATTTTTTATCTCTGAGTTTAAGATCATATGTACGTGCTATACGAAATAATATAATTTCACGGGAACGCGGATTAGATATTCCACTTTTATGCGCATATGACAGGTATTTTACCGCCTTGCGATAATCACCATAGTTGATGATATACTGGTCAGCAAGTAATATATTAATAGCAGCCAGGAAGTTTTTTGGTCCTTTGTAGTGACTCAGAAAATTTTCCAGTATAGAAATTCCTTTTGCTTTATCTTCTTTTTTGCCAGACTCAAACAAGCTTTGACTCTGATAGACAACTGCGAAGCATGCTTCTGGACTATCAGGCCAGGAGCTTTTTATGGAATCATAAATATCATTATAATCAATGCCTTCGGTAATTGGATACACGCCTTCTCGCATTTGCAATGTCTGAGCTGCCCTTGCATAAGATAATCCAGCCTGTATTCGTAGTTTTGAATTAAAACTCTTATCATTATAAATATTCTTTAGCTCTGTCAGACCATATTCTAAGTCTTGTTTTTTACGATCAAACACTGCACACAAAGCTTTAACCAAACGCGATTCCGGCAGTTTTGAATATCTATTTACTAATTTACGAGCCTGAGGATATTGCATATTGCTATATGCCTCAAGTACCTGTTCTCTTGGAGACAAGTCTTTAGCTAACAACGAACTCGCTATCAGTAAAAAACATCCCATTACCCAAATCTTCTTCATCTATGTTTCCTTATTTTTATTTTGCTTCAGGATATTCATTGCATAGATAATACTTCCGGGGCTCATCTTCCTCAACAACAGGAAATCTTTCCATAGGATCAAGGAAACAGTTGTCATTCCAGTCATCACAAACACTGCTTACTTCGCCGCTAACTGTATATTTCACCCCATCAACTTCAATACCAGTGCCTTCTTCACCATAAAAGCTGTGAATTATGTATGGGGCTAGGCAAACACTCTGTCCGGGTTCAAGTCTAACAATTGAGCCAGGTTTTAATTCGCGAGTCTCACCGTCAATTTGGACTGTGAAATTTTCATCAGAACATTTACCATCAGGAGTACCTTTATATAATTTTATCAGTATATTTCCTCCAGCACGATTGATAATATCCTCCATTTTGCTATAGTGAAAATGTAGAGGAGCGTGTTGATTAGGCGGATCAAGAATGAACTTTTCAGCGTATACTTTAGTAAAATTACCATCTTCATCCAAGCGGTAACCGTTGCGCAGAGTAAAAAGCGTTCTGCCAATCAGTTCAAAGTTATTTTGGCCAAAATCAGTAACATCCCAGCCAATACCTGCCTTACGGATTTCATCGACTTCTTTTCCTTTTTTATCCCATTCATCAGCTGTCCAGAAAGCAAACGGCGGCAAATTAAGACCGAGCTTTTCAAATACATCTATGGCCGTTTCAATCGAGTTGTTTATTTGACTTCTTTTCATTCAATACTACCTTTTTTATATTGTTATTTTTATTTAATAAATGGAACCTTGGTACTCTCATTTTTATCCTTCTCTGTTAATTTTTTTCTCAAATCATGGGGTATTAGCTGTATTTAGTTTAAAGTTTTTTATTTCGAACCAGCCATTCTGTTGCCAGCAAAACAATGATATACGAGCATAATTAAATTTCAAAGGCACTGTAAATTCAAGATTGAATTTTTGCCATTGCTGTGATAATCGTGTCTTCGGCATAAAGTCAAGGCGGGTTCCTTTTCCGGCTTTTATTCGACTCAAAACTGCCATCCCACGCAGATCAATATTGCCTCTGGCTTGAAAAGATACCCTATATCTGCCACCTGAAATAACTTGGCCACCCGGGGTTGAAACCATTGCGGCATTGTTGGCGTCCCGGGCACGGCTTATGATCTTGATAACCAGCTCATTCTCTTTAGGGGAAATAATATGTCGGCTGGCAAATTTATTCAAACGGTTCAAGTCTGTGGTCTTAAATAGTTGTTTGGGAGGTATTTTAACGGTTAATGTGCCGTAGTCAGCTGGAAATTTCCCATTTCCAATACCGCTGCCCCATTCCAGATAACCATCTCGTCCCTTGCCGTCGTTGTTGTTTACCAGCAGAGCAAATCTAACCGGTTGATTGTGACAATAGGAGAACGGATAAATATCATCTTTTGATACATGTATTTTATATCTGAGCAGTCCAGGTTCTTTTTCAATTACTACCGAGCCAAACCTGACTTCGCCTGGAGCATATGTATAACGGTCAGGCAAGTCTCCAGCCAACGGAGGAGCGAAGTTTTTCCATAAAATGCTTTTGTCTTTCAAACCTGCCTGGAATTCTACCCTTTCACTGGTTACCCCATGACCGGTTGAGTCAATGGCAAACTGTATGCTGTCCCCTTGATAGAGCTTACTTTTGCTATAATTCTGATAATGTTTATTGTCGGATACTTCAACCAGAATATCAACACCTGAACTGGTAAAGGCAGCAGAAAAACGGGCGTTGAATCCGGTTGGTTTACTGTCGCGACTCAACCCTACATATTTATTACAGCTATTCCATTTAAGGTTATCTGGATTAATGACAGTCATTGAGCAATCAAAAATCCTTTGGGATGAATATTGTCCCCAGGTATTTTGATTTATGGTTATATTCTTCCTGGTTTTTTTTGAATATATCACCGGAATATTTTTTCCATTTTGCGATAATCTGATTATTCGGTTTCCTGACAAAGTACATTACTCCAGGTTCCATCTTGTAACTTTTTGTTTCCCGCCCCTCCCAGTCTAAAAATGTGGAGTTGTTCTCAAGCGCAACACGAATCTCGGTTGGCGCCTCAATAATACTTTCAGAGTTTTGCCATGTCAGCAGAACTTTGCCGCTACTACTAGTCATTGCGACTACATTTACGTTATTTTTTTCACCCATCGTATATGCTCCAGCAAAAGTGATGGTGCCTGAAAAATTGTCTATGAAGTTTCTAAATACAACCGCTGGCAGGCGAGGTTCAAATACCGGAGTAGACCTGAATAAGCCACCAATGCTGATCCTTTTTGAACCATTTTTCCGTAAGTATTCCATGCTATCGCGTTCATAACCGTTCTTTTGATTGCATAGCCCCCATAAAAATATTTGTTTTGCGCCGTGCTTTACTGTGAAGATAAAGTCTTTTAACATATTTAAGGATAATTCTTTTTCTGATGGCATTGTCTTTGAACCTGTTTTGACCAAGATGGCATGCCATTCACCTTGAATCCACGGCTTATTTTTTATTCCCAACTGACTATCAATCCGATATAGCGTCTGAGCCGTGCTCCATGAACCGTGAACAGGTAATATATCGTAATATTCCGAAGCGCCTAATTCCAATATCCGCTTGTAAAATTTAGCATAACGAGTCCCAATTCCTGCAAGCCATACCTTTGAGTCTGGGTTTTGATGCTTTATTTCGTCGTAACCCGATGCAAGGAGTTGGACATATTCTTCAGGAGAGCCACGCCAAAACACTGATTGCCCTTTAAAATGCGGTTCATTCCATAGTTCCCAGGTTTGTATTAACGGATAACGAGTCATTATTACCTTTATGAAATCTGTCCAGTAATTGAGTTTTACAGGCGGATATGTCTCGGCTGAGTCTTCCCAGACAGATCTTCCTTTTGCCTCGGATTTTATGGAAGCCCATCGCGGGGTTCCGTATAAATTACCTGTGAAGTTTTTGAAACCGTCTTTATTCAACATGTCAATCATTAAATCCAGATTTTTCCACTTGTAACGTCCCTGCTGTACTTCAATTTTACTCCAGCGTAGTGGATGAACTCTCACCGCATTAAAACCAACAAGAGCTGCCAGTCGATAACTATTTTTATCTTTCCAGCCGGGGTGCAGAGAAACACCTATCATCGGAGGTATATTCTCTGGTTCTCTGGTCGGAGAAGGCAAAACTCCAAAGTCATGTTTAGAACGATGAACTGTGTAGCCCGAGATAGGGACTCTTTTCCCTTTTGATAGTTTCCATCCATGCACTTCAAAATCTTCTTTTAAGGCAATTAATTTTTCCTGCTTGTTTCTGGCGGTGAATTTTATACTGTAAAAACCGGGTTTAGCATTTTCCCATTGCCAGCCTTTTTTTGCGAAAGAATCGGCGGAGATTGTCGACTGAAAAATGATTTTCCCGTTTGAATTAGACACTTTTCCTGTTATTTCGACAAACGAATTAACAAATTGTGTATTCTCCGGCTTGAAAATTATAGTTTCACCTGTAGTCCACCAGTTCGCAAAATTATTGCCTCTGATATTGAAACTCTGAGAAGCATTTTTTCCTATAGTGTTTATACATATGAATAAAATACAAATGTATAAAAGGTACTTATATTTAAAGGTATTCATTGAATAATGAATCTCCTACTTTACGTTTGTTGAGGTCAACTTGAACTCGTTTTATTGCGCGTCTGGCTCCATATATTCCCAGTACGTACTGCCAAAGGGGTAAGAAATAAATGGATTAGCCGGCGTGCCGTTTTCAGTTGACACATGCCCATCAACCCATAAGATGTTAATGGCTTTGCCATGTCTGACATCAGGGTAACCGTGACTGGCGTTGGTTTGCATTTTGAATGGGTCAATTCTCCAAAAACCTTGCAGTTGAGGATTGATGTTGCCAGTCCCATCGCAACGTCTTGAGTCGCTTAGGCATATAAGCTCTGAAGGCTTTTTGAATTTACACATCTTCCAAGTATCTGTTGAACCGCCAAGTCGGTTGTTTATACCGTAATGAATATATAGATACCATTCCGCATTTTCCGGCATAGCCGGGCAGGTAAAAATATTCTGAGGCGCATATTTGTGATTATATAGAGCCTCATTCCAGTATGGATGATAACCTTCAGACGCTGATGTTAGCACCTGAATATAAGATCCCGAACTGTCATCAACATAATTCATGATCGCAAGGCCGATTTGCTTTTCATTATTGACGCAGCTTATCCTTTTGGCTACCCCTCGAGCTTTACTTAGGGCTGGTAGCAACATTGAGGCGAGAATTGCTATGATAGCGATCACGACGAGGAGCTCAATGAGCGTGAAACTGTTTACCTGTAACGATTTGCGACTTTTTGTTCTGTTCGTTTTCATTTTCCTTATCTCCTTTATTTTTTTGTGGTTCTGGCAAAATTTTTGCCTTTATTTTCTGAATTTTGATATTCAAGTGAAAGCCTTTAGCCAATAATTTCAGTCACGATAACAATGGAGACTTCCACTTGAAAAATTCTATTTTCAATCAACCTCGGAAAAACAATAACATTGTTCTTTCAGTACCCTTATTTTCCATTTTGTGTCTTGACAATCTGCCGTAACGATGTACTTACTCATTATTTCTGTCATCTCCTAATCTTTTATCACTTTTTATCGAACTTTTTACAGAACCTTGTGGTAAAAGTTTCTTAAAAATCATGTACTTCCTGCATTTTTTTCAATAGCACCTTTTCTCTGTCACTACCTGGCACCTGCAAGTTCATTCTGGTAAAAAGATTCTTATATCCTGCGGCTTTATTGAGCTGATTTTTCATTAGGAAATCCAGCAGGATCATCTTCATATCAACAATCGTATTCACATATTTGCGGTCTTGCGCAAGATTGTTTTTTTCCCATGGATCATTTAACATATCGAAAAGTGCTTCGTTGGAGTTGTGGATATACCATTTCCATTTATCGGTTCTGACCATGTAGTTAAAATTATAATTCTCTGATATTTCTGAAACTACTGCTTTATTTACAGACTCGCATTTACCATGAATAATAGGAATAAGTGATTTAACTTGGCAATAATCCGGCATAATTCCTCCGGCAAGGTCAATAATCGTAGCATACAAGTCTATCAAGGAAACAGGACTGGTATTGATTATACCGCTTTCTCCAGCGCTTCCACCCTGGCGGATGATTAACGGGATACGCACGGAACCATCTTGAAATCTGCTTTTTGACATGAGTCCATGTTCGCCCATGAAATCCCCATGGTCACTTGTAAATATCAATACTGTATTATCCCATTTTCCGCGTTTTTTCAGCGCTTCAATAATTTGTCCTATACGATCATCTAAGTGGGTTATCTTGCCCATATAAAGAGCGATTATCTGCTTGAGTTCTGCGACATCTTTATAGTGAGAAGAGCTAATGGATTTAAAATTCTCCGGTAGCACAACATCATCAGGATTATACATTGTCATATACTTGCCCGGTGCGTCGATTGGGGTATGGGGGCCGGGAAAGCTAACCGTCAGAAACATTGGTTTATCAGTTGGAGCATCTTTCAGATATTGCATTGTCTTGTGAAACACAAATCCATCCGGGGTCATCTTTGGTGGTAATTTACTGCCTTGGGGTAGATATTGACCTTTGTCAAAGCCATGGGCTATTTCTTTGATAAAGCAATCAAGGTAATTATGTTCTTTCAGCCAACGCGTATATTCTGAATTGAAACACGGTCCTTGATATGGGGTTGAAGTTTCTTTTGCAAAATCCAATCCCATGCTGTCATAATAATCTTTATAGTCTTCAAAATCCTCACCCCATTTAGGAGAATGGAAATGATATTTCCCGATTTTAGCGGTTTCGTACCCCGCATCACGCACTTTTTTATACAAAGTAATAAGTTCTTGAGGAAATAATTTGTCCGTATAATTGAAGAAAAAACCATGATTATGGGGATGTAGACCACTTGCCAGAGAAACCCGCGCTGCCATGCATACCGGACTCGGGCTATATGCATTCTCAAATCTAATTCCTTCGCCAGCAAGCCGATCCAGATTGGGCGTTTGCACCTGTGGATGTCCGGCGCATCCCAAATAACGTGCGTTCCATTGATCCACAAAAATATGTACTATATCCGGTTGTTTAATTTGTTTTTTTAACATTTGACGCCTTGTTTTATTAACGTATTTCTTAAAGACTTATATTCAAGCTGTCGTATTGATTTATTGTCATTTACACACATTGCAGCGGCAGTTCCTGCGGCCTCACCAATAATCATACACTGGACAGTTGGTCGAATGCAGCCAAAAGCCTCATGAGTAGCGGAAAGACAACGTCCCGCAACCAAGAGATTATCAATATCCTTTACTATAAGTGTCCTAAATGGAATCTGGAAGTACCAGCGAGGCGGATATGATGTTTCAGGGTCATTGAGCCACTCTGGCCGTGGTCTAGTATCAATCGGATGACTACCAAAACCAATACAATCTTCAAAATCTTTTTGCTCGTAAATATCCATTAGGCCAAGCACATAATCTCCCTGTATATGACGAGTCTCACGTATACCCATTTCTGGGACTTGAACCAAAAATGAACTCTCAAATCCTGGATTTTTTTTAATATTTTTCATCCAACGTTCCAGCATATCAGCCATTATTATTTCAGAGCGAGTGATATGTTCTACATTACAACCATCAATTCCCTTGATTTGTGGGCAACATAGGGTCACAACACCAGGAGTAGGCAAATTATAGACCTGAAAACGTCCTGGAGTACCATCAGTCAAGATATTTATTGTAGCCATTTCGTTATTCTGAAAACGTTCTTTGGCTTCAGCCAAGGTGAATTGAGCAAAATGTTGTGCTATATAATTATCAGGGTTTTCTTCTAGATAAGCAAATACTTGTTCAAGATCAACATTTCCTACTCGGAACATAACCCCAACATTCTGCATTTCACCTATTTTGCCATGTTTAGCGCAAACATCCTGCTCAGTTAGACCAACAGTATATTCTGCTCCAGCTCTAAATGCGACATCGCCATCACCAGTAGCATCAATAAATTGTTTTGCTGGAATCATTTGACGTCCTGACTTAGACTCTAGTATAATTCCTTTGATGCAGTCGTCTTCACGAATAACATCAGTAACCATACTGTGTAAACGGAGTTTAACTCCAGCTTCAGTCATCATCTGAAATAACATACACTTGAATTCCTCTGGAGATGTAAACACATAGCGCCCAAAAGTTCCTTCATTACCGATACCGATACCACTTTTAAGTAATTTTTCTGTAATTTCCTTAACAATCCCTCCAACTATCTGAATATCTTCAGGATTGTTTTTTAAGTCTTCCTGGTCTTTAATTCGCAGTTCAGGGGGACCGGAAAATTTGGTATACATGGTGAGTCCGGCATTACCAGTAGTTAACATGCCTCCGAGGCATGCGCCTCGCTCAATCAACATTACATCAGCGCCATTTCGCGCCGCCGCTAATGCTGCGACAACCCCGGCTGTGCCACCTCCGGCAACCACTACATCTACTTCGTCTAGTATCTCAGCTCTTACTTCACTGACATATTCTTTTGCTTGCTTAGTCATCCATACTACCCTTAATTTAAATAAAAATATTGTCATCAAATGTTGCGTTATATATATATTAGTGACAATTTCCACATAAAACAACAGTAAAAAAACACTATATACTGGATTTTTTATGCAAACAGGTTATAATAACATTAAATAATGGTTTAATCTGGAGAAAAACATGTTAGCTTGGTCTGATAAAGATATTTCATTACTAAATGAAGTATTTAGAAATCTTAATTCTTTTCATGAGTCTTTTAACTTACTGAACTTTTTTATTCAACCTTATATTATGCATATAAACAATATGCCGCCAAAGGCAATGTCTAATTCTTCATACAAGCTACATTCACATAAGGCATTTGAGTGTTCTATAATAATGGCAGGTTCCATTACCTATACTATTGAAGATCGTGTAATAGAAATATCAGCAGGAAACTCCATAATTATTCCTCCTGGTATTTTACATTACTGGTGCGCAACTCAAGCTACAACAATATTCAGTTTTATGTTATTTATTTCCTGTCATGGAGATGGTTCTCGTGAAAGGATGAATCAACTCAATAATTCAATAACTCGACTCAATTATACTATTAAAAATTTTACTAATATGGAATCTGATTTAGGGATAATAATCAAAGAAGCACAGAATCAAAACAACGGATTTGATGAAAAGATTCAATGTTTTACTCGCTCAATATATATTGAAATATTTAGAAAATTGCTCCCTCCTCAAAAGCCAACACGGCGATCTCTTCAACTTCCTCCCAAGCGTGGAAATATCTCAGCTTCAGTAGTTGACCTTGTCCGTTTTTATGTTCAGGATAATTTATCCGAAAATATTAAAATACAGGATATAAGTTCATCTATTGGTATAAGTGTAAATCATCTAAGCAGAATCTTCAAAAAAAACCATGGAGATACAATACATCAATATATTATCACTCGCAGGATTGATAATGCAGTAAACTTGTTGCAAAGCACAGATCGATCAGTAAAAGATATAGCCACATCTGTTGGCTATGAAGATGTCGATTATTTTTGCCGGGTTTTCAAAAAGAATAAGGGCATGACTCCATCCCAGTTCCGCAAAAAACTATAATTTTATAGAATCTCATAAAATATAGTTGAACTAACTGTTAATGAATATCAAAATAAATTGCGAACCGGAAGTTACATATTCAAGATATTATATCTTAAAATATTATCAATAATGAACATATAAAATTAATTTAAGTTCTTGCAATAAATATCGATTTTTGTAATAACTTTTCTAAGCATTACAATTCTTAATTACCAACCATTTAACACTAAATTAATGAAGATAAAATGTGAGTGAAATATGTTAAAAAAACTAAAAAAGACCACAGTCATCCCATAAAAATATAGAAAAATGATAAGAAAACAAATTCATGGCACCTTAATTTTTACCTGTATTTTCTGCTTATACAAGAGTTCTGTGCAATTCTAACATCAAATATTAAATTTACACGTTGACAAGTCTATTCCAAAGGTGTACTATAATATAAAATGATATAAATTCTGTAAAACAACGTAAAATAACGAGGCATTTATGCAATACATTAAACGGATTATCGAAAAAAAGCTTGCGGAATATATTCGCAACTTTCCTGCTGTATACATAACAGGTCCACGGCAATCAGGCAAATCTACCATGATACAGCAACACCTTTCAAAAGATTATCAATATGTTACCTTTGATGATATGCGAGCTGTTAATCTGTTGCAGGATGACCCGGAACGATTTATGTCCATCTACAATAACCACATTATTTTTGATGAAGTGCAGAAAGTGCCGGAAATATTTCCTCTTTTGAAAAGGCATATAGATAATGACAGACAAAACTATGGTAAATTTATCCTCACCGGATCTAATCAACTTATTCTGCATGAAAAGGTGACAGAAAGTTTGGCCGGACGCATAGGGATATTGGAGTTATTACCGTTTCAAGTGGCAGAGCTTCCGCAAAATTGCCGTCCGGAAAATTTGTTTAAGGGGGCCTACCCAGAGCTAGTCATGCGTGACTATCGTGCATGGCAGGATTGGTATGCTTCGTATATTGATACATATATTAACAAAGACGTACGACAACTTAGTAATATCGGAGACCTGCGTGACTTCAGGCGCTTGCTGATGCTACTGTCAGCAAATGTTTCACAACAATTAAATATGTCCACCCTGGCGAATGATATTGGAGTCAGTGTGCCAACCGTAAAAAGGTGGATCTCGATTTTGGAGTCTGCCTTTATTATATTTTTGCTGCCACCTTTCTATAAAAATCTTGGAAAACGAATAACCAAATCACCCAAGATCTATTTTTATGATTGTGGACTAGTGTCTTTTTTAACAGGAATAGAGACAGAAAAGAATTTTGAAAATGGGCCACTGACGGGACCTTTATTTGAAAATCATGTTATTTCAGAAATCGTAAAAAAAGAGATGCATAATGATAGTCACTGTGAATTTTTCTATTACAAGGCGACTTCCGACGCAGAGGTGGATCTAATCATTGACCGGCATCATTCTCTCGATTTTTTTGAGATCAAAAGCTCATATACTTTCAAGCCATCCATGGTGAAACATCTGGAAGCTTTCGAAAAAGAGTCCAGCAGTTCTTTTCTTCTGTACCGTGGTGAATCAATGCCATTTACGGCAGACATCAAAGTATCTAATTACAGAGAATACCTGCTCTCATAGCTCCCGAGTTACCAATGTTTGACTTAATGCCAGCGGAGTTGTCATTAGGGGGGGATAAAATTTCAAAGCAAGACTTTTTCGCTAATAGAGTTATATATAAATTATTGCAATAATCATCAATTTAAATACTTACCATTTTACGAACTATTTGTTCCCTAATCATGAATTATTGAAAAATCTTGAGCTCAGATTTTGTATGCCTAGCGGCTGAAAGCTCCCCATGAAAGTAAGCGTCATATCTGACGCATCTTTTATTTGCTTGTGATCTGTGATATTTTCTTGATTTTAATTAATCTGGAGATATTTATCATGAACAGACGGTCACATAATGAATGGAAGGCTATCATCAAGGAATGGGAAAAAACGGAATTTCTTAAAACAGAATTTTGTAAGCTCAAAAACCTCTCAATAAAAAGTTTTTCCTATCATTTTTATAAACAGCAGAAGAGCAAGAGCAATGGAGAAAAAGCATTGGAGAAAAAATCCTTTGCGAAGGTTGTCTGCAAAAAAGATGATGCTTCGATGGCAAAAGCCCCTGAACGCTCAGACAAAGCATTTTTATTGCATCTGAAATGTGGTGGATACATTGAGATTCCAAGCAATTTTGATAAGAACTCCTTGTTGCGTTTGCTCAAAATTGTGGTGAAATTATGATAAATCTACCAGGTGATAGAGCGATATTTCTTTATATGGAACCGACTAATATGCAAAAAAGTTTTCATGGTCTTTGCAAGCTGGTCTATCAACATGACGGTCGTCCCGATGACGGCGGATATTATGTATTTGTGAACCGTCCGCAGACGCATGTGAAAATCATGTTTTGGGATGGCGATGGGATGGTGATTTATTATAAACGCCTAACTCGGGGAACATTTTCAATGCCCAAATTACAGGGTGATAAAGTGTGCCTTGATCGCCGCCAATTGATGCTACTTATGGAAGGGGTTGTGCCCTTAAAAACAAAGCGGAGATTTTCTCGAAATAATTACTTTTTGAGGTGAAAATTTATAGATTTATGCTATGTTTATATATGCTTAAATCAGTAGTAAAATCCGTAGATTCTGAAGTCGCTTCCTCTGGCAGAGAGGCGGCTATTTTGTTTGCTAATGAGCAGTTGAAAAATGATAATGCCAAACTTTCGAAAACTGTCACGCAACAGGAGCATATGATTAAACTTTTGCAGAAGATGCTGCATGGTCAAAAGTCTGAAAAGATTATCGATACTGACGAACGTCAGGGCGTTTTTAAAGATATCCTGCGCGAGGTTGATGAACTCAATCCAGAGCCTGCCCCTGAAGAAACATCTGAGGAATCGCAAGCTGAACTTCCAAAGAAATCACGTAGAAAACGCCGTTCTTTGCAGGAACTGATTCCTGAAAATCTGCCTCGCGAAAAGGTGATTATTGATTTGCCCGAAGCTCAGAAACTGAGTTCCAATGGAACTGCGTTAAAACGTATTGGCTAGGATCGCGTGGAAAAGCTTGCCTACAAGCCGGGCTATTGGTTTGTGAAGGAATTCATTTACCCGAAATATGCTGATTCATCCAATGCTCTTAAAGGTGTAAAACGCGCCTTCGCTCCAGATTTTGCTGTGCCCGGTGGGATACTTGATGAAAGCATGTACGCCTGGCTGATCTACAGCAAATTTGGGCTACATCTGCCGCATTATCGCCTTGAAGAAATGATGCGTTCAGCAGGAATTGAACTCAGCCGTCAGACATTAAGTTCGGGTTGCGTCAAAGCTGCCGAAGCTTTACGTCCTCTGTATGAATTAATAAGGCAGGAGATCATCAAGCGCGGCATCATCTTTGCTGATGAAACTCCGGTCAAAATGCTTGATCCTGGCGCGGGCAAAACGAAAAAGACTTACATCTGGGTGTATGCCTGCAAAGGCGGACTAATGGAAGTTCCTTGTCCTGAATGTGACGGAGATGGATGGTTCATTGAACCTGGACCCGATAAAACATCCTCATGCACAAACTGCCAAGGCGATGGCGATATTGACCCCGAGAGTTGTTCCGTCTGTAACGGTAAAAAGGTCATCACGTGCCCTTATTGCAACGGCACAGGAGAAATTCCTGACAAGAAATAATCCAATCTAAAAACGTGTTTTCATGGGTAAGCGTCATATCTGACGCATCTTTTATTTACTGATTTTCGGATATAATTTTCTGGCTGAAGATTTATTTGCTGTAATATAATTCGGTCTTTTTCCAGTTGCCGGGAAGAAGTTCGTGAAGCTTTGAATGCTGGTGACCGTTGATGCGGCGCAGGACATCGTCGAGATAAGTGAACACATCAATTTTCATCACACGACAGGTTTGAACCAGGCTCATCAGGATTCCGGCAGCCTCGCCACCCTTACAGCTACCCATGAACATCCAATTTTTTCTTCCAATAGTAAACGGTCTCAGAGCTCGTTCACTTTCACCGTTATCGGGCTGCAAATATGGATTATCGAGAAATGCATAGAGTGCATTTTTGAGGTTATGCATGTAGGTAATCGCTTTGGCATAAAATGAATCCGGCATGACTTCACCATTGGTCAAAGCCGCTGACGTTATGGAAAATAATTCATCGATAATAGGACGGATCTTTTTATTACGGATTTCGATGATGCGTTCGGCTTGTTTTTCCCGGTCGAACTTCTTTATGGCGCGTTCGTAACGGTAGATGTTGCGTATTTTACGCAATACTTTATTGCGCAGTGTTTTTGGGGCATCTTCAGCCTCAAAATATTTTCTGCGTACATGCATCCAACATCCGCATTCTGTGATTGAACCATCCTTGAATAAGGCATTGTACCCACCGAACGCGTC
>Ga0255410_1031_pt2 | contig 20395 bp, 9 predicted proteins | sample CelNoTSeSYBR01J2_FD_182126 | JGI IMG/M metagenome (GOLD analysis project Ga0255410, IMG submission 182126) | Sediment cell enrichment communities from methane seep in Santa Monica Basin, California, United States - CellEnrichment... | ecosystem: Environmental > Aquatic > Marine > Cold seeps >... | reverse complement strand
TGGACGAAAACCAGCCATTCGGGCTGCGCTGGTTTATTCCGGAATTTCTCAAGATGAAAGGGCTCTTTGGTCAAATTGCGCTGGCTGTGCTGATGATTAGCGGTCTTGCGCTGGTTACTCCACTGTTTTTTCAAATCGTAGTAGATAAAGTCTTGACCAATGAAAGCTATACTACCCTGAATGTACTCGGGGTAGGTATTATACTGGCGCTTCTTTTTAATGCGCTCCTTGAATTTCTGCGCGGCTACCTGCTAATTTTCGCGACCAACAAAATAGATATCAGCACTGCGACCAAAACATTTCATCATTTAATGCGCCTGCCTGTAGATTTCTTTGAACGCATGTCTTCCGGGGTCTTACTCAAACACATGCAGCAAACTGAAAAAATTCGCGGATTCCTGTCCGGGAATTTGTTTTTCACGATTCTGGAGTTGGTATCGCTGGTGGTATTTATTCCGTTCCTGTTGATATACAGCGTTAAACTGACTTTAATTGTAATTGGATTCGCTTTCCTGATGGCTTTGGTGATTGCGACCTTGATTAAGCCATACCAGTCACGTCTGCATGAATTATATCAGGCAGAGGGAAAACGACAGGGGATGCTGGTGGAAGCAATTCATGGTATTCGTACTGTTAAAGCATTGGCGATTGAACCTGTCCAGGAAAAAAGCTGGAACGATTCCACAGCATTTGCGATTACACGATATTTTAGGGTCGGCACGGTCTCCCTGCCCGCTAAAACTATAAGCCAGCTCTTGGAAAAAACAATGACTGTAGCTATTATTTGGGTAGGGGCATTGGCGGTATTTGACAAAGAAATGAGCGTAGGTGCCCTGATTGCTTTTCAAATGCTTTCAGGACGCGTAACTGCGCCGCTGGTAAAATTAGTTTCCCTGATCCACGAATACCAGCAAGTCGCACTATCCGTAAAAATGCTTGGTAACGTAATGAACGCACCGATGGAACACCCAGGCGGAGGAGTGCATAATCCACTTAAAGGCAATATTTCATTTGAAAATATATGCTTTCGCTATACCAGTGATACCCCTCAGGTGATTAAAAACTTTAGCCTTGATATTCCTGCGGGAGCAACTCTTGGTATTGTTGGACGTAGCGGTTCGGGCAAAACTACTTTAACTAAATTACTGTCGGCACTTTATTCTCTGCAGAGCGGACTGATAAAACTTGACGGCATCGATATCAGAGAAATAGATAAAGCGCATTTGCGTACTAATATCGGTGTTGTATTACAGGAAAATTACTTTTTTCATGGAACTGTCCGCGAAAATATTTGCCTGACTAAAAAGACTGCTACTATGGAAGAAGTTATTTACGCGACACGCTTGGCGGGTGCCGATGAATTTATTCAGGAACTACCCAAAGGCTACGATACCGTATTGGAAGAAAATGCCTCGAACCTTTCAGGTGGGCAGAAACAACGTTTGGCGATAGCTCGCGCCTTGCTGACTAATCCGCCGATTTTGATTTTTGACGAAGCAACCAGCGCCCTTGACCCGGAAAGCGAATCTATTATTCAGGATAACTTAAAGGCTATCAGTAGCGGACGTACCGTATTGATTATTTCGCATCGCCTCTCTATGGTTCATGGCGCTGATATGATCCTGGTTGTGGATAAAGGCGAAAAAATCGCGCTTGCCCCCCATTCAACTCTGGTTAAACAAGCAGGAGTGTATAAAGAATTCTGGCAGCAGCAAATGGGGAGATATAACTAATGAATGAAAACAAATTGAACATCTGCGATGAAGCAAGAGAATATCAGTCAGATGCCCTTGAACTAGCAGCTCAAAAACTGCCATGGTTCGGCAAAACGGGCATACTGCTGGCATTACTTATTATAATCACTGCTGTATTATGGGCGACTTTCAGTGAGGTGGATATTATTGTTGCAGCCAACGGGAAATTTATTTCATCATCGCAAAATATAGTTATGAAACCCCTTGAACGTACTGTAATTAAAAAGGTTAATGCCCGGGTTGGAGAAGTCGTCAAGAAGGGGCAGGTGCTTATCACGTTTGATCCCACCTTTAATCAGGCGGAAGAAGAACGATTATATGAACAGCTAAATAGCCTTACTGCTCAGTTTAGAAGATTAAAAGCTGAATTTATGGGTAAAAAAGTTTGCCCTGAAAGTAAAATTCCTACCGAGGATGAAAGATGGCAAACAGCTATTTTTAAAAAACGCCGGAGATTTTACCAAGAAAAATTAAAATATTATTCACAGAATATAAAAAGAATTGAAGCTTCTATAAATACGACAAATGAAAGTTATAAAAAACAAAAGCATCGGTTAAAGACTTTAACAAAAATTGAACAAATGATGAATGAGCTGCATCGTAAAAATGCGATTTCCCTGAAGCAATTCCTGGAAACCCAGATTTCCCGCCTGCAAATGGAAAGTGAAGTGGACAAACTGAAAAATCGCATACTCGAATTAGTGCATGAACGGCTTTCAGGAACAGCCAATAAAAATTCTTTTATTGCGGAATGGGACAAAACTATTTCTGAGGAAATGGTCAAAATTGAACGTGAAGTAACCGGCATTAGAAAGCAGTTGGACAAAGCGATAAAACTTAGTTCATTCGTCTGTATTTACGCTCCATGCGATGCTGTTGTTCATGAAATAGCGGCTTTTTCCGAAGGCTCAGGGGTGCGGGAAGCCGAACCGCTAATAACACTGGTGCCAATTAATATTAAGATTGAAGCGGAAATAAATATTCTCCCGCAAGATATAGGAAAAGTGAAAGTCGGTGACTCGGGACGTATTAAACTAAATGCTTTCCCGTTTCAAAAATATGGAACTCTCGACGGTAAATTGTCTTTGATATCCGAAAATACTTTCCAGGAACAGGGAATGATGGGGCAGAAGAAGTCAGTTTATCACGGCAGGATGATTATCAGCGGCAAGCTTGACAATGTGCCGGATAATTTCCGCATGATTCCCGGTATGGAAATAAAAGCTGAAATCAAGGTCGGCAAGCGACGCATTATCGAATATATTATCCATCCATTAATCAAGGCCCTCGACGAATCAATCAGGGAACCATAAAATAACTCATTAGCGTTGAGAATTATTTTTTTAAGATAGCGGAAACGGTTTCTCCATATTGACAGGTAAATTCAAGAGTTGTATTATCCTCGCTTTGTTCAATAACGCGACAGTGCGGAATTGGCTCTAAATTGTATTTACCTTTTATTTTGATTATTACATTAGTTGGCTTTGTGGATTTGTTCGTCTTTGAACATCGCAAATCAGGATCAGCCAGGCAAATTTGCAGTTTGCTGTTTTCCAGTTGCTTGACCATTACTACTACAGGAGCGTTTGCTTCTGTAATAATATCTCCGTTTATTCTAGCGGGTTCAAAAAATATATATCCGGTTGTTTGGCTTTGCGGATGATAAACGCTGTGAATTTGTTTCGTTTTTTCAAGCACTTGATAACTTTTATCTATTTCTTTTACCGCGGAATTAATTTTATCGGCTGAAGCATGAGGCAGGATAACATATTCATAATTTACGTTTTTAGGAGATTTTCCATGATTAATCCAGGCGGAAGCAAAGTTTCCGGTGGTTTCGTCATATCCTTTATGGATTTTGTTGTAAAATGATTTCTGCTCCTGACGAACAACTTCCACATGTTGGTTTCCGGGAATATAATAAGCGTTGCCTGCCGCGTCTACAAGAAAATTAATTGCAGTGGATTTTTCAGAGTCAACACTAAACGGAAACTTGATTATCGGTTTGCTTAAGTCATTGATCCAGACAGGAACATTGTTTGTTGTCAGGCAGTTTTGAAAAAGAACTGTTTCGGTAGGGTATTGAGAATTACTGCTTGAAATATTGCTTCCCAGACAAATTAACATATTATCAAATGCAAACACTGATTTACGCGCTTTTAAACCGTTTCCATAAACGAGCGTCTTACCGTTTTCATCTTTATATACTTTATTATGTTCCATATTTAATGGTGTGCCGTCTTCATTCAGTATAAATCCAAATACACCGTTTGCGCCTATACGGGTGCCGGTAGCCATTATCTCCGCCGACCTTTTCTGTACATATTTAATCGGACATTCCAGCAGCTTCAACGGCAGATGGACTATTGTCGCTCCCGGCATATGGTTCCAGTCCCAGCCTTTTTGACTGAAACCGCTGTTTTGCAAGTTTCCTTTGGTGGCTAGCAGTTGAATAGTGCCGTTGCTGAAATTGCGTGACCAGCGATTGTCCTTTGCGTAAATTTCCGAGGCGTCAACCCATTTATTATAGCCTTTTATACATGCCATCCAGCCGGGGCGGCGATGTATGGACATACCCGCGTAATTAAAGTTCCAATGTCCCGACAATGGCGGTTCTGCGTTTATTTCGTATTGTTCAAAAAGCCGGGCGTTTTGTTTGTTTTCAGGTTTTCCCCAAATCCTTAAATAAGCTGATGCGAACTCAGGATTGACCAGCTGTGAATTATCTGGAGTTCCGGCCAAAGCCATGTTCAAATAAGTTCCTTTCAGGTAATTCATTGTCGGCCCCATTGGGTGACGACCGCATATTGCAAAAGGACCACTTTCTTTATTGCAGTAAATATGCGCGGACCAAATTGCTTTATCGAAGCTGATATATGCTTCTTCTGAAAGACGGAATGGAGTTTTTGATAAAAGTAATACTATTTGAGAAGTTGTCCCCATTGCACCAAAGGCATAAGCAGGATAATGTTGTCCGTGATGAAAACTGGTGCCGTCTTTTTTGAACCCACCTTCATCGTTATTGGAATGCAGAGTCAGCAGCTTACTTAGATAATCTGAAAAAGTATGCAGCATAGCAACTCGCTCATTTTTATCGGCAATGGTCAGGCAGGTAAGTAACTGCCCTTTGACGACAGTGTTTAAATAATCCATTATGGCTGCTTCAGGAGTGGTTAAGATTATCCTTGTATTATTAAACCACATCAGAGCGCGGTTCATCGGGGTAAGCAGTTTTGCATTACGGAACACCTTGCGCATCAGGAAAATTCCCTGATAAAATTCACGGGTTTGATATCCAAGATGATGAACGGTTCCGCGGGCATGACCTTCCACCCAGCCTTGATCTATAAGCAGAGACGCGATATTACAGCAATATTTTTCCAGTTCTTTCTTTTGTTCGTTGCTGGATTTACCATGCCACGCTTTGGCTATATCGAGTATAAGTTTTCCGATATGCTGAATAGTTACCGCATTTTCTGGATTATCAGTTAGAATGCTTCTGCATTCTTCTGGAAATATCGCGTTTTCTCCAGAATAGTAAATATGAACGCCGGTTATTACGTCATTGGTTTTGCGGATTTTTAAATTATTATAGCGCTTACTGAGTGTATCAAATTTTTTATCGCTGACATTATAGTTGGGATTTACGTGTTCCATTTTTTGCGCTAATTGTTCGGCGGCATTCAGTTCCTGCTGAGTCGCGCTTATGACTTTCGGTTTTAATTTCATCAAGTCTATATTCGCAAACATTGAACGTTCATGTCCTTGTGGATTAAACGGCACCTGTGAATCAGGGTAGGGGTAGCGATATTGAACCGGTGATGAAGGTATTATCGCGTCAACAAACAGGCGACCGGAACAATTGGGGGCAATTATTTTAAAATAATCAATTGTTTCAGGCGCGTTCCCCTGCATGTATTTATAGTGAACCCAGGCAGTGCGCCAGCCGGAAAAGTTCATATTGAGATCAAAGAAAGAACATACTTTGCCCTTGTTGCCAAATTCGAAGCGCAATTTTTTATTGACGGGTTTGTCGTTATATATCCAAATGCCGAATGCTGAACCGGCGGGATATTCGTCATGAATATGGCTGATTTTATATTCTTTTTTAAACGTCAGCGAGCCATTGGGCTGAAATTCCCATAGAAGGGAATTTTGACCAATTTTTGCCCTGAGTGAGGTTATTTGAACTTTGCAGCCTGATTCGCTTATAAATAATTTTTGTTTCGGGGTTTCAAATGAAATGAAATTATCACTTTCATAATCCCATGGAATGGCTGACATTGCCTTTACTCCTGTTAAAAAGAATATTGAAAATAGTATTAAATAAAAAAACAATAATTTTGTTGATGATATTTTACAATCTCCATATTCATACATTAGCACTGTTTTTCTTTTTGTAAACAGTAAACAGGATAGCACCGATTAAAGCGATTGTGCCACCGCACCAGATGAATATCAGACGGTCGGCCAGTATATTCGGAATGACAAAGCCAAGCATCATGATTCCGCCATATATCAGACAGAGGATACCCATAAACTTGTACTGCGTGGCATCCTGATTGACAGAGTGCTCCGCCACATGATCAATAGGTGTGTTTATGTCCTTGAAGAATGAATCAACATTCGCCCGGAATGACTTATTGGTGGTTTGTTTATAAAACAGCCCGGTGAACAGATACCAGCAACTTCCAGCAACAATCGTAATAATCCCGCTGGATATAAAGCCGATATGCTTGCCTTCCATGTTGTTCAAAGCTTCAATTCCAAACCAGTTCGCTACCGTTGCGGGTTCCAAATACTGCTGCACACAGAAAGCCACTGTCATACTGAAGATAACCGTGGACCATGCGCTCCACCCGGGAGTCTTGCGATATAGAATACCCCAAACCATCGGGATTATCATCGGGTAACCCAGCAGGACGTTCAGTTTGAGCAGGAATGAAAACAGATCAGCGCCACGGAAAGAGTGAATAAGCATGGCAGTACCCATGACTATAATTCCGAAGAGAAAAGTAAATAGCTTGCCGATAAAAAGCTGTTCTTTTTCCGAGGCTCCCGGACGTAGAAATTCCGCGTAAAAGTTTTTCACAAAAAATCCGGCATTTTTATTCAGTGCCGTATCCATGCTCGACATAGTCGCGGCAAAGATGGCACAGACCATAAGACCGATCATGCCTTGCGGCAGAACGTGTTGAGCAATAGCGAGGTAAGCGCCTTCTCCGGCATTTTTCAGATCCGGGAACATTCCCGCCAGGTTAAGTTTGAGAATAGTGCCAACCATTACTGGAGTGAAAGCAATAACTGGAAGCAGTACCGAGCCAATAATAATTACCAGCGTTGCTTTTTTCGCGTGATTACCGTCTTTTACTGTCAAGTACTTAGCCCCCTGAGTATTCAAGTCAGCAGCTTTGGCCAGATTCATAAACGCAAATACCATCAGCCACATTATCCAGACCTCCGGACGCTCAAGTTCAGAAAAATTTAAGTAATGAGAAGGTAGTTTTTCCATGAACCCGCTGATGCCGCCAATTTCCGGTAAAGACAATGAACGGATAAGAATGGTAATTGAGACTACTACGATAATCATCATTTGAATAAAGTCACTAGCGGCAACCGCCCACGATCCGCCGGTTCCAGCCATAATCGTAACCACCAGCGCGAGCACAATAATGCACGAGTAAATATCAATTCCTAATGCGGCACTGATGAATATTGATACGATGTAAAGCATCATGCCGCCACTGAAAAGTCCCAGCGGAAGCTGGGTCCAGACCCAGAACTGCTCGGTTGGGCGTCCATACCTGCGGCGGACAGCGTCACACACTGTAACCGCACGCATCTGTCGAAACCTTGCCGCCATGAAAAAGTATATCAGTACCAGTCCGGGAAGAGCCAGCAAATAAACAACAAACAATAGAAAGCCTGTTTCAAAAACAAATGCTCCTGCCGCAGTGAATGAATAGGCACTCAGCCCCGCCGCCAGCGATGACATACCAGCCATCCACCAGAGCATATTACCGCCTCCGCGAAAAAAATCACTGCTGTTTTTGCTCATCTTGCTCCACACGAAGCCAATTCCGAGCATAAAAACCAAATAAAAACCAATTACTGTATAATCCCAACCTGTTAACATTTACAAATTCCTTGTTTTGTTATATTTTATTTTTAACTATAAATTTTACATGAATAAGATTCAGAGTGCGTAAGTCACGATCACCCAGGTCTTCGCTGAGCGGACCTGCGGTATCATATGCCGGCATCTTCGTTACTTCAAAGTACAAAGTATATTCTCCAGCTTTTTTAAAATCAATTGTGCCAATATTACTGATCGTTTCAGGATGATATTTTGCTTGAATATTCTGTACCGACTCATCCTGTAATAATTCACGAGCAAGAGTTTTTTCGTTAACCTCAACTCTTACTTCTATGCCCGGAAGCCACTCTTTGCTCCAATGTCGATTGCTTAACGCTTCGATAGCGTATTCTCCCGGATTAAATATTTTGAAGTGCCACTTTAAAATACCGTTATTTTCATGAAAACTTACAGGTAAGCCCTTATTGTCAATTTCCAGATTGCATTGAGGCGAAAGTTTGATGATTTCAGCTTCGCTGGAAAGTAAAGTCACAGAACCGTCCGCTGTTTGGATCAGCTCTTGCGAGGCATTGGGAGTGCCGTCCAGTTCCAATTTTACAACAGAATAATATTTATCCGGCGCGTTTTCAGGAAGACCGCTTAAATAAAGTTGGTCCGCGATTTTTGGATTTTCCTGATAAACTTTTACTTCACGTTCCACGTCAGACAGAATAGTAGCTTTTTTGACTTTGTTTTTTATTCCGTTCAATTGGAACGATTCACCCGGCCATTCAGAGAAAATCAGATATAAATTATTATCTTTGGCTGTCATCATCCCCCAGGGGAAAGGATATGGATATGGTCCGGCGCCAACGCCATAAACGGCTTCACCATTGACCTTCATCCATTCGCCGATGGTTTTCAGACGCATAACGCTCTGTTCAGGAATGACACCTTCTGCCGTCGGACCGATATTCAGCAGATAATTACAGCCGTTGGAGGCGGAACGCACCAGCGAGTAAAGCAGTTGGTCAACATTTTTCCATTCGTTGTCGTAGCTCTTAAAGCCCCAGGTGTGATTCAATGTCGCGGGAACTTCGCCGTTCATATTTTTGCTGCCGTACGGAAATTCATTATCTCCCAGCACCGCATAGTCGCCAAGATTATTTCCGACTCTATCGCAAACCAGGCAGTCCGGCTGAATATCATGAACTGCGTCAACAAAATTCTGACTTTGCTCCATTGTTGTATCACAAGCTGTATCATACCAGACCAGCCCGATAGGGCCGTAGTTGGTCATCAGCTCTTTAATCTGAGGAATACATTTTTCGTCAACACAGCGGTTAAAGTCAACTTTATCTTTGTTGAAGTCTGGTCCGTACTGGTCGGCCCATTCATTGTAGCCGCCGTCGGGATGACTCCAATCCTGACGTTGCGAATAGTAAACGCAAAACTTTATGCCTTTTTCTGCACATGCCTCCGCCAACTCCTTGACGACATCACGTCCAAAAGGTGTAGCTTCTACAATGTTATATGCATTAACCTTTGAGTCAAACAACGTAAAGCCATCATGGTGTTTGGCTGTGATTACCAGGTATTTCATTCCGGCATCAACTGCCAGTTGAACCCATGCATCGGCATCGAACTTGACCGGATTGAATTCTTCTGCCAGTTCCATGTATTCATTGTTCGGAATCTCTGCGAAACGCATAATCTGTTCGCCGATTCCTTTAATCTTTTTTCCTTTCCATGTTCCAGCAGGAATTGAGTACAATCCCCAATGAATGAATAAGCCGAAACGGGCTTCACGCCACCATGATAGTTTATCTATTGTCATACTTCTTCCTTAATGCTTAATTTTTACAAGTTTTAATTGAATCGGGATACCGTGTATAAATTTGCCGGTGATTGTAGTGCTGTTACCGATAAGCTTGATTTTTGCGCGCTTATCAAGATTTGACGCTCGCCATCTGCCTTTAAGGACAATACTGACTTTACGGGGAAGCAGTTCCTTTTTGTCATTGTTTCTGGTAAAACCAGCCATATCCGGGGTGTTTATGCTCAAAGACAATGTATTCTTTTCCTGTTTGAACATTATATATGATGGATTTTTGACCGCAGACAAAGGCTTCCAGTTTAATTTGCTTGTCGCTTTAAAGAAAACTGCCGCGGTAACATTGCTCTTATGATCTTTAACCGCTTGCACCTTATTATCACAACGCAATACTGTATAAGGTTTGGTTTTGGCGGATTTCATTTTTTCAGCAAACTTTGCCGCCTTCTCAGGATTTGTATCGATTAATAGCAGATATTCGTATCCGGCATTTTTCGGATGCACACCATGTTCAATCCAGGCTGCTGTGAAATTACCGGAAGCTGTTTTTAATGTTTTATTATGCGGAGAACTTTGTTTTTGGCGCACAATATTTATTTTACCGCCGGAAACCACGAACCAGGCATTGCCGAAAGCATCAGCCACCCATGATGGAGTTTTGCTATTAGCTGTAAAAGGCAGTTTTGTAACAGCTTTTGCTGAATTAAAGTAGATTGGCACTGAGCCGTCTTTGACATTATATTGGGTTAATATTGTTTCTACAGGGTATTTACTCCTGGCAGTAATCCCGCTGCCGAGACAGATTATTCTGTCCTGAAAACTGAACATTGATTTGACGGCCTGGAATTTTGGATCGAAATTTTTCGTTTTAGGTTCAGAAAGTTCAACCGCAAATATGCCATATTTATTTTCCAGGTGTGAACTGCCGCTTATACGTGACGGTGTGGTCAGCATCGTGGTATTAAAATTCGGACTGTTTAAAACGTCAAATGGACGATAGAGGATTGTGGCGCCGGGATTTCGATTCCAGTCCCATCCTTCCTGTACCCGCCCAACTGAAACCGGGCCGGATTTAGGCATGATTTCTATTGTACCGTTGCTTTGATAGCGTCCGAAACGATTATCTTTTTTGTATATTTCAGCTGACCAGACGTAACGGCTGTAGCCCTTGAGTGTTACCATTTTATCCTTGTGCCGATGAATTCCAAAACAACCGTAATTAAAGCTCCAGTGTCCCTGCGGAGTTTTTTTCGGCCTGATTTTTTTGCCGCCATTGGCTGTTTCTAAATATTCAAACGCGGAATTCAGCCACTTGATGTCGCATTCCCTGAACGGGTGACGTCCGCAAAGCGCCATGGCTGTTTTCGGGTTGCAATATAGATACGCCGCATACAAGGCACGACGTAGATTCGCACGTGCTTTAGTTCTGATTTTCCATGGAGTATCTGAAAACAGGTAACAGATATATGCGGCAGACTTAATTGCCGGAAAGCTGTAGCCGGGATAATTTCCCCAGTGATGAAAACCGCAGCCGTCGGCTTTGAAACCGCCCATCCAACCGGGAGACTCCATCCCAAGGATGTGAGAATAAAATTTACTAAAGGCTTTTAATGCCGCGACCTTTTTCGGAGTGTCCGGCATCATTGCCAGAATCATTGCTGAACTTTTTGACATGGTGTTGAAGAAATCAGCATTCGGTTCGGGCCAATAGCTCTTTTTGAAAATATACCTGCCATTGCTGAACCATTGCGCCATGTTGCTGGCCTGTGACAGAAGCCCAGCTTCCTGTAATGGCTTGCTCATTAAAAACAGTGCGGTTAACATTTTTCGGGTATTGTACCCTTGGTGATGCATTGTACCAAGCCCGCTTCCGGCTGCCCAGCCCTGATCCAGCAGGTGTTTTGCCGTTAAAATAAACATTTTCTTGATTTCAGCAGCGTGCTTTTCCGTTTTATCTTTGTTCCAGGCAATGGCGAGATTCAACATTAAAGGACCATAGTCGTCTCGCATATCCAAATATTCTTTCAGGTATTTCTTCCCGCCTTTCAAGCCGGTGCAAATTGCATCGTGACTTCTGAATTTAACATGCCGGCCTTTTATCACACCGTTTTGTTCAGTAATTCTGGTTTTGTTAAAATCACGTTTCAAAGCTGCAAAACTTACAGGTTTATTTTCATCTAGTATTTCACTTTTAAGGCGTTTTTTCACCATGGCAAAGCCTTTCCGGTCGGCGTTTGTTAATGGAGATAGCCGCTTCGGGGCAAGTTTATAAAATCGAAGTTGCGGAGTCCAGTGGTTTTTATCTTTCGGGTTGACAAAGGTCACTTGGGCATCTGAACTCTGGTGGCGGACATCAACTGCCGAACACAGGATCAGTCTGTCAAAAAACAAAGTGCCTGAAGCAATATTTGCAGGAGCGACAATCTTCATCATGTTCATGTTCTTTATCGGTTTGCCTTTCATGTCGCGAGTATATGAAACCCAGCATGTGCGCCAACCGGTAAAATTTAAGTTGAAATTAAAATAGCAATTCACTTTACCTTTTTTGCCAAATTCAAACCGTAGTTTGCTGCCCGGCAAAGCTTTTGTATTATATACCCAGACAGAAAAAATCCCCAACGCGCGGCGTTTAACGAATTTCGAAGCTTTCTTATCTGTCAAATATGGATTCGGTGTATTAAACGTAAGAGTCGCATTTCTACGCCAGTTCCAGCGCAAAGACTGATTGCCGTGAATTGCTCGAATATCCGTGACTGCAGCTTTGGATTTTTTGCATTTAACAAATTTGGGTACATTCTTACCTGAAAAATCTATTAGCGATTCAGCAAAAGCAGTACTAAGCGCTAAAAGAATACCAAGTGTTAATGTTTTTTTAATCACTGTCATTTTATGCACCTTTGGATTATTTTATATCCACTACTGCTGGAAGTGGATACATATTCTTAATTTTGAGTTTTCTCCCGCTTTTTAGTTGAACTTTAAACGATTTTTCCTTATTACGTTTGTCACTTTCAGCAAGACTCAACTTGGTTCCGTTTATCATCATGAAACATGGACGGTTAACTTTTGATATTGGTCCGGGTAATTTGGAGTTGGCATTGAAAATGACATAGCCGTAAGTTTTGCTTGTGACATCATAAACCACATGAGCGTTTTTATCCATCTGAATGATTTTTACAGGAGGATTATTTGAACTCATTGCTTTTGAAAACTTATTCAGTGCTTCATCTTCGGCATACGGCAGAAGAGTATAAACGCATTTTGCGTAGTCCGGGTCTTTACCGTGATCAAAGTAGGCCAGCGCGAAGTCACCTTCGGTTGGATTGTAATACTTTTCATTTGCTGTTAGTGGTTTTTCTTTATATTTCTTTTTGCGAATATTCACGCATGGATTATTAGCTTTGTCTTTCAGATAGCGTTTGAATAGATATGTCCATTGCTGTTGACGGCGCAGGATTTTTACCTTACTTTTGCCAGGCCAGATGTAATATCCATTGCCAAGGGTGTCTTTTAAAGTTACAGCTTTATTTAAAGTCACCGTTTCTTTAAACGGGAACGCGGTAACCTTCTTGCCATTCACAAACTCAGGAATATCTTTTTTCTTGAGTTCCTGCTGGAACAGCGTAGTTACAACTTCTTGTCCTGGAGAATTGCCGCTTTTGATATTATCTTTTTCGATATCAGTGGTAATTACAGTTATTGTTTTACCAAAGCAGAATGCCGATTTCTTGAAAGTGACATCAAGGCCTTTAAAATCCATACCCCAAATGCCGTTAGCGTTGAGATTGGTTCCACCGGCAAACCATGTGCCGCTGTTGAACATTGTGTAGCCTTCAAACAGCTCTTGTTGCTGGCGCACTACGCTGGTTGCTCCCGGCCAGAAAGACCAGTTCCAACCATCAAACCGATAGCCGGATTTACCGTTCTTTGTGGGCCATACGCTGCCGTTTCTGGCATAACGCCCGTAGTTGTTTGATTCAAGCCAGCCGTAAATCTCAAGTCCTCTGAAGCTTTTGCCCATACCGACTGCGGCTACCAGCCAATCATCACGACGATGAATACCAGCCGCTCCCATATTAAGCGTATGGTGTCCTTGTGGAATTATTGGCTTTACACTAGCTTTTTTAAATTTTTCGGCTTCCTTACTGTTTTTATTGTACTGCAAATAGATGCCAGCCATTTCCCGGTCTATTATATTTTTGCCGTCATTTAATTCAATCAAATATACTGCGCTTGATGCCGGACTTAGTTTTATGGGAGTTCCGGCGCGCATGTACAGGTTTGGCAGAATCATGCCGGCACTGGATTGAAAGGCAACCGCACGCGTATAAGTTTTTAAGCGTTTATATGATTTAGGAGAAATCTGAAATACAGTTCCTTCCAGAGGTTTTATTTGCGTTCTCAGCATTACCGGCGGAGAATAACCACCGTAAGCGAGATGATTTCCGCCATGATGATGCACTGAGCCGTCCGCTCCGAACGGCTTTTGTCCGGCAAAAATCCTATCAAGATAAAGTTTGAACGCCATAAGGCGCTGAAAGCGTTCTGCAGGAACAAGAGTCAACGTTGCGGTAGCAAGATAATGCGGTGAGTAATTATAAAATTGGTCGACAGAAGACTTCGGATTAGTCTTTACTACCTGATTTCCCATCATTACCCAGTTTACAGATTTAGCCATTTCATCAAGCAAACCGGATTTCTTCAGGACGCCACGCATTTTGACAACAGAATTAGGCCAGTAGCGAATGTCATAACCGTTGCCGGGCCATCCCATGTTATTATTGCCTTCCTGCCAGCCTTGATCGAGAAAATGAGCACAGAGATCATTGTACATATCGACTATTTCGGCTTTTACTTTCGGACTGCTTTCTTTTTCATAAGCAGTATAAAGTTTTCTCATTGTCAGAATAAATTTCTTATTAAAGTCTATTGCACCCGGCACCGGCATATACGCTTGCCTTCCACACTGAATCGGTTTGCCGGTAATTATTCCGTTTTCTTTCTTTATGCCGTAACTTGCGAATTCCTTTTTGAGTCTGTCTACAGAGCTGTATTTCATAGCTGACCCATAAGTCGAATGTGTCAAAACATACTCGCAGAGCTTTTTCATATCGCCTTTCTGCTCTTTTGACAGTGAACTCAGCTTTGGCAGGTATGGACGATTTTTAGACCAGTCTTTAGAAGAGTAAATATGTTTTTGCGGAGTGTTAAGAATAGATACATCATTTGCCCATGGTTGAATATAGTCAGCGTTTGGACCTTTTCCGCGAAAACCAGCGTCAACAAAATCCAGATAGAGCTTGCCTTTCGCATCAGGGGACAATAGCTTGAGCCCGTCAATTTGAGAGCCTTTTTTGATTCCGATTTTTATATAATCAGCACCAACAGGACGCCAGCCCTTAAAATTAAGGTTATACCAGACTTTCTTAAGGACTTTGTTTTTGTGTAAAATTTCTACATAGAGCTGTTTGTTTTGCGGTTTTTCATTATATATCCACAGCCCAAAACAGCTGTTGCCTTTCCTGTTCTTCATAACTTTAAATGGAGTCGTAGAAAACTTCAAGGAAGCGTTTTTAGAATTCCATTGCCAGAGCAGGGAATGAGTACCGGATTTAAATCTTTTTCCAGTAATTTCCACCTTGCCCTGATTTGCTTTCCAGCCATTAAGCTTGCCGTTTTCAAAATCAACTGGCTTTCCCAAGAGAGAAACCGAAATAAATAATGTCATTACACCGTATAATATTAACTTTCTCATGCTTCCAATCCTTACGTTATTGTTTTTTAAGTTCAAAAATTACTGGCACCGCATCTTTTCCCCGAACAATAAAAGATGAATCGCTTTCTATGGATACGGCTTTATTGGTCTTTGCCAACTTCCATTTTCCGTTAAAAGTAATTTTCACTGGAGAATCATTCTGAACAGGAGCGCCAAATTTATATTTATCGAAATCAGGATTGTACAAACTGACCCGTATTTTATCACCCATCTCACGAATCATTAGCAGACATGGCTTGTCTACTGATTTCAGTAAGCCTTTAATGCTTGTGTCGCCTGCCTCAAACAGTACATAGCCGGTCGTTTTGCTTGAAATATCATAAACGGCATGAAGCTTGTTGTTTCTACTCAACACTTTATACAATGCCGTCTCCGGCTTGGACATTTTAGCGGCAAACTCTTTCATCGCCGCCTCGGTCGCTTGAATCAGGATACAGTATTCATAAGCTTTATTTTCAGGAGCTTTGCCGTGATTAATATACGCAAGCTCGATTTCGCCTTCATTCGGTTCAATCTGATTGTGCTTTTGCGGATTTTGCGGATACCAGTTTTTGTAATAAGGATTCTTCACAAACTTTCTGGAAACTTTTACCTGTCCGTTACCCTGCGGAAGGTAATAGCCGATGCCGGCGATGTTTATCATCCAGCAGGAGTCTTTGAGAGTTTTTTCAAGCGGGAAAACTTTTTTATCTCCGGAACTGTCAATGAAGTTGTTCTTGTTTTTCGCTTGAAGTGCATTCTGGAACAGTGTGGTTACCGAGTCGTGTTTCTTATCATTACTGCTGATACCGCTTCCCAGGGCAACAATCCTGTTTTCAAAGAAAAACATTGATTTTCTGGCTTTGAATGAAGTATCATACATAGAGTTTTTACAAAGTTTTTTGTACTCTTTATCACCTAGCCAGTATAGTGGCGGCCCGACGCGTAAAGGATCGGTAGTTTGCGGCAGTTCCTCCTGGAGTTTCATGCCGAAAATGCCGTTGCCATCAAGGGCGGTTCCACCGCAGAAAAACTCAGTAGTGGTGGCTTCCACATTTTGAAAATGCTGTCGTAAAGCTTCATGCGGTATAACCCTGGAAGTCGTTCCCGGCCAGAAATTATAGTCCCAGCCTTTAGTCATATAACGTCCCGCAGGAAAACCGTCATCCATAAGGTCATCATGGGCAAATATCTGAATCTGGCCATAGTTCATATAACGTCCCATGGTATTGCCGGCTTGAGACGCATAAGCTTCGTTGGTTTCAATACCTTTTTTCATGCCGCGCATGACTGCCATCCATTTATCACGGCGGTGAATTGAGGAAACCGCGTAATTCAACGCCAGATGCCCGTCAAATACTGTGGGCTTAATACCAAGTTTCTTATATTTTTCAACCGTTTTATTGTTCTTGCCGAAACGATCTGCATAGTACAAGTAAAGGGAAGCCGTTTCCATGTCGGGAACCTTGCCAGTCTTTGGATCTCCACATTCAGCTAAGGGCTTAAAATATTGTCCGAGGTTCCAGCCGAATTTAGAGCATCCGCGCCAGCGTCCGGAAAACATGTGAACCATTGCATCATTGCTGTAAAAACTCATTACAATCAAGCTTTTTCTAGCAGCGATATACATTTTCTTAGAGAAAAAAGGAGTACCGTGAAGCAACCCGGATACCTGACACAATGGTCCGATAGCCGGTATATTGTAACCGGAATAAATCATGTTATGGTGAAAGAAAGTGCCATCCGGCTTGATCTCACTATTGCCGGAAGTATAGTCCAGCCAATACTTAAACGCTTCCAGGTCGGCCCATTTCTGGCGGTCGTCTTCCTGCATGAGGATCACGGCAAGCCTTGCTTTCATTTCTGTATTGTAGGCATCGGCATTACCCCATGGCTTTTTCAGATAAAAATCATCTGCACCTGATATATCCTTGAGCTTATTTACAATAACAGAATATCTGCCGGATTTTATCAGTTCATCTTTCATCGACAGTAATGGGGCAACAAACGAAGTTCTCAGCCCGTACCATGCACCATGACCCTGTTGAATTACCAGATCACACATGTCCATATAGAGCACAAGCAGTTTTTTTCTGGCGTCTGGTTCGCTCCCGGCCCTGAGGTAAGCGCCAGCTACAGCATTCATGCTTCCGTAAAATCTCATCGGGTGGCCAATTACGCCGCTGATAAATCTGCCATTGCGTTTAATGTTATATTTTTTACGGATGTCAAGAGTCTTAGTTAGCTCATTTGTAGTCAATTTTTGTGGATTCAGCCTGCTCTTGTAGTTGCTCAGGAACTTGCTTTCGAGGCTCTTTAAAATGCTTTTCTGTTTTTCTGTAAGTGTATCCGGCAAAGCAATGTGAATCGTTTCCGGCTTTGATGCTGACGGCACTTTATCCATAAGGTCAATGGAAGTATACTTTTTATTTCTCACGTAAGGCATCTGATCTGTGCTTTTTACATGTCTGACATCCTGCTCGGTTCTCGGTGCAAATAAATCAATATAAAGCGTACCTTTTTCAATACCTTCCGGAGCATGAATTGTTAAAGTGTCTGCTGTTTTTTGGTCAGGGAAACCTTTAATATCCCTGCCGTACATGGCATTCAATCTCTTCCAGCCGGAATAGTTAAGGTTGTAATAAAAACGGCTGTCAGTTTTTTTCCCGTCACCGATCTCCAACCAAAGACGACCACCCAGATTTTTTTCGCTGAATATCCACATGGAAACAGTACTCAACGAACAAAATGTAACCCATTCATATACGATTGGGGCAGGGGACTGCCCGCTAAGGTTCTTAAACGCCGCCGGGTTGGTAAAGGTAATATAGGCGTCAGACTTGTTCCAGTCCCATCGGAGAGAGCTTTTATCTTTGCCTTTATAGAATTTGCCGCTCACGGATAACTTTGAGCCAGGTCCCGCTTTGAACTCTGCCGGGACTGTATTTTCGAAATTGTAGGTTTTATAGTCAGGCTGTCGCACTTCAAACGGCGCGGGAGCCGACTTGCATGTTAACGTCATTGCTAAAACTCCAAATAGTATTGTGGCTTTGGTATTAAATATGTTTATCATTCTTAAATAATCTCTATTTCAATGGATTGGTTTAATTTGCATAGACTGCAGTTTTTACAGCACTTGATTCTTTATTAACAATGAGTTCCGGGGTAAAAATCACCTTTTCAAACTCAGACAGCTTCTTTTGAGAAATCAGTTTAATAAGCATTTCAGCCGCTCCGCGACCAATTGAATCCATCCTGATGTCGAGCACCGGCGGGCGTGGAAAAAGCCCATGAAGGTGGTAATCATTATTATCGCATGAAATTACTTTTATGTCCCTTCCTGGAAATATTCCCAGCGAATAAAGAACTTGATGCAACACCATTGCATAACGGTCTGCCGCAATAAAAATGCCGGTTTCAGGGCCTGTGTATAAACGCTTGATGCTTTCCCGAATCAATTCAGCCAGTTCATTTACTCCCATATCATAAGAAGCAAAAATTGTTTCCGGGCTATATCCGAAACTCTCCAGTCTGTCGTTGAATTCACAAAAACGTTCCTGAAAGATACCTTTGGCACGGTTGCCCAGAAAGATAAAGTTTTCGCATTTCTGAGCCAATAAATATTCCGCAGCCTGAATACCGATGATTTTGTTATTGTAGGTGACATGTGCAGGACTCTGAGTTGCCGCGATATCCCCCATTGCTTTAACCCACGGAATATCATTGAATAATGTTAGATCATTATCGAAAATATCTTGTTGGGTAATCAGGATAAAACCGTCAACATCACGTTTCAGAGACTCTATAAATTCTTTTTCAGTCGGTGAACAGCTTTGAAATAAAACCGAGACATTATGGCTGTCCATTGTCTCGTGGATACCCCTGATGATTTTATCATACACGGTTGACCCGCTGAGGCTGTGGCTTCCCGAATGCATCTTGTCTAATTCCAGAACCGCAATACAGCGTTTATGTTTCACAAAAGTTCCCACACGGGGACGTTTTTCTATCATCGATGCTTTTGTCAACATGTCCAGTGCTTTAGTTATGGTTAATGGATTGACACTGTATTCCTTGGCTAACTGGTTGATGCCGGGAAGTTTGCCGGAATAATAACCGCTGCGGATACGATTGACCATATCCTGATAGATGTGTCCGTATTTCTTTCTAGCTTCATTGCCATTGATTTTTTGAGTTGTAACTTTCATAAAAATAGCCGTTTTAATTTTTCAAGGTTCGCCGTGTAGTAGTTATATTATACACTCGTAAGTCATTTATCGCTATGTACTATCCGGTAAATTATTTGTTAAATATGGCACAAGATATTAGTTATCTACCTTATGATTGAACGCCAATTCCAGCCTTGTTTAATGCCGGAAACAGCATGTTTGCGAGAATTGCTTTTTTATTTTTCGTTTGTTTTAGTTAATTAATCCATGAATGACTATAATGCAACTACCTTATACCTTTTGATTATACAGTAATTTATTTCCCATGTCAATACCTTAACGAAAAAAAACAGATTTTTTTTACACACACCGCGTAACGGGTCAGTTATTTTGCTGGATTCTTTTCTTATATTTTTTAGCCCCCGCAGAGGGCGACATTTGGTTAGCCTCGGGCGCAAGCCCGTGGAATGATGTGTAGATAACTTCAGCCCCCGCAGGGTGGCGGTACAAGAAAAGGTATACATTTTATTCCGCCGCCCTGCGGGTGCTGATTCTTTTTTTTCATGATGTCCACGGGCTTGCGCCCGAGGCTAACCAAATACCGCCTCCCTGCGGGGGCTTAGAAGAAAAAAGAGTGACGCCTCACACGCCTCAATTATCTGAAGCCAATTGCAAAAGTATGTCAAGCGTTTTTTTTGTGGTTTTAATGAGTGTTGTTTTTACGATATTCCGAGGGGGAAGTTCCGGCTCTGGTCATGAAAACTAAAGGATACATAGAAGCGTTTTACACTTATGCCGCTGATAATT
>Ga0255410_1039_pt1 | contig 20525 bp, 17 predicted proteins | sample CelNoTSeSYBR01J2_FD_182126 | JGI IMG/M metagenome (GOLD analysis project Ga0255410, IMG submission 182126) | Sediment cell enrichment communities from methane seep in Santa Monica Basin, California, United States - CellEnrichment... | ecosystem: Environmental > Aquatic > Marine > Cold seeps >... | reverse complement strand
TGCGGTTGATAACTATTTCGTAGATCAGATGGGTGCGGTAATCCGATCAGAAATTTGGGCATGTCTTTTCCCAGGTCAGCCGGAGATTGCTGGATATTTTGCCGGACAAGATGCCTGCGTGGACCATTGTGGAGAAGGAGTCTGGGCAGAAATATTTATGGCGAGACTTGAAAGTGAGGCTTTCGTTAATAACGATTTAATGAGTGTAATCAATAAGGCTCTGGAAGCAATTCCTGAATCCAGTAAAGTTACTACAGTGGTAAAATTTGTTTTGGACCTACATAAAAATAACACGCCGTTAAATGAGATCAGACAAATAATAATTGATAATTTCGGCAGCCACAGCTTCACTGATGTTATTATGAATATGGCTTTTATGTTTACCGCGCTGCTTTATGGTGGAGACGATTTTATCAAAACAATCCTGATTGCCGTCAATTTCGGAATGGATACTGACTGTACCGCTGCGACCTGCGGGTCAATTTTTACCCTGATTTATGGTATAGACAAAGTTCCTGAGAAATTTATCGAACAAGTCAATACAGAAATCAACGTAAATGAGTTCTTCAAGGAAATAGATATACCTGAAAATGTAAATGATTTAGTCGATCGGGTTGTAGCTCTCCAAACGGAACTGACGGAACATTTGAAAGAAAAAGAATATTCCTTCCCTGCTTACGAACCTTGCGTAGTACCTGAAGGTATGAATAAAATAAACAACCAGTGGTTACTGGTTAAAGGTGAAGATTTAGCAGAGTTGGAAAAGATCGAAGCCGCCCTGAAGTCCAATAAACTGGTTCAGGCAAAAGATAATATTTTTAAGATTAACACTGGCAATCTTAACTTGGATCTTTCAGAGTACTGCGATTCAAGCGAATCGATCTTTATGTACACCAAGCTTTCCACGGATCAAGAGATTAAAGGACAATTAATGGTTTGTTCCAATACCGGATTAACCGTCTGGCTGGATGATGACCAGATAATAAATTGCCACAGCAGACGGAAGCCGATTCCATCATTTCACCGCACTGAAGGCGGCGCGACCATTCCGATGACATTCAAGACCGGTAAGGAATATTTATTGAAGATAAAATTGTATTTTTGCATCAAAGATATAAATATGACAACTGCTTTCGCTGAAGAAAATAATCAATTTATCGACATTGATTTTAAAATATAAAAAGCGTTTAATTAACATAAGGAATAAATAATATGCCAAAAGTTCTTGGATTTGGTGAAGTGATGCTACGTTTATGCCCATCTGGCTTTAAGCGTTTTCGTCAGGTAGTGCCCGGCAATATGGATGTTACTTTTGGCGGCGGAGAAGCCAATGTCTGTGCTTCCCTGGCTATGCTGGGAGATGAAGCGACATATTTGACCGCCTTGCCGCAAAATGCGATAACGGAAAGTTTTTTTGCTCAAATGCGTGGTTTGGGCGTGAATATATCAAATGTTTTAATCAAAGAAAATTCCCGCATGGGTATTTATTTTGTTGAAACCGGCGCGAATCAGCGTGCTTCCAACGTGATTTATGATCGTGATTATTCAGCTATCTCAATGACTGGACCTGAAGAATATGATTTTGAAAAAGCCCTGAAGGGCGTCAAGCATGTACACATTACCGGGATTACTCCGTCATTAAGCGAAAAGGCCTTTCTTTCAACTTTGGAACTGGTAAAACGTGCTAAAGGCTCAGAAATAAAAGTATCCTGCGATTTGAACTACCGCAAAAAACTCTGGAACTGGCATGATTCAATGAAGAAAAATCAATTAGCAGAACACTGCATGGCGCAAATCATTCCTTTTGTTGACCTGATAATCGCCAATGAAGAAGATGCCGCTGATGTTTTCGGTATTAAAGCAGAACATGCAGACCTAACCAAAGGACATATTGACGCTGCGGCTTATATTTCTGTAGCCGAGCAGTTGATCGAACGCTTTCCAAACGTATCTCAAGTTGCAATTACTTTGCGTGAAAGTATTTCCGCAAGCCACAATAACTGGGGCGCGATGTTGTTTGATAAAGCTTCATGCAAATCTCATTTCGCACCACTGGATGCCGATGGCAAATATACTCCGTATGAAATCCGTGATATTGTAGACCGTGTAGGCGGCGGTGACTCTTTTGGAGCCGGACTGATTCACGCGCTTTATAGTGATGATTGCGCTGCTCCTGAAAAAGCAATATGTTTTGCGGTTGCCGCAAGTTGTTTGAAACATTCAATCAAGGGTGATTTTAATTATATTGACCGCAGTGAAGTTCTTTCATTAATGGGCGGCGATGCTTCAGGGAGGGTAAAACGATGACTAAACAGGAAATGCTTGATACTTTAAAATCATGTCCGATAGTAGCAATTTTGCGTGGCATAACACCGACTGAAGTTATGGATATATGTCAGGCTCTGGCTGATAATGGAATTAAATTTGCTGAGATAACCATGAATTCTCCGCAGGCCGTAAAATCAATAAAATTAGCGGCAGAACGTTTCAGTTCTAATGAAATATGTATCGGAGCTGGTACCGTTCTGACTCCTGAACATGTGGAATCTGTAGCGGCGGCTGGCGGTCAATATATCATTTCTCCTAATTGTAATCCGGAGGTAATTCGCCGCACTAAAGAATTGGGACTATTGTCATGCCCTGGAGTTTTTACGCCATCTGAGGCATTTTCGGCTTTGAATGCGGGAGCCGACCTGCTCAAATTATTCCCCGCCGGACGTTTAATTCCAGAATACATTAAAGACCTAAAAGCAGTCGTTCCTGCTGAATTTATAGCTACTGGGGCGGTGAATGCCGATAACATCAAAGACTACCTAGAATTTGCCATCGGAACTGGAATTGGTTCAGCTTTATACAAGCCCGGAATGACTTCACAGGATGTAGCACAAGCTGCAGAAAACATAAAAATCAAATTAAACTAATATGTATTGAAAGATTAATACTATTTGCTAAATCTTTTAAACTCAAAACTAATTGGAGACAAAAAAATGTCTTTGCAAGCACAAAGCGGTCAGAAAATTTTATTTATTGGTGACAGCATCACGGATGTAGGAAGAAGAATGACGGAACGCCCTTACGGAATTGGATTCGTTAAGATTTTTCGCGATATGCTTATTTCGCGTGAACCCTGCAAGCAGATTGAAATCATTAATAAGGGAATTGGCGGCAACACAGCCTGGCAACTGCAGGAACGCTGGACTGATGACGTGCTATTTCTCAAGCCTGATTATCTGGTTATTCTCATTGGGATCAATGATTTACATCAGCCACTTGTTCATGGAGCCGACAAACATGAAACTCTACAGAAACACACAGATGCTTATGATGAAATTCTTTCCCGCACAGCAAAAGAATTGCCTGACTGCAAGATTTTATTGCTTGAACCATTTTACATGAGTCGTGATACCGCATCAAAATCTTTACGTACAGAAGTTCTCGAAGTGCTTCCTGATTACCTTGCGGTAACTCGTCGGATGAGCGAAAAATATAATACGGGTCTGATTAACACTCATGAATTATTCCAGAATATCTTGAAGTATTACGAAACAGATACTATATGTCTAGAGCCGATACATCCTACTGGAACCGGGCAGTTCGTAATCGCCGAAGCAATTTATAACGCCTTGAGTGAATAGTACTTGTACCGGTCTATTTAAAATACATAACCCCATCTACGCCATTTAGCGTGGATGGGGCTATATAAAACAATGAATTAATCACCGTAAAAGTTCATTTTTCGATGGATCACCTTGAATGTCCAATAACTGGAAATTACCAACATTGCGCGTCTCTATAACATTATCGAATTTCCAAACAACTTCCTTGGCAGTATTTACTTCAAAGAGCGGGACGCCACAACCTTCATGACTGTGCCCAAGCCAATTACATACAACAGTATTCCCATTAGGAAGCCGCTGTAATCCAGTTATAAGCTTGATGCCCATTTCCGGAACATCTTGATCATCAAGTTTCCAAACGATATTATTATTAGCGTCCACTTCCCGAACCTCTTCTTCACTTGAAAAAAGAGTATTACCATTAGCTAATCTGATTGCCACAAAGACTGGCCCTGGCGATGGAATTTCATGAATTATTTTGCCACTGCAATCATATTCTCGAACAATTTGTTCTCCTTTATGACAAATTAGATAATTACCGTTGGATAACTTACGAGGCATTCTCATAGATTCATGCCCCAGAAAAGAGCTGGGACATTTTAATTTCAGCTCGAATACTACTTCCTTCTGACGGTTAATTTCAATTAGACGACAATCAGCCAGTTCCCCTATTAAAATATTTCCTCCAGCTAACGGCTGACAACCAAAAACCTCACTATCAGTGTAATATTCAAATTGTACAACTCCATCTGAGTTTAATTCGACTACCCCAGAACCTTTGGGACCACTTAATGTTGCAGCAAGAATATTGCCTTCAGGAGAAACCCACACATCAAAAGGTGCAGGCAATTTATATTCCCATTCCAAATTTTTAGCTTTGGAAAACTTCATCAGTTTTCCCAAGCTACTATCAGCACAAATAAAAGGATGTTCAATCATTACATTGCTCCTTGATATACAGCTTTTACCCCTTCTCGTCCAACTGGAGGTCGACTATTAAGAGTATTTGAAGCATTGAAATTTATCCGCGCCACATCCTCAACCATCGCATCAATTTCATCAGCTTTGATCCCGACTTCAGACATTTTAGTTGGAACACCAACCCGTTTTATGAATTCCTCAAATCTTCTAATTCCTTCAAGCGCAATCTCTTCAAATGTACCATAATTCATGTCTATGCCAAAAATCCTTTGGGCAAATTGAACATAACGGTCTACGCGTTGGGAATATACATATTTCATCCAAGCCGGCATTATTATCCCCAAGGTAGCACCATGGGTTACATTATGGCGGGCCGAAATAACATGTCCGAGCGGATGCATCGGCGAACCAGGTGTAACACCCGCTTGAATCCAACCATTCCAGGCAAGAACTGATGCCCATTGAATATTGCCGCGCAAGCTAACATTATTTGGATCATCCAAAATCTTTTCGACAAGATCCATAATGGTCAAGATTACACTTTCTTGAAGTCTATCCTGCAGTGGTGTATCATCCACACAATTAAAATATGATTCGATGACATGAGATATAGCATCGACAGCACCACAGGCTGTCTGATATTTATTTAATCCACAAGTTAACTCTGGATCAATTATTGCTACTTTTGGAAAAAGCAACTCATTAAACACATAAGATTTTTCTACAGTTTTATCATTTGTTACTACCGCGCCACAATTCATTTCGCTGCTGGTTGCAGGTAAGGTTGGTACAACAAGTATTGGTAAAGCAGATTGAGGCGAAATTGAAACTTCAATATCATGGCGACTTTTGATCATCTTCCATAAATCATGCTCATATGGAGTTCCCGCGGCAATGATTTTAGTGGCATCCATTACACTGCCGCCACCAACAGCAATGACAATATCAAGTTTTTCTTTTCTGCAGATATCGACTCCGCTTTGAACTTGACTTAACATCGGATTAGCCGTAATCTCGAAATGCGAAACTACTTTAATTCCCTCTGCCTTTAACTGCGAACTAATGTTTGTTAGAAGGTCGTCAAAAAACTGGTGATCCTTATAGGAAACCAGCAAAGCTCTTTTCCCGAGCTTAGCCGCTTCCTTGCCTGTATCAGCAACTTTACCTTTGCCAAAAATAACTCTAACCGGATTAAAAAATTCAAAATTATCCATCTGTACGACTACTCCTGTAATTTATTTTTATATATGACTTAAAAAGCTCAGCCCTGTAATACTGGCTTTGAACTTTGCGATTTTATAGATTCAATCCACTGTTTAACATCGCGATCTGGAGGAAAACTCTTTTCCTCATACAGCAAATTATCCCTGCCAATGCGTTCACACTTAGCTAATCCTAGAGGTTTATAAGGAATTACATCAATTTGTATCACCGACTGTAACCTTGAGGCTAAAACGCCAATCTCTTTAAGGTGTTCTTCTCTGACATTAAGTCCAGAAATCAATGGACAGCGTAAAACTATTTCCGCATTATGTGAATTAAGGAATTCCAAACTTTCAACGATCGGCTTCATGGGGACTCCGGTATATTCGAGATGTTTATCCGGATCAGTCTCTTTTATATCAAAAAGATAAGTATCTACATAAGGCAAGGTCTTAGCGTAATGTTCAACCGAAGAGTATCCACAGGTTTCCATGCACACGTGCAAGCCGCATTCCTTAGCTTTTTTAAGCAATTCCAAAGTGAATTCAAATTGAAACATCGGTTCTCCGCCTGAGAAAGTTACTCCGCCGCCGGTATTATCGTAAAAAGATTTATCTTTCATAACTTCATCAATAACTTCTGTCACTGACATTTTTTTGCCGATTATTTCCAAAGCTTGAGTAGGGCATTTTTCAGAACAAAGACCGCAACGTACACATTCAGAACGATTAAATAAATGCTCATTTAGTACAAGTTCATGACAACGATTTGGACAGGCATGTATGCAATAACCACAAGCAATACACTTCTCCGAAACATATGATATTTCAGAATTACTCGATTGAGATTCAGGATTATGACACCAGAGACAGTTTAACGGACACCCCTTCAGGAATACGTTTGTACGAATTCCCGGACCATCATGGATCGCGAACTTCATTATATCGAAAACAATACCTTTCAACTCTGTTGACATATCTTGTTTCATATTTTTTGTTCACTACGGTTGATAATTAATTCCTGCCATTGCTCTGAAAGTGTAGCAAAACGTGCCGACCAACCGGCTACCCGGACTGAGAGATTTGGATACTTTTCAGGGTGCAACTGGGCATCACGAAGCATTACTGTATCAACAACGTCAATTTGCATAAAAATCCCGCCTAAAGACACAAAAGTCTTCATAAGGCCAACGAGAGCATCCAATCCTTTTTCTCCTTTCAAATTTGCCGGAGATATTTTTAATTCTAATGCAGTTCCGCATGGCAACTTAGAAAAATCAACTGAGCAATGCGATTTTATCACTGCCGTTGGTCCCCTTTTATCTGTTCCTGGAGAAGGACTGAAATTTAAAGCCAAGACGTCGCCCTTTTTTGTTCCAGCAGCAGTTGCCGTTCTGTCAGATAGAAAAGTGGTCATTTCGCGACCAAAAGTACTAATCCCCGCAGGCCTCAATATCCCGTTTCTGCAAGGAACCATAGCAGCAAGCTCGGTAAAATCATCGAAAACTCGTCGTACGATTTCGTCAGCTTCTTTTGAATCATTACCATAAAAATCAAGTTTTTGCTGAATGCTTCGGCGAACCTCCTCATATCCATCCCAATTATCACGAAGAATTCTAACAAGTTCCGCCAATGTGAATTTACAATCTTCATAAACCATTTTTTTTATAGCAAACAGACTATTGGCAACATCAGCCATTCCCCCGGCATGAGGCGAAAGAACGGTGTATTTAGGCCCCAGATTACGATATGAACGTGCTTTTTCGATACAGCCTTCTACCAATAAATCTATCAATACAGTAGAGAGACTAATAGATGGAATATATTCATTAATCATTGTAGATAATTTTAAAGCAAGACGATTCTTAAAATCTTCATAAAGAATATCGAATGAGGCAAATTCAGGAATTGCATCGTTTTTGCTATTCAAGGAAAGAGTTTCCTGCAGAATAGCTAACATGTCAAAAGGCTGATACCCAAAGCTTGTCTTGCCTGGTATAAGTATTTCCCAGCAACCGTCATTGGCAAAATTTCTGGCTTCCTTTAGTGGATACCCGAATTTTACAAGCGAAGGAATAATTTTATCTTCATTATATACCGCAACGATACCACCTCCAAGACGTTGAATTGTCGCAACTCTTCTCAACAAACGTTCATCTATTTTTGAGGATAACCTTACCGCAATTGGAAAATCAGAGATATGCAATTCTTCTACGACATCCAAAACAAGATCAGTTACTTCATTGGCTAGCTCATGTCCATTCTCATCAACTCCGGCGAGCACAACGTTTTGATAAAACTGAGCATCTCCGCTGCCGCGATTCTCAGCAGTAATCCACTCGCAACCCTTTATCCAGAAATGCGCAATAAGTTCCCGTGCTTCATCAATATTAATCTTTCCTGCCGCCAAATCCCGCTTGAGAAATGGACCAAGCATTTTATCAATTCTGCCAATTCCACTCCAATTACCGCAAAGACGTTGAAAATCCCAAAGCATCCAAAGTGCCTGAACCGCTTCGCGAAAATTAACGGGTGGATTTTCAGGAACATTTTTGAGTGATTCAAATACTTCATCATTTCCTGTTTCTTTGAGCTCCTCTAAATGTCTATTTTTCCAAATACCAGCTGAGGCAATACATGACAGCATAGACTCCAGAAGATCCACTTGATCAACATTTAGTCCGCCACGAGAAATACGAAAATTAATTTGTTCTTTTATGCCATTGTAACCAACTTCGAGAGCATGCTCGAAACCAATTGTAGTATGACTTACAGAAGCTTCATCCAGTAAAGGCACTTGATGATACGTTGCCTCTTTAAGAGTCGCGGCTCCTGCAATTTTTTCACCTGCTAGAATACGCAAAGGACTCTTTTCGGCAATCATTCTCACTGCTTCAGCATACAGTTTATTATTTGACGGCATTTCAAGGTAAAAACTTAAGGGAATTTTCACGCCGACGTCAATTTCCAAAACCGATTTCATTGAACGTCCAATTTCCCCGGATAAATAACGTTTCGCCAGCATACGAGTCTTCTCGCTAAGGCGCTTTGGACAGTCTTCACCAGAAGGGGAAAAACCATTCCATTGTTTTTTAATATTCGATTCCATTGTAAATTCCTTTTTTACTATTATATACTAAAACCTTGAAATATGCCATATCTTGTACTATTATATACATATACAGGAGTATTGAAATATGATTTTTAATCCAGATTCAATTAAATTAACATTCGTACAAGCAGGTCATGGCACTGTACTCGAAGATGGCATGATTCATAAAAAAACTGTCCCATACATTATCGTTGCACAAGCCGTTAGAGGCTGTTATGAAGTTGAAATGAATGGAAACCGTCCAGTCAAGCTTAAACCTGGTGAAGCATTTCTTTCTGCTCCAGATGTTCCGCTTGCCATAAAACATCACTGTGAAGCTCAAAGCGGCACGATGTATATACGCTGGGTGCATTTGAATTTTAATATATTTAACGCATTGGAACTAGCTTCTCTAGTTGAATTTCCTTTATGCATGGAAAAATCTTGGGCTGATCGCATAGGGAAATTATCAGAAGAGATACTATTGAATCAAGATTCAGACACTTCCCAGACTCTTAATTCGAGAGTAAAAATTAATTCCCATGCTTTTGAAGTTTTATCTATTCTTTTAGATTTTCTTGAATCAAAAGACTTGTATCCTAAATTTGATAGCAACATGAAAAGACTATTTCCAGCATTGGAGTATGCAAAAAGAAATTTAACTAATCGAATCGAAGTTGAAGATATGGCCAAAAGAGCCGGACTTTCAGTACCACGTTTTCATGTTGAATTTAAAAAATATTTTGGCAAAACGCCTATTAAATATATTCGAAAGCTAAAACTTTCTAAGGCATGTGATCTTCTCAGAGCCTCTAACTATAGCTTAGAAGAAATCGCAATGGAAACCGGCTTTTGTAATCAATTCCACTTAAGTCGCGAATTCAAGAAGTTCTACAATGAGCCACCTTCTGTTTACAGACAAACAATGCGTTATAACTTTCCCCTTTAAAATATGTTATCATGGTCTGTCTCTATGACTTCCAGGGCCGTTACGCCTTCGAACCAGGAATGTGCATGGCAACCTTCATATTAGCATCAGTACCGACTCTTTTAACATACAGAAATTGAAAAGATCAGGGAGGGAATACAAACTGAATCTCATGACAGGTAGCATAAAAGGGGAACAGTATATTCAAATCAAAACCTCTGGATGTCAACCTGACAGGGAACCTTTGAAGCATCAACTTAATTTAGCTACCCAATGATATATCTTTAAAAGATTACTTAAAGTAAATCAATAGAGTTATTGATCAGTTATTGCAATAAGTATCTATTTCACTTCAACCATACTTCTAACTTATGGTATTATTAAATTAGGTTAAAATGTTTTTTCAATAAATGAACCTTAAAGATTGAAGAAATATTAATTATCTAATTTGAAAGATTAAAATAAGGGCACTTATTCGGTTAGTTTTCCAATAAAATATTTATTAGTATTTTACAGCATTGTATAGCTTTTAAAAAAGCTGTGGGAGCTTTAGAAAGAGAAATAACAAAATGTATTAATGAATCTGATGACTTACGGGAAAAAGTTCAATACGCAATATCAGTCCCAGGAATTGCTGAGCTAAGTGCTGCAACAATACTTGCGGAGTGTGGTCCACTTGATAAATATAGTAGTCGCCAGCTTGGCGCTTATAGCGGTTTAGCTCCTCAATTATTTAATTCAGGAACGAGTATTCGAGGTTGCCGTATAAATAAGCGAGGCCCATCAAGATTACGTCAAATCCTTTATGTGTGTTCAGTTGCTGGAGGCAAAAATCATTCTCCATTAGTGGCATTGCATTCAAGAATTACCCAGCAGGGCAAGAAGCCTATACAGGCTCGTTGTGCTGTGATGAGAAAATTATTGCTTATAGTAAGGGCGGTGGTGGTCAATAAAACGTTTTATGATAAAAAATATGTGAAAAACGCTTGACAAAAGACATACCATCTCTTACCGACAACACGTTTTAAAATTTACATGGAATCTACATTTATAAGGATGTGCAAAAGGCGTTTTTCAATATATTTTAATATCTCTGAAAGCTGAAGTGATGAGTCAAGCGAATTGCGCTTAATGAATGATTTCCATTGGATATCTTTGGTTCCATCTTCAATGAATTTGGGAGAGAAAGCAACCGGAATATCTTTTGGTAAAGCAATCTTTCGACGCTCAAACGTCGCTTTGATTGCAAGAGATAATTCTTCGTCGGAAAAATCCATATGCTTTAAAAGTATATAAAGATCATAAAAATCTTTCATCCGGCTGTTGCGATAGCCAAGAACCACTAAAGCATTGAGTTTTTCGGCAATTACTGTCGCTGGCTGGTATGCTTTTATTTTTGCAGAAGGAAAGTCCAGAATTTTCGGATATTTCACCATCTCTGGTTCAGGTACTATGGCATCACCAAAACCAACATCAACCTGAATAGGAATACGGGCTTTCCCCATATATCCCATGAGTTTAACACGTATACCATGATATTCCTGATCTTCTCGGATATCTTCTGTAAGAATACTATTTGAATCAAAACAAAGCCCATCGGCTTCATATTTCACCTTGCATGCTTGTGTGAAAATATCTTTCACGCGCTCATGAGTAGAAATTCCAAAGCCTAGCAAATCCATATCACGGGTCGAACGGCGCGGGACTTGCTCCCAAAGAGAAAACAGCATAGCTCCTTTAAGCACAAAAAGATTAATATTACCTGAAAGTTCAAGTCGGTACAACAAACGTCCCAAACCGTATTTTATCAAGATATTATTCAATGGCTCACCTGTTTTATCTTGCAAATTGCGTAGTTTTTGGTGAACCGACATAATTATTCCTTGTTCCATCAAACAGTCTCCATATAAGGACGCATAACTTTTGTAATTTGACAGCGACGGGCATATTCCCAGATTTCATCGCTAGTGGCTTGTTTTTGTTGTAGAGTATCACGCAGTGCATCAACGGCAATATCAGATCCTATTTTATTTCTGAACCGAAAGCAGTCAACAACGGTTTTAGCTGGATTGTAAACTCTTATTTTAACACCATCTTCTGTGAATGTTTTTATTCCGGCAGAAAAGTTTTCTCCAGACAGCTGAATTATACGTACCGGAATTTTCAGGTTTCGTGGATAATTACTGCCTTTCTCAATCGCTATCCATATTTCGTATGGCATTTGGGAAGTAAGTTCGTGAAACTGCAGGGCAGAAAGCAGGCATATTACTCCATTAGGGATATTTAGAGCAACTTCAGCAAAGGTTTCATGAGCAGGGATATAATCAGGAAGCATATAAACTCCACGCGACACACGACGCAGCATTCCTTTATTTGCCATATAACAAAGCATACCCGAAGATATACCAGCTTGGGTCAGACTCGCTGCTGATATCACTCCTTGCTTTTTTGCTATGCTTTTTATTTTGTCAATATGAGTTTGCATTTTTAAATCCATTTAAATTCACTCACACAGTATACACCGAGTGTGAGAGTTTTTCAACATAATGTATAATTTTACTTCTTTTTTATAAATGATAAAATTCTTTGTAGTTCTTTATCTGTTAATTTATCAAGCTCATTATTTATTTCTAATCTGACTTTAGATAATTTTGTGGGAACCGGGCTTATCAACTCGTCAAAAGCTGCTTTTATAACCTTATCATCAATATTTATATAGTATTTTTCCAGGGTTTTACTATCGTCTCCCAGAACTTTAGCCAGCATATTAATATTGTATCCCTTTGAGGCCATCATGCTGGCATAAGTGTGCCTGAATGAATGAAAACCATATCGACAGATATTCTTTTTCCTTTGGAGTTTTTCTGATATTTCTGTTGTTTTTAATCCCGCATAATTCAATATTTTTATAGTATCTTTTCTAATTCCGTCGGGATTTCGTTTATAACGCTCTGCTATATTTGGGAGAATATAGTCATCACTTTTCCATTCATATGCTTCTTTTAGTTTATCCTCTAATTGAATTACAAGCGGAATAATTGCATGACGTTTTATTCTTTTTGTTTTTTCAGGAATTGTCCGAATTATTTGCTGTTCAAAATTGACACAATTCCACTTCAAATTACAGCAATCAATGAGTCTTAAGCCAGTAAATGCTCCAAGACAAAAAAGTATTTCCATTTCCTCTTTATGCATTGTCTTAAGAGCTGGTTCATTGAATACATTTAAAACACGCTGAAGTTCCTCGTCAGTAAATTTATAGTGCCCTTGCTGATTTTCATTTTTACGTGAGATATTCTCTTTAGCAAAAGGATTGCGAACGTCCTTTCCCAGGACTCGAAAAACTAAGAATAAAGTTTTGATATAGGCATTATAAGTTCTTTCTGAAACTTTTTGTTCCAACCACAAGAAATTTGCAAAATCAGCTCCAATCTCATTGGTAACCTGATTCAGTATTTTTGTTGACGGATATGCCGTAGCGAGCCATTTTGTAAATAGATTTACCGCAGATTTATAACCTTTAAGAGTATTCGGGGAGCTGTCAGGACGCGATGGATCTAAAATAAATTTATCCCAGAGTTCTGCAATTTTTATTCGATTCGGAGAAAGTATATTTTTAGCTTCAGCAATTTTTATAACCGTAAGTTCTTTGTTCGTTATTTCAGATGACAAACCAATTTTTTCTTTTGCTCTTTGCTGAGCAATAGCGCGATCTGAAGTCTTCAGTGCCTGAACAAGGCGTTTTCCATTTACTGTATATTGAAGATAATATGCTTTCCCTCTTTTGAAGATATGACCATCCCCCTTCCCGCGTGATTTCTTTCGCATATTAACGTCCCTCTTTTTTAAATTTTCACATCTGTCATGCTTTGTCTAAGTCTATCATATTAAAATCATTAATCAAGCGAAAAGCATACAAAAAGCATACAAAACGGCATTTCCAAGCTCAAAAGGCAATGACTGGGGGTCAAAAGGTCGCAAGTTCGAATCTTGTCATCCCGACCATCTTTTTAGCCTCAAAATTACTAAATTTTACCGGATAAATTTCCGACCAACTTTGTCGCTCCGGGGATATTCCGGTCCTTATCCTCAAGCCTTCACGAACCTGATCAAACCACCGCCGTGCCGGAAAGCTCAAAGCACTCGGTCATTTACCATCACCAATAAGCAGCAGCCCGGCAAAGGCCTCTCTAAACGCCAGCAAATCAATATCAAAAAGTTATTCCCTCCACCCTATTACCTAATTTAATTGCATTTTACTTATTTATATATTTTAATAGGCCAAGACGGGGATGAAAATGAAAACAACATCAAAATTTAAAATAGTGTCAAAATCTAAAACAGCACCACAACCATATTTAACCTGATATCTTACCTGGTGATATCAAAAACAGGCTAGAAAAGCAGGTAAAGATAAATATATGGAGTTTCGAAGGGTGTGATAACTTTTACTTGCTTTTTTCTAATGTATGCAATTTCCATTCTTTTATCAACGCATTTCTTTCAAAAAATGTTGTAGGGTTTCCAATGCCTTAAATTCAATTTGGCGTATTCTTTCTCTTGTTCGTCCAAAACTCTCTGAAATTTCATTCAACGTCTTTTCCTTTTCCCCGCCCAAACCGTAACGCCACCGGATTACTTCTTCTTCACGATTTGTAAGCATTTTTAAAGCTGATTCTAGTAATATATGAAGTGATTTCTCTTGTATAATATAAAAAGGAGAAGAAATATTTTCATCTGCAATATCAAACTCAATAAAATCGTCATTATCTATGCGTACAATTTCTCCAAGGGGTATTGATACTTGCATGCAATTCAGCATAATCCGAACGTCCATAACACGCATATTAAGGTTCTTGGCAACATATGATATTGATGGAACGTATTTTAACTCTTTTTCAAATTTGTTTATAGATTTTTTTAGCTCCCCCAATGCCTTTTGCATTTGTATAGGGATACGAACAAGTTGGCTCTTTTTAGATATTGCCCTGTCCATATATTGCGTGACCCACCAGGTAAGATAAGACGGAAAACCATCATGTTTTTCACTATTAAATTTCTTAATGGCACAAACCAGTCCCAGTGATCCTTCTTGAACTAAGTCCTCCAATTCATAGCCCTTGCTTTTATGATATTGAAGCGCAAGCCTAACAACGACGCGTAGATACATGTCAAAAAGTCTGTTGTGAGCATAAATGTTTCCAGCCTGAGCCTGTGGGATTAATACGTGCCATTCTCGCCATTGTGGTGGACTAATTCCTCGTAAATAATCAACAAACACAGACATACTCGATGATACTTTCAATACCTCACAATAGATGACCTCATAATCTTTTTTAGCCCTGTCAATATTATTTTCTTTTATGTTATCATCAGCGAAAATGACACCCATTCCAAGCAGCATGCCAGTAATTTTTTCAGTATCCTGCAATGAAAAATCTTGAATTGCCAACAGATTTAAGGCTTCATCCTCGCGAATAAAGCCTTTAGACTTGTACAATGCATATAGTTCATCTATGATTGCTTGATGGTGGATATCAATCGCCATTATTAATTTTTCGCTAGGTGAAAAAGGTCCATTATTTCTTCTGAATTCTGTCCATATTTCTCCTCAAACTCCTCCATGAACTCATAGAGGTTCTTCAGATAATCCTCCGGAGAGTTAGCCGATGCTATAAGCTTTTCGTGAAGAATATCAACACCTCCGCGCACATAGGACTCGTATAGTTCTTCATCAGGCTTCGCCTGTTCTGAACCATAATGCCTGAATGCTTTATCTACGCGCTGATTAAAGTCATTTTCATTGTCCTTGTCGAGAAGCATTATAAGCCGATAGTTGAACCACAACGTTTTCTTTTCCCTTGACATCGCGTCATATAATATATTAGTAGGTTTTCCTGTTGCGTTGATGTCACCTTTTTGGCCATAAAGAAAGCCAACAATAGGCGCAAGTAAATACACATCAAGATTACGGATGAAGAGCCTATGGCCTTTTTTATCGAAAGGGGCTGTCAATTCAATAACCTTGCCAGCATGGGTGCCACGAAACGAATAGTCTCCTTGGAATAGCATATTAATTACCTCCTAACTTGATATAGGTTTCGTGGGTCTTGCAAAATAGCTTAACCCTTTGATTTTTAACGATTTATATTTCTTTTATATTTGAAAAATCCTCCGAGCTGTAATATATTATAAACTCTTACCTTTAAACAAACTACAACTTTTAAAGAGGATTAAAATTTATGCAATTTTCACTTTTTTATGACTACTATGCCATCGTTGATTCGTGCTCATTCCTTAAAAAATATGATGCACTTTTTCAAGCTTTCGACATGATTTATGATTGTCCTAATTTCCCCGCCTTTGGTCGCAAAGGATATCCGCGTTCCGCTTATCTCAAAGCTCTCATTTACAAACAATCTGCGACTATAAAATATATTTCTGACCTCGTTCGTGATTTAGAAAGCCGTCCATTGCTTGCTGAAATGTGTGGTTTTGACACTGGCAACATTCCAGATGCATCTCAATTTTCACGTTTTTTGAGTACAACTCCCAATACCATCATTAAAGAGTTTTTTCATAATTCAGGAAAGCTGCTTGTCGAAAAAGGCATCGTTTCGCTAGATGTCATAATTGCCGATTCCAAACCAATAAAAGCCAATACCAAGCACAACAATCCTAAAAACCATAACCGCAGTCTTGACAAAAAGAAAAATATTAAACGTAATCCAATGGCAACTTTCAGCTATTATTCGTATTTAAAACAGCCTTGCTCCAAAAAGAAGAAAGAATTTTCCTGGTTTTGGGGCTATCGAACTCATGTTTTAATCAGCAAAGAGGGAATACCTCTAGTTGAATTGACTTTACCCAATAATCAAACTGACAGCAAAGTTGCTAAAAAGCTCCTGAAAAAACTCGTCAGAATTTACGGTCAGAAAAAAGGTCGTTTATTCATTGGCGATGCCGGATACGATAGTCGCGAACTATACAACTTCATTGTCAAACAGCTCAAAGCCGAGGCTTTTATCCCATTAAATAAACGTGGACAACAACCGGAAAAAGTTCTTGGATCGCACGGTTTACCACAGTGTCAGGCAGGACTTGAAATGAAATTTGGCGGTACTTGCCAAGATGATCAAAGAACTCGAAAGAAATTTCGATGTTCAATCATAACTGGAAGCAGAAAAGAAAAAGCTAAGCTCCCAAAACAATGCCCCACTCAACATAAACATTTTTGTCAAGGCAAACGTTATGGCTGTACTGCTTACATCGATACAACGGATGATTGCAGGAAGCAAGTTCCACGTGAATCAAAGCGTTACAAAAATAACTACAAGACCAGAACTGAGGTTGAACGATATTTTTCTCGTCTCGGCCCGAGTGAAGTCGAAGAAGTTACGCAATACAAATACCGTTCAATCCGTAATCAAATGACTCTGGCTCATCTAAGTTTGAGCTTGACAGCGCTCGCCGCGGCACTTATTTTGAAGCGTCCTGATAAAATCAGGTGCTACAAAACTTTTGCCGACGCAGCTTAAACGTCATAAAAAAGTATAAAATTGTCAAACAACTCGCATTTTTTCAAATGCAGGGCTTTTTACGCCCGTATTTTCATTATTCTTAATTCAAAATCCAAATTTTAAGCTTTCCCCCTACCTTCATCGGTTGGGTGTTCCGTGTTCATTGTTGGATATTCATTTTTCCCTATTTCGCACGACCCATGATATAGGTTTCAAATTCATTTTTTTTATCGAATATAGCGCGGCTTCCAATATGTTCTTTCAAATGTTTTTCTGCTATATCTCCGTCAGTATCCTTGATGAAAATAATCACCTGTTCAGCAACTTTCGGCAAAACAGTACAGACCGTTTGGATACGCTTTGTATCAAAAGCCGAAAGCGGAGCGTCCATCACAAGGGGGTATGGTTCGGATACGAGCATAGCATTTTCAGGTTGCTGACTTGTTCGTGCCATTTGGATTACTCCTGCTATGAATGCGAAAATAATTGAGATACTCTGAGCTGTCGAGGTTTCGATATCTTCATTATAACCCGCATGGTCATTTACGATGACCTGAACATTGTAATTTTCGTCAAGGCTAAGAGAAAAACCGCCGTTATAAATAGTACGGAATATCTTATCTATAACCTTGTTCAGTTCATCTCTTACACGTGTTTCTTCCTTTATGTAATCTTCTGAGAGATAATCATAAAGGTACTGTGCATATGCCTTATAAATTTCAATACTTTTGTTATTCTTGTCTTTTAGGGTCAGTTCATGACGTGTTGAGTCTATGCGCTCACGATTTGATTCTTTATTTCCTTTAGACTGATCAAGACTGGAACGCTCGGATTTCAAGTCGTTGTACTGCTTGTCATATTTTGTGAGTTCAGCTTGCAACAATCCAACGTCTTGCATGCCTTCTAGACGTTTAATGATATCTTTAATCTCTTCCTCATTTTCTATTTCGTCTGTCTCAAACAAGCGGATTTCAGAGTACTTCTTACAGAAATCATTGTTAAATGATTCCGTATTTTTGACACTATTCTCACAATTCGACTGGAACGATCCGATAAGTTGCCCAAGAGACATTGGAGGAATATAATCTCGCAGGCGGTTAAGCGCATTAAAAGCATCATTACCAATGATTACTTCCGTTTCACAGATACAACAGCCAACCTTAATAATATGGTCTATCGTTCGTGCATGAATATCGGGGATTCCTTTGTCAAGATTGTCCCCATTGTTGGTAAGTAAGCCCAAACTATCGCACATCAACTTCTTTGCAAAGTAAGCTGGTGCATTTTTGTTAAAGTTTTTGAGAAGATCAGAGGTCTGAGTGTTCAAGCGGTTTATAAGAATAGTTCTTCTGTTAATCAGTTTTGCTTTGCGCTCCGCCAACTTCTGGCTACTTTCATTTTCTTTAATGCTATCATTAAGATTGCTGATTTTTTCGCTAACGAATTCTTCCTCTCCCTCCATCTTACTCAACCTGTCATCAATTTTCTCAATATCTGAGTTTAGTTCATCAATATTCTTTGTATATTCTGCAATTCGCTTATCACTTGTAGTATCATACTTCCCATCATAGCTCCGGATGACCGACTTAGAAGTACCACGCCCCTTGAGGTGCGAAATAGCCGACGTAAAGGCGGACAATCCAAGTAGACTGCGGACAGCATTAGCAAACTCTCGGCTTCTCCCTTTGCGGAGTTCTTTACTCATATTGCCGATGCGTTCACCATCAAAGAAGAAATACTTGGATAATTCGTTGGGGAGAATTTCCTTCATCCGTAATTCAGATTGCAAATCTGGGATAAATTCCTGTTGTCCGTCTTTGCTTTTGAACGCAATTGTAAATTTACGCTGACCTACAGATTGAGTACCTTTGTTATTCTTTTTGTAGCATTGCATACTGGTAATAGTGTATTCAGTACCACTATGCGTTAATTTTAGTTCAGCAAAGACGCTTTCTTCTTGTCCCGGCAACATAGCTTGAGAGGTGGATTTGCATAGGAGAATAGGGTCTTCAAAATCTGTCTTGCCGTAAAGACACCACGTAAACGCTTGGGCTAGAGATGTTTTTCCTGATCCATTTTCGCCCAGGATAATTGTTACATTCTTTTGTTTGTCTGTTGCAAAGGCAATCGTCTGTTCGCCTTTAAACTGTCGAAAGTCTTTGAGTTTCAAAGAAGTTAGTAACATTTCACTACCTCCTCTATCTTTTTTTGAATAGCGGCGACCATCTGTTGGTCGTTCTTCGCTTTAGTCTTGGTGTTGTTTTTTTCAGTAAAGATAATCCAACGAAGCAATTGTTTCGCCTTATCCTTATCAATCTCAACGTCGTTAACTGTTGTTGTGTTATAATTCGACATATGCATAATCCTCCTTATTGTTTATTGTAAAGTCGTCAATTGAATAGGCTTTCTTTATTGAATCTATCACTCTTTGGGGTTCCTCTATGTTCTTTGCTATCCGTGAAAATTCCTCTATGCGTTTAAGCTCATTTTTGACGAGCGTTAATTCGCGCTTCATTTGTACATCGGTCAAAGATGGTACTTGGTCAAGTGGTCTGGGCAAAGCTATAAAATCATAAATTACAGCATATTCCTTGTCGTCCGCCAGTCGAAGCACACGCCCACGACGCTGAATATATTCTTTAGGGTTAGTAGTGCTTGCAATTATAAACGCTGTCTTTATGGCTGGAATATTGACACCCTCATCAAGGCACTTGATAGCAATAAGTGCTTGTAGATTGTTCCCATCTGCAAATTCCCTTTTTAGCCGTTTACGCTCTACTATATCCTCTTTTAAAGTAAACTGCGATACACGCATATTCAGGGCATTGCCAAGCAAATCAGTGACAGCGTCAATTTGACGAAGATCGGCATCAGAAGTATCCGATGAATCCTGGCCATCGCGCAAAATAGTCGTAGCCCCGCAATATACCAAAATATGCCTATCGTTGGTATATGGAGCAATAGCTTCCCTGAGTTTATCGAGTTTATCCGTAATACCCGCTACAAGCCTTGCCCGTCTGAGGGCAATAAACTTGCCCTTTTCACTAAGACGGTATTTTCCGTTTTTGCCTTTAATTATGCATTTGCTCATTTCATAAGAGAGTTCGGAATATAACGCCATTTCATAGTCATTCAAAGTTGTAATGATTGGGTGATATTCATATGGGGTTAACTTAGCTTCATCAATTGCTCTGTCCAATGTATATTCAATACATTTCTTTCCAAAGAAATTATATAATCGTGCTG
>Ga0255410_1038_pt1 | contig 20619 bp, 11 predicted proteins | sample CelNoTSeSYBR01J2_FD_182126 | JGI IMG/M metagenome (GOLD analysis project Ga0255410, IMG submission 182126) | Sediment cell enrichment communities from methane seep in Santa Monica Basin, California, United States - CellEnrichment... | ecosystem: Environmental > Aquatic > Marine > Cold seeps >... | reverse complement strand
CAAATGGAAAAGCAAAAAAAAGATTGATTGGGCACAATGCGATAAACTAATTTTTTATTTTTATCAGTCAAGTGAAAAATCTGGTTCCTATCCGACTATTTATCTGGGAGAAATTAATGTTATAGAGAAATTTAACAATAAATCTTTAGTCAGTAAAGATTTTTTACCCATACAGCATCATGTTGTTTTAGTAAAAAATAATAAACCCGCCGCAATTGCCATATTGCCGAGTAATCCTAAATTCAAAAAAACTTCAGAAAGGGCACTTGCGAAAATTGAGAAAACTTTAAACGTTACATTTGAAAGACGCGAAGAAAAAGAGATCGGACCAAATCCGCCCAAAGGTAATTATATATTATTCAGTGCTCGCTTGAATGGTCCTTTAAGCGGTCGCATGGCGGAAAATGGTCTGGTTTCGCGCCTTGCAAAAGGGTATGAAGTACGAACTGTACCCAACTGCTTCAAAAACTCCGTAAATGTGTTATATATTGGCGGAATGTCTGCGTCATCTATAACATTGGCTGTCGAAAAGCTACTGGAATCGAATAAACTAAAAGGCCGTATAGACAATTATACAGATATTTCTGCTCCGCCATATAGCGCAGCAAGATGTATGGAACTAGCCCAAAAAAATCTACAAGACCTTTCTAGGCTTTATCAGAAAAATAGCAAAGTATATAAAAAGAACACAGCAGCGTTTAAGCTGTTGGGAGCTATTGCTGTTTGCTACCAGTATTCAAATAATGATGAAATTGTCAAGATGTTTTGTCGCGGCATTGATATTTTGAGTAAAAATTATGATAATGCTAAAAATAGTTTACCTTCCAGCCTGAAAGTTCCCAGTTTTCATTTCCCAGCATTAATCAATGCAGCGACAAAAATTGATAATAGCCCTGCACTAAACCAGAATGATCGCTTAAAAATTGCTAATATAATTTGCCGGGTAATGGATGACATTATGAACTTCTGGGAAATGGACAAACCATTACAAATTTACCGGAAAAAGAAAGTTGAATTTGTTGAAAATCATTGTTTATTTGCGTCCCGAGGGGTTGTTCAGGCTGCTGATTACTTGACGGAGCGCTTTGACATCCCCCGTGCTAATTATTACGCAAAGGTTGCAAAATATGCTTTTCGCGGCATTGATAATCTCAAGCAGCAACCTGAAGATGCTGGCGGGTATCAATTTATATGCCGGATGCATTGGATGGAAATTTGCAAAAAACTTGGACTTAACTATAACACTCCCAACCTGCAATATTATATTGACTTCACAATTGCCCAGATAAATCAAATGGGAAGTGCCGCTTCTTACGGTGATTCTTCAGATATTTTCTCAATTTACGGATGGAATTTTTTACTGGCTGGTAAACAACTGAATGATGATTCTTTATGCAACTACTTGCTGAGTTTGCAAGTAAAAAAATCGAACTCTGAATGGCTGAAAAAACAAGTAGCAAATATTGATTTTTCCGGTTCGGAGAATTTTACCCCTCGAATGCTGGGGCTTACGGTATTTCCAGTAGATCGTGAATTACTGCGCTACTATCACGCAACTAATCTCAACAAAAAGGCTCCATTAAACAAGGCAGTATTTCGCAGCGGTTATAAGCCGACAGACAATTATATGCTCCTGGGCGGCATGAATTCATCCGACCCACACAGCCAGCGCGATGCCAATACTGTTTTGCAGTACTCAAGAGGTCCGCATTACTGGTTGACTGATGTCAGTTATTATCGCAAAGCTGCCGATGACCATAATGGACTGACAATATCGTGCGACAACCGGGTAAGTGATCAGCGCAGGCGCTACAAACTTCAAAGGCATTCTTTTGCAGAAATAGAAACACAGTTTAACGCTCCTGATAAAAGCATGGCAATTCTGTCAACATCTTTAAATGATTACGCCAATACAAGCTGGAAAAGAACTTTTTTCTGGCACAAAGACTTGGGATTTTGGTGTATTGACAAAGTGACTGCGGATAAATCCGCAAGCTTTGTAATTAAGCGCAGATGGCGTTTATTGGGGACAATTAAACAGAAAGATAATATTTTCACAGTAAGTCAAAAAGCTTCCAACAATATAAATATCCCTAATAAACTGAATGTTGTCCGCGGGGACAATGCGTTTACACGGGTTTATAACCAGATAATAACCACTCATAAACATAACGGAACTGTTTATCAGAAATATAAATACGCTGATCCTTTAGTCAAGGTACTTATCGAAAGCACCGATAAGAAACTGAAAAAAGGACAGAGTTTATATTTTGCGGATAATTTTACTCACTCGTCGTCGGCAAGTATAAAACGCATTGGACAAACTACATGGATTACTTTGAAACAATTAATAGCTGTGGGTGATTTTACTTCAGATAAGTTGAAATTTAATGGTTCATATCTGTTTGTCGCTGATGGTAAAATTATGGGACTCGGAGTTAAGGAACTGACAATCAAAGGCAGAAAAATTACGATTCCAGATAACGGTAAACTGTTTACAGCAGCACCTGCTGAAACAGAACAAATATTAAAAGAACTGTTTGGTCAGGCAAAAAAAATAACACTTGCCAAATTGCCGAAAATCAATTGTCCTGTTCTTAAGGATGTAAAAAAGTTTAGTGTTGATGGAAATGTCACGGCACTGGCAATGTCTAAAAACGAAATTTTGTGCGGTGAAAAAAACGGCAAAATTATGATGTTTGATTATACTGGCAAGTGCTTATGGCAGCAGCAAATAGATGCTCCGATAACGGCAATTGCCGCTGTCACAAAAGGTGACAAACAATATTGGGCCGTCGGAACCAGTAATTTTGATTTAAAATCAGGAGATGGCTATTTAGCTTTGTTTAACAATCATGGCAAGCGGCTCTGGCTTAAAAAAATAGCACAGTTCGGGCATAGCGGCGGATATATAAGAGCAATAACCAGTGCAAAATTAGTTCCAGGCAATGAACAGCAAATAGTTATTGGTTCAAAAAATAAAAAAATAATCGCCTTTAACTTGAATGGGGAAAAATTGTGGGAACGAACAATGCACCATCCTTCATCAAGGCATATTCTTGCAACGGATATGAATGGAAACGGACTGGATGAAATTGCCGCATCAGAATTATGGAGAACGAACTTTATTTATGGTTCAAGCGGCAAAAATGTTCAGGATAGCATTCGTACAATCGGATATGATTATTCTGTTTTAGCAACAAAGTCAATGGGAGTTCCTACTGTAATATGGGGAAACAGCGACTCATATATACGCGGTTTTGACTTGAAAAAAAGATATGGCGAACGATGGGCGGCTAATGCCGGAGGTATTCCGACTGGACTAGCTGAAATCGGCAGCAATAAGATAGCAGTGGCTAACAATAATAACCGTGTTGAATTTTTTAACACCAGGGGGCAAAGTGCAGGAAAGAAAATTAATTTCCCAGCGGGCTTACTTAAGCTTGTCAGATGTAAAGGAAAGATTTATGTTTTCTGTGTCGATGGTTACTTATATCAGTTCACATCAACGGGCATTAGCGGCAAGTACAAAATACCAAATTTTCGCGAGGATGTGCGCAAAGAAGTTATTCTAAAAAAATATATGAACAAACTAATTTTAGCTTATGCGGAAAAGGTGTATTTAATAAATAAATAAGGAATTAATAATGAACATTTTAAAAAACAAAAAAAATGCATTGATTATCTGTTTAATGATTTTATGCATTTATATGAGGGCAGATAATATGGCAGGGCAAAAAATCTATTCACCCTGGATATCCGTTGTGTCGTTAGATTCAGTCAGATATAATAAAGATTCAATGGATCAGCGAATGCTCAAAATGAACAATTTTATTGGCGACGCGGCTCGTGATAAACCTGATTTGGTTTTACTGCCCGAAGCCTGCCTTTCAGGGCTGGGCAGACTAAAGAATCCACAATCCTTTGTAAAACGCGATGACAAGTACTTTAATAAATTCGAAGAACTCGCTAAAAAATATAAAATTTATATTGCGGCGGCAGTACTTTTTGCGGAAAAGAATAAAACATACAATTCAATGTTGCTGTTTAATCCAGCGGGAAAGCTTGAATATATTTACAACAAGAGTTATTTGACTCCCTCAGAACTCGCCGCTGGATTAACTCCCGGAGCACCATCACAAAAATGCTGGGACGCACCATGGGGAAAAACCGCCTTTGCAATATGCTATGACCTAAATTTTGCCAAATTGTTTGAAAATTATCACAAACAAAACGCTCAGCTGCTATTATTTTCAAGTTATTTCCCCGGTGGAATGCTTCTTAAGCAGCGAGCATTTTTTATGCGTGCTTTTGCCGCGTCAAGTCACGGACAAGGCTTTGAAAGTGTCTTTATCGACCGTGCCGGCAGGGAATTTGCCAAAACGAATATGCTTGATCCAGTAATAACGCGCAAAATAAAACTTAATAGCGCAGTTATCAAATTTACTCCTGCACAATTCAAAAAAATAAAAGCTCAATATGGAAGGAATGTGGAAGTGGAAACTTGTCGTCCTGAGGGGTTTTCTATTATAACAGTGCCGGAAATGAAAGTTGATGTTAATGAAATTATGAAGCAACATAAATTAATACATCTTGATGACTGCTATAAAAAAAGTGAAATCGCTAATAATTTAAAACGTAAATAAAAAGAAGATATTGTTATGTCAAAAGTAAAAAAAATGTTGTGCAAAAAGATTATCATTGAAGAATCCAGTGCTAAAGAATGGGAGCATATTGCTAATGTGCTGGCAAGCGAATTCAACTTGGAAGTAAAAAGCGGCAAAACTTCGGAAAAAGACTCCTTAAATATAGGATTTTGGGGCAGTAGCAACTCCGGCTATACGATTCAAGAATTTTCAGGAGGCGGAATTACTATTTCTGGAGCAGATAAATTTTCAATTTGCCATGCAGCTTTGTATCTTATCGATCTATTTAAGTATAATCTTTTTGAGAATGACGAGTTGATATCTATAAATAATACAGCCACTTTTGAGCGTTTGGATATTGCCTTTGACGATTATACTGCTGGCTTCTGCCGAAACGCTGATAACTTTGACCTGGAAACACACGTTCGTGATTTAGCCAGAACCGGAGTGCAAAGCTTTGAGATTAATCAATTGTATGACGACATCCCTATACAAGTACGTGAAAGACTGGTTTGGCAGGACAAATATCAATGGTGGGATTTTTATATGCCGGCATTGGATATGTTTTTTGAATCTGAATTGAACCGGGGAACATATAGCAAATCATTGCTGGAAAGAAACAAATTACAGATGCGTAGAGCGGCTGAAACGGCTCGCAATTATGGCATAAAACCAATTTTTGTAACTTTTGAACCCAGAGCATGGCCAGAACGCTTATTCGCAAAGTATCCTGAATTACGCGGGGCCCGGGTTGATATGCCTACATATTCAGCAGAGGCGGAATATGCACCTGATGTAAATCATCCTTTAGTAAAAGAACATTATCGTGAATTAACTGCACAATTACTCGAAGAAATTCCTGACTTAGATTTAATTGAAGTGTGGAGTCAAGATAGTTGCGCCGGATTTCCGTGGTCAAAACGTCTCTATACCGGGGCTAATGGTCCTGTTAAGTTTCGTCAACTACCTCCTGAGGACGGAGTCATTAACTTTATGACGACATTAAGGGATGCAGGAAGGAAAATAAATCCTGATTTACATCTAAATATTAACCTCTGTTGGTTTCCGGAAGATGAACAAGATGCTCTAATGGAGAAACTTCCTAAGGATATTAGTGTCGCAACGACAATTTTTCCAACAGATCTTTATAAAACTTTTACACCAGGAATCGTAGACGAGAATTATAATGTACAACGCATCAAACGTAATTGGAATGCCTTAGACAGAAGTAAAAAATTCAATCGTGAATTAACTGTACAGTTTGAAGATGTTAGTAATCCATGGAAACCACTAGGACCATTGCAAGGATTTCCATACCCTTACGCGGCTTGCGAAATGCTCAATGATGTCGTCAACCACAATGTTAAAAAATTTGTTATCCGTGGAGGTTTGACTTCACAGGTGTTTGTGCCTTATTTTATCAATAATGAAGTTATTCGTTCGTTCCAATACCAACAGGAAGCATTTGACATTGAGGAGTTATTATTATCTCGTGCAAAAGCATGGTCAAGTAATGATGGAGAAGCAAATTTACTTTTAGAAACGTGGAAAGGATGTGATGAAATCTTCAGGATTTATAATTCGCCTTACTGGATAGTTTCGATGTTCGTATCCGCCAGAACGCTGTTCCGTCGCCTGATTCGTCCAATGGTTCCCAACCCTGCAATTCTGAAATTACCGGAAACCCGCTTCTACCGACCAATGGAATTTCTTGTTGGAGAAAGTGATCCCGGATGGAACGATTGTTTCTATTACGGTTATGGACAAATTTTTAGCGACGAGGAAGCTGTGGAAAGAATAAAACTTTGCGATCTTTTAATCTCAAAGGCTCAAAAAATAAAAGATAAGTTAAGCGGCGCTGGTTTTGCCTTTGCAGATGCTTTGTCTGATTTGGAATTTAGAATAAATGGATTTATTCGGATGACAGGAACAGACAGGTCAATATTTGCTATTCAGGCAGCTATACACGCTTGCCAGAATGAATCGAACGCCGCAAACCAACAAAATTTAAAAGATGAAATGTTAAGGGAAATAGCCAACAGTAAAGAATTTATTAAACTACTGGAAACGACAGAAGATAAGAAAACTTTGATTCCCGTATCTTCAGGCGAAGACAACATTTATCTTTTGCGAGCGCCTTTATCTCATCAGTTAAAACAAAAAGTGAAAGTAATGGAAGCGCATCTTGATGATAGTGTTTAAAATAATAATTAAAACAAATATAACAAAAAGAGAGAAAGAATGGTTCATCCTGTAGAATATGTGGTGATCGGCGTATATTTAATATTCATGATAGTAATAGGTTTTGTATTTAAAAAACTTAATTCCAATGTTGATGATTACTTCCGATCAGGTTGTAAAGGAAGTTGGTGGCTGGTTGGGGCAAGTAACTTTGTTTCCGGTATTTCAGCTTATTCATTTACCGGTGCGGCAGGAGTCGCATATACTGCGGGCTGGAGCGTATTGTTGATATATGCCTGCGCTCCTTTTACCGGTGTCATTACCTATTTTTTCTTTGCCGCACGTTTCAGGCAATTACGTATAACAACCGCCCCGGAAGCATACAAAGAACGTTATAATACCACAACGCAACAGTTATTCGCGCTTATCGCCTTGGTATACGGTATCCTTGGCGTTGGAATGTGCTTGTATTCACTGGCCATTTTTGTCTCTGCTGTATTTGGTTTTAGTCTTGTCTCAATAATTATAGTTTTAAGTGTCGTGGTAATATTCTATAGTTTAATTGGTGGAAAGTGGGCGGTAATGGCAACGGATTTCCTGCAAAGCCTGATTCTTTTGAGTGTAGCTGTTTTAGTTACGGTTCTTTGCCTCTACAAACTGGGTGGCCTAGATAATCTTTTTGAACTTATTCGGATAAATGGCCTGACTGAAGATTATAAAATGTTTAATTCACCTGAACGCTTCAAAGGATTATATACGACAAACTGGGCTATTGCCGGCGCGGCTTGGCATATTATGACTTTCAATTCATTAAACTGCGCTTCACGATATTTCGCCGTGAAGGATGGAAAAGAAGCGAAAAAATCCGTGCTGTTGCTCATTGTTTTAGGCTTGATGGGATCTATGTTTTTCTTTATTCCGCCTATTACTGCCAGATTGCTTTATTCTACTGATGTCAGTGCGTTAGGAATTAGTAATCCGGCAGAAGCATCCTATGCGGTTGTTTGTATGAAACTGCTGCCACCGGGGATGATGGGCTTGGTGATTGTCGCGATGTTCGCGGCGGCGATGAGTACTATGGATACGGGCTTGAACGGCGGAGCGGCTAATTTTATCAAAAACATCTATCCTGTTTTGGCAAAATGGTTTTCCTGGCGTAAACGTGATGCTCATGAAATGCTTCGACTGAGTCAATGGTTCTGCCTGATTTTGGGTGTAATCGGTACTGGAGTGGCAATCAAATACGCTTTGAGCGGCAAAAGTCAATATGGAATAATATTGACTATCGGCGCTATGATTGGAACCCCGCTGGCTGTACCAATGTTCTGGGGAATTATAATTAAAAAAAATACCAGCGGTTCGGGACTGTTTTCGGTAATGTGCGGCTTTCTCGTAGCCTTGACATCATATATAAGCGCGGAATTCTATGACAGTCCATGGGATTATTCTACAAAAGTATTCTCAATAATGATTGTTGCTTCGGCAGCATTTTTCGCACTTGTTCCATTTGCGAAATATAACAAAAAAGAGTATAACGAACGAGTTAAAGGTTTTTTCAAACGCATGAATACACCTGTTGATTTTGCCAAAGAAGTAGGAGAAACTAATGATGCTGTCCAGCTTAATATCATTGGTTTACTAGCGCTTATCGGCGGCATTTTGATTAGCTTGCTTGCGGTCATGGCAGATTCATGGATAGGAGTCATTGCTCCTGTTTCTGTCGGGGGAACAATCGCGGTAATCGGTACAATAATGGTCTTGACGGCTAAATATATGGAAAAACAGAAAAAGGAAAAGAATAATGACAAAGCTTAAAATCATATTTTTGGCAACGCATCAATGGCAAATAAATGAATTATGGGAGCCGAAAGCAAAGGAACTGGCAAAAAACTATGATTTCGATGTTGAAGTGCGTCTTTGCGGTGAGCTCAATGATAGCGATATAAAGAAAGTCCTTAAAGGCTGTGACGGATTGATTACAACCTGGGGCTCTCCCCTTTGTTCAGCGGAATTTATCAATAACTATGCTCCAAGTCTGAAAATCATTGGTCATGCTGCCGGTTCCGTCGCATCCATTACTGACGAATCCACTTATAGCACAGATGTAAAAATAGTCAGTGCCAATCCGGTTATGGCTCAAGGGGTAGCGGAATGGTCGCTGCTTGCCACGCTTTTGACGGCACGCAATTTTGGCGCATATACAGCCTGGCACGGAATGAACAAAATGAATTTCCCGGAAGCGTTTAATATGTTGGATATACAAAATATGACAATAGGTTTATGGGGAATGGGCGACACAAGCAAGCATCTCTTAAAATTATTATCGCCGCTTAAGCCAGGACGAATAATAGTAGCTTCGGAACATAGCTCAAAAGAGAAAATCGCAGAACTTGGAGCGGAAAAACAAAGTCTTGAGATGCTGCTAAAAGAATCTGACATTCTACATGCTTTAGTCGGGATGAATCGTTGTAATTTTGAACGTTTAGGCAAAGAAGAATTTGCGATGATGAAAGCAGGGAGTACATTCGTAAATTGCGGACGTTCGCGTTTGACTAAAGAAACTGACCTTATTGAGGTTTTGAAATCAAAACATATTAAAGCTATTCTGGATGTTTTTCATACTGAACCTCTACCTGAAGATTCTCCATATTACGACTTGGATAATGTAATATTAACTCCACATAACGCTGGATTCCCAGGACGCGATCGATTCATCCCATTTCTTCTTGAGGAGTTTCAAAAAATTTTCAGCAGCAAAAAAATACAATCAAATATTTCAAAAAGCCGTTTCCTAACCATGACAAAGGAAGCAATAAATTACTCAGCTTAAACAATTCCGGCAGCGAGAGTGACCATGAGCATTAAAATTGATTTTTTCATATATTCCTCTATTTGTTTATATATATGGGGTGATGATATAATATATTTTAAATTTTTATATGCCAAAGTCAATTAAGAAAAATGACTTTTATTTATGTTTTCCGCATACAGAAAACTCGGAGGCACACATCATCTAGCAATATCTCACAATGCCGATGAAAAGATACAAAATATTTCGCCATTTTTTTGAAGGGTTGAAAAATTCGGAGCTCAAATCTTCATAATTCTGACATACCGATGGGCTAAAAGCTCGGAGTGTTTTAGGTTAAATTACCCGAAAAAATAACTTTAAAACCAACTACATCTTGCATGTTCATTCTATTCGATAGATTTTGAAAGTATGAATATTTTGATAAAATATCACGTTCTTTTTATTCCTTGATGCCTACCCCAAATACATCGGCATTTGAGCATAATTCCACCACTGTGTGATCCGATGATTAATTCAATCTTGCGCGACGGTATTCTCTAGCAAACTGATTTCCATCATAACCATCCATGTCTTGACGCAAATCAGTTAAGAATACCTTTTGACCATTGTTCATCCAAGAAACTCGTGCCGCCATCGCAGCAAGTTCAGGCTCAAGAATTTCTTCAATGCTTAAAGGTAATTCTTCTATTTTGCCGGTCAAATACGGCAATTGCGCTTCGAGTAGACTTTTGTAAATAATGCTGTTGTCTGTAGAAGTCATAAAAATATTTTTATCAGTTACCGCAGTTACACAGAATGGTAACCAAGCAGCTTTGCCGATGGTCAAGAATGCAATACGTCCATCTTTCCAGCGAATTAATATATTCTTTTGCTTTGACTCGCAAATAAACTGAACTGATTGAATTCCGGGCCCCATTAAACACGAAAGGATTGCGTAAGCATGAATGCCGTAATTAAAATCATCCATACCAATTGCCGCATAAGCTGTATGAACCTCTCCGCGTTCCTCGACTGGCTGCGCCAGATAATCGCGAACTTCTTTAGCAAAGCGCAGGCTTGAACCGCCAGTCACTCGTTTGCCTTCTTTCATCCAGTCTAGAAAAATATTTGCATCACGTATATTACCGACAATCGGCTTGTCAATTAAAACAGCCTTGCCTGCTTCAACAAAAGGACGTGCTTGTTCAATATGCTTATCCCAATTAGTGGTATGAATAATGATTCCATCGACAATATCGATCATGTCTTCAAGATTTTCGATTACAGTTGGGATGTTAAATTGTTTGCAGAACTCAGCCGCGAAGCCTTCAGGTCTGGTTTCTCCTGAATCCCAAGCGCAAACTACTTCTACATCAACGGTTCCAACTTCAGTCATTTCCCTGATGATTGGGACCCAGTTCCTAGGATGCGTTGTGCAAAGACCAACTAAACCTAATTTAAAAGACATTTAATTACCTCATTTTTCATTTAATCACAATTATTTTAAAACAATATTTTGGTTATGGTTCCAATGAAAATATAACGAAAGAGTTTCTTTTTATTTTAAAGGAAATTGTTTTATTTGCTGATGATAATTTTATGTCATCAGGGAAAATAGCTTTTGTTTGCATTTTTTTATCAAGGCTGATAGTTACTTCTTGTTCTTTAGTCGTGCAGTTACCGACCGCAACAAGAATATTACCATTCTCATGTCGCCACATCCCCATTATAACATCTTTAGAGGAAGTCTCTAATTGTAAATATTTATTTTTCTTCCATGCCGGATAGAATTTTGCTAAACGGGTATTAAACTTAATTTTAGCATTAAGTACCGTATCAGTAATTTTTCTATTCAAATAACGCATGTAAAGTGGGCCGCCTTGAGGCAGTAGGTATGCCAAAATAGCTTCGGTCTGCACACTTTCTCCAGTAGTAGAATCCATTGCTATTGAAAGAAAGAAGTTTGGAATTCCCCATGGCTGTGAAAGATAACGTGGTCTGAATGTATCAAGCGTTAATAATTCACGATAAGTTTTTCCGCGTCTTATCGCTCCCTTGAACCATTCTCCGCAGAATAATGCGGTATTAAAGCCATGAATCGGTGGTGCAACTGCACCGGAAGCATGTTCCCAGAAGAAAAATTTCGGGATACTTTTTTGCTGATATTTAAATAACGGTGAAGGACATGCACGTTTTGATACTTCTTCATCAAGCATCATATATATACGTTTTGTAAATTCGCGCATGCGTCTTACCGGATAATTATAACGAATTCGTCTTCTCTCATCTCGCCAGCCGCATCCATGATCAAAATTCGCACATGCCTGAGGAAATCCACCATCAAAGTATATACCATCAGCACCAGATTTACGTACCATATTGCGCAACGTCCATAACATCCAATCCTTATATGAACTATTCATACAGCAACGTGTTTGCACTGTGCCGCTTTTCCATTCACGCAGAGGTCTTATCTGCCATTCTTTGTTAAAATAATCATGCTCCGGAACAGCTCCGTTTGTGATAGAATCCGGCGCGACGTATGGTATAGCTGGAATATTTTCCTTATGACATGCCGCGACTGCTTTATCTAATAATTCATTGGCAGTTGATGGAGCACAAATAACAGAAGAAAACTTACAATTAGATAACCATATTGTGGTAAAATCACAATTTTTCTTATAACGTTGAAAAAGCGATTTAGAGTCTTTTGCAAAGTTAGCTGCAAAGAAACTATGATAATCTTTTGGCAGCGGTTTAACCGGAGTAGCCTGTAAACCGAATGAATACTTTAAAGTTTTGCGTCCAACTGTTTTTTGAACCAGATGCATTCTCCAGTAAACCTTGTCGCCATCTGGTGAATATGAGGTAGTTTTGGCTCCACGTGGAATAATCCAATCTTTAAGCGATTCACAGGTGAAACCAAGTCCTCTATTTACATCGCCAGCCCAAGAATATACTTGAAATGGGAGTTCTATTTTTTCCTTTTTAATACGACCATTCAAGGCCCTGTTCGGAGCCGCATGGTAATATTTTGCCTCAGAGGCTTTTAGCGGAAACTCAAGATAAAGACCGTCTATTTTAAAACGACGATTACCTTTTTTCGGCGTTATCGTCATTTCATACCAGCACAAACCATCGAATTCGACCCAGCCTTTTACATATATAGTTAGCGATGCGACAGTACCAATCATAGCAAAGTTAGTTCGGTTTGCTTTGCGTCGCAGAAACCTAAAGTTGTCCAAAGGCACAGTAAATTTACCTTTGTCAGTTACTACTACAACACGTGCTGGTTCGGCAAGCAGTTCATGCCCAGCACTTATTATTGAGCTAGGAAGCAATGAATTTTTCCATTGATATTTGCGTCCCCAGGAACTAACCGATTTATCTCCATAAACTAAGGGAGTAAATGGCCTTGGTACTTTATTAGACATTCCTATCTTATTATCTAACCACTCAGGTTTTTCGATTATTTCAAAACTTTTATTTATAGTATATTTTGCATCTTTGACAGTTGTGACAGTTACTGTTGCATTATATTTCCCTGCTTTTAATCCAGATATTTTTTGTTCGCACACTACACCGCGGATCTTAGGATCAAACTGCTTCAGCAGTTTTTCATTGCTGTCTTTAAGTTCTATTTTTAATTTCGCGTTATGAGCTTGTTTATTCAAGCCTTTAAGATTACAATTAAGTTTTATATAGTTTTCTGATAAATACTTCTCTACCTTGATCTGAATCTGCGCTTTAATCTTGATTGGCAAAGTAGTGCGAGAAACTATATTTTTAGGCCTTTTCTGTGGATCGATTATGAGGAGAGCCTGCAAGATTTCTAAATCAGTGGATTTTAGATTGGATGAGTACGCAAAATCAATATTTTTGCCAGCTGCTACTTTCTGTTGTTTTACCAATTCCTGAAGCTTTCCAATAATCTGGTCAAAACCAGTTACATCCTTTATATATGAATTCCGTTTAATTGCCCAAATATCACAACTGAAAATATGTTCACTTGAAGACGGATTAAAAAATCTTCCTTTGGCATCAAGATTGCCTAGTTGAGGTTTTCCAAGTGAATATAATGCCGCTCCAGGTGTATCTTTTCCAGCAAATAACATTTTAGCAAAACGATGTTTTTCGAGAAAACTCTTTTTCACTGGAGCAAAAGTCAAGGTTTCACGGCCATTTTTGGCAACGTTAAAATCCCACTCCATATTTTTTTCAAAAGTAACCCCGAATTCACTTAAGGGCAACACTGCTTCAAGGAACCAACCTTTTTTAATTGCGCAGCGTTCTGCCAGGTCAGCAGGAATTTTATTACCAACAGCAACTTGCCATTTTCCATCCCATTTAATATCAGTGCCTCGTCGATCAAAGATTGTCCCATTAGCATTTACTATTAGCTGAATTAAGTTCTTTTTATCAGGACATATCAGCAATTCAACAGAAGAATCACGATAAACTGCTGAATCACGAGTTGAATGTTTTATCGATGTATGTTCATTCTCGGCAAGCGGAACCAGAGCAAGAATATAAAGGTTTTTATTATCGTATCCACAAAATACGGTCATATCATTTTCCGCCAGACGCTGCGTCATAAAGTTTCTAAACCCAGTAAATGCTCCAGCTGTGCTCCACTCCGTGAAACTTATCTTGCCATCTACTACTGGGGCCTGTTGCATATAACGTGCCTGTGCAATCGGCAAGGCTGTATCCTGATTCATTGCCTTGAGGCGTTTTTCATTGAATGCAGTATCGCGATTAGCTCCTGTTAAAACAATCGCTCCAGTTGCAATGAATATGATGAGGAAAACTTTTTTAAACATAAATTATGTCCTTAATTATTTTTTTATTATTATTTAAGTATTACTTTGTCGAAAAAGAAGCTTGATTACCATAAAACCATGGTTGTTTTGTATATCTAGCCGCGTTTGATCCGGAAAAACCACCAGGTACTATTTCTCTCAGCGTCCTGCTTTCGGTATGTCCGTCAACAAATACTAAATTGCCAAAATTACCATGCTTTATGTATTTATAAGCGGTATTGATAGTTACAGCAAAATAGCCGAATGGAAAAGAAATCGTGCCATTATCAACTAAGAACATTGTTGAACTTGCAGAAGACGGCAATCTTTTAATAGACCCGCTGGTATTTGTAGCTGAAGCTAGAGTACCGTTAGTCAATCCTATCAGATTAAAACCGTAACTAACATAAGTATCTCTGACATGCCCAAGCGTATTACCCGCAGCAACCGCCGGAGCTTGAGACTCTGGGCAAATAAAAACTGAATTGAGTGGAATATAAAGGCGACCTTTGTTGTCAAAAATCTTGCGAACATTGACATAATCAGCTAGATAAAGTGGCCACTTGTTATAAGTGGCTCCTGTCGGCATTGTGCAAGGCAAAAGCCAGTCGTTATTATCAGAACGATACATTGCTGCACTAGTTCCTAATTGTTTAAGATTGGATACACAACTAATACGGCGAGCAGTAATCCTGGCTTTATTAAGGGCTGGTAGTAACATACTGGCAAGAATAGCAATGATAGCTATCACGACGAGCAATTCAATGAGTGTGAAATTTTTGTTTTTCATTTCTAATGTCTCCTATGTTAATTTAAGTTTTTTAGTTCTAGGCGCAGCTACGGATTCTCCTTTGATGGATCTTACCGGGAATATTTTCATTCCATTTTCCACCTTGCCTCCATTAATCCTAGTTAATAAATTATTTAAAGCTTTTAATCCCATTTGCTCACTCCGCATATCAATCGTAGTTAAGAACGGATGTCTGGCAGTACGTATATCAAAATTATAAAAACCACAAACAGATATATCCTCAGGTACTTTTAAACCCAATTGTTCACATGCTGAAATAGCATTAAAAGCAATAATATCATCAGCGCAAATAAGTGCGGTAGGAGGATTATCAAGTTTTAACATGTCCTTTATTGTTTTCTGTACTTTGGTAATAGAATTATACATCCCACCCATAAACAATTCTTTATCAATAGGCAATTCATGACGCATCAAGGACGATTTTATTCCATTATATTTCTCCATATCAGAACGTAACCTGTGAGATGGTTCTGCAGAATACCGCTGTAGAAATCCAATTCGCTCATGTCCTAATTGTACTAGGATTTCAGTCAATTGATACGCTCCTCCTATATAGTTAGGCATAATACAGTATTCATTTTCCAACAGCTCACATACAGGACTGTTTAGCATTACGCGCGGCACGGAGCTAACTTGAAGAAAATCAAGCAGTTCATAGGTCATGAAACCTTCTTTATCAATCAGTAAACCGTCATATTTTAGAGAATCTCGTTTTAAAGCATCCAACCATTTTTCGCCAGCTGCTTCATATTCATCTATTCCTTTGATGGATAATTCAATATTGGCTTCAGTACATTTTATACCTTTAATGATATTAGCTATGTAGGGGTAATCTTCACGGTCTCGAGTCCACAATAACATGCAGATACGCAAAATTTTATTTGGTGTATCATTATCATCAGCTTTACAAACAAAACTTCCTTTACGCCTGTATCGTTCAACATAGCCCTCACCAGCTAACCGTGCTATTGCACTCTCGACCGTTTTGTAAGCAACGCCAAGATCCGTGGCTAGTTGCATTGATGCTGGCAACCTGCTTCCTGCAGGCAACTCATTTTTTTTAATCTTTTTGCGCATCTGACGGACGATTTGTTCTGTCAAAGTTATTTTTGATTCTTTTTTTAATTGCAGACGCATTACATAAACTCTTTTGTTTATAATATTATTGGTCGTATAAAATATATTATAAACGCAATCTCCAAATATGTCAATAGTCTTTATAGAAAAAGCAAAGTTTTTCTCATTATTTCTATACTTATTCTATACTATTTGAGCTGATATATCTCAATAAAAAATATTATATATTCTTCCTAATTAAACGCCGTGTGCAAGTTTTTTAAAATATAAATTAAGCTAAAAACTTGAAAGTTGAGCATGATTAATCATGCTCCCCGAAGAATATATTATTGCTGTTTACTGTTTAGCTTGACTTTTGACATACCATCTCATTATTTTTGAACTTGGATTCCCTGAATACAAACTATATAACGATAAATTACATGTCTATTTTTGACAATCGATTTTGGCAGTATGAATATTTTTACAAAATATCACAGTTTTAATGATGTTTACGCTCAAATTGCTTCTTCTAAAAATGAATTAAGCGCTTGTTCTACATCACTCTTAAACACCCCATGGGACGCCTGCATTTCGGCATGTTCTTCAGGATTGAAAAATCCATCGATATCCATAAACATATCGTCTGTATTATTTTCAAAAGCATCTTCATAATAATAGTCTTTACAAATATTGCTTTTATATGCCTCAGAAAATTTAATTTCTTCAATTTCTTTTCCAGATGGTTTTTTATGCCACTTTTCATATTCAAAGCTTTTTTGCGGAATTTTATACATATCTTGTAAAAATAAATTGAAGAAACCTCTTGAGGTAGGGTCATGTTCACCTCCGAAGGCTCCGACAGCCAGTGGCGTGTAACGGCCTACTCCACGTTGATCAATATTCCGTATATCATCTCCTGAGCTTCCCCCGCCAATCGCAATACTATATGGCGATAATGCAATCGTCATGGTTGAACCACCATTATCTGCTAATACCGGACTTAAATTTCCATTAACATTATTATAAGTTTCGAAAAGCGGATCATTATCAATATAATCATAGTTTATACTGTGGTTGCCAACTTTCTGACCACCGACAATATTATAGTCGCTTTCGATATCAATATCCCCAACAATGTCATCAGGAGTATCAGCCGTGTGATTATAAGCAACAATTGTATTCGTCAGTTTCAACGTACCAACATTATTGAATACACCGGCAGCCTGCCCCGCGACACGGTTAGCAGCAATCGTGGCGTTAATTAAAGTCAGCTCGCCTGTATTATTATATTACTCCTTTCTCTGAAAAGGTAGGGATGCCTTCGTCGGCTCTCCTGGAATATTGCTAATATTGCATCCTTGTATTTATTTCAATTACTACATCTTTTCATCGGTAGAACCTTTTATTTTCATTTGATAGAAAATTCCTCCGGTTCCGCTGCCATCCTTAAATGAGTGGGACTGAGAACTGTCTTGCCTCAACCAATGCTTAATGTACATCTTTCGGTTAACCTTATAATGCACACTTAGACTTTCGTCACACTGTAGGACTTTCGTTGATTGTCATACTTTGCCATTTTCTCGAAATGAATCCACCAGCCACAGATATAGTACTGTCGAGGCAAACCGCTCATCCTCAAACAGCGAGAGTTGGTTCATTCTCTCATACTTCTCTCTAAAGCCGTCATTTAGTATTCTAGGTATCCGCCGAATCGTGGATCCCTTTCAAGTATCATTGCTTGACCCCTTCATCGCTGAATGTCTCCATTCAACCCTGGTTGCTTACCCCGCAATTGCGAGTTCGGGCAATGATTTCTGCACAGAAGCGGTTCCGCACAGGTAGGTTTCAGTTTGTGATATTAAATCACCTCCTTATCCGTTTTATGTTCATTGTTTCCAATGAACGACCTAGCAATGTATTACTGCAACTCATACGGCTTTCAGCCCCTGCCAAGGTTCCGTGCGGGATTTCCGGGACGACCGGCTTCTTCAGGAGTATCCTTTCCGCCGCCGCCTTTTGTTCCTGTACGGTTTTCCGATGAAATTGAACGAGTTTGAGCATTACTGGCAAGCGAAAGATTACCAAGACTCATGCCTAAGCCATTGAATTTTTTCATTATCATTACCTGAGCCAATTTCAAAACTATTGGCTTTCTTTTGTTGAAATTTCATTTTTCACGCGCCTGACGCGGCTTTTTCTTAAAAATTCCATTCCTGAGAAGTTAGGAGAAATATTTTTGAATATTTCTGCACCTGGATGCGCCCCGAAATGATCATCTGCGCCAAATATAATCATAATATTATAGATTTTCCTTATTCATTACCTATGGAGCTTGCCATCGGGACAGTTATTTCATTGCCAATACCGTAATCGTAGACATTGACAAAGCTGTTGAGCGGAAATTCTTTTTCCAATTTATGTGCTGTCATGTTTGATTTTGCTAAAAACCGCAGACTGTCGTCGGTCACAGTATCCAATTTATACTGTTTATTATTTTCTGCAATAACTGAAGTGTGGTGATATAAACGATTTTGAGGATGTTTCATTCCGCCGAATCCGGCAGACCATGAATCAGGATCATCCTTTGTGAAGATGATTTCTCCGTTTTTGTATGATCTGGCTTTAGCGACATACTGCAAAGGATCACAATCAACAGTAAGCCAAGTTTTGCCATCACGATTTTCTGCTTTTCTAACCTCAAGTCCGATCTTGATTCCGCCACGCATGATAAAGATATTTTTGCCAACTAATGTTTTAGGATCTTTACATGCCGGCTGTAAGGCAAATGCCCAGTTAGCATAATCAGTCGCAACTATTTTTGCTTTGTAAGCTGCCTGAGGCAGGCTCAAAGATTTATCCGCGCAAGTTAGTTTTTTACCTTCCACCAAACTCATATTGATAACTTTATTATTATTATCAATTGCCGCATATGCGATGCGTCCGGTCAATTTCATAGTCTGTCCATTCGGCAATGCTAACTGTTTTGGCTTTTGATTATCTGAAATGATAAAATAATCAGTACGGCTTGCCAGTTTCACTTCAATACCTATCGCTTTATCATCGCCAATAACTTTCAGCGTATTAGTCTGTTTGATCACTTTTTCGCCTCTGAATGCTTCTACAACATTCAGGATACGTGATTTTTCCGCTTTGTTGTGCCATAAGAGAAAACGTCTGACAAATGGTGCTGCGCCGTTGGGGTCTTTGGCATCGGCAAAAACAATTTCAGCATTATCTGGTTTCAGACAGTGAAGTTTGATTTTCAAACCATTACTACTGTTGATATTCCAAGTCGCGCTAAAAGGCTTGTTATTGCTTTGCGCTTTTTCTACATTATAAAGACGGGGGAATCCTACGACAGCGTGTATTCCGCCGTTTTTCTCTACCCACTCTTTGTCATTATAAGGAACATTTTCTCCCGCGAGTGTTCCTTTTTTCTGTTTGCTTAACGCGAGTCCATCCACTTCAACCTTGCCGTCAAGGGTGTGAAAAGTTCGCCACTGGTCTTTGCCCCGGTTCATGGCGTACAGGTCAATAAAGTAAAAGTCTTTATCTGAAACATGAACCATCAAGTTCATTCTGCGCTGTGCTTCTTTTTTTATCATCTTATAGCGTGATGTTTTAATATTCATACCGTCAAGATAGCGGTATTGATCTTCAATCATGTCGGCTATATTTTCTGTTACTTCTATATTGCCGGATGTTGCGCAAAGTTGATTATAGCCGCTCAGGTAGACTTGTTTGCGGTAGCCTTTAGGTAAAGGCAATGCTCGCCCGGTATTTTGCGGCATCCAGTTGTAATACCATTTATCCCAGGCGCTTGGGTATCCCCAGTCCGCCATCAAACGAGATTTAAAAGCATCAAGATACAAGCCCATAACACTATCGTGCCCGTGTCCGTAAATCATTCCATAATGACTGTAAAGGCTTCTTTGATTGTCGGCAATACCGTCACGCATAATTGCGACTCCCGTACCTGGGAGAAGTTCGGCTTTCTCGCGCCAGTTAGCGGGAAGTTTTGCGGCTTCTTTCTGTAATTGTGCTTTGCTGTATTTGAAATCTTTTGACGGCTTCCAAGCTGGAGTATTCACCAGTGCCCAGGCGATTTTCGGACTTTGATATAGATTGTAAACCTTTTCAAAAAGTTTTGTGCTTTCATCTCCGACGTAACTAATCTTGTCATGAATAGCTTTCTTTTTACCGTTGCTGTAAAGGTGACGGTATCCGGTTAAAGTTGATCCATCCCCCAAAGCCAGGCTGGTGTAAGGGGTGGTTCCGTGTTTTATATGTGATTCAGCGGAAGTAAGAAACTTTTTATTTTTACTTGGT
>Ga0255410_1037_pt1 | contig 20740 bp, 11 predicted proteins | sample CelNoTSeSYBR01J2_FD_182126 | JGI IMG/M metagenome (GOLD analysis project Ga0255410, IMG submission 182126) | Sediment cell enrichment communities from methane seep in Santa Monica Basin, California, United States - CellEnrichment... | ecosystem: Environmental > Aquatic > Marine > Cold seeps >... | reverse complement strand
TTTAATATCTTTGCCCTGTCCATGCTCATATAATGCCTTTACCGCACCATTTGCCAAATCATTACCACAAACAATAACTGCGCTTGGGCAATCATCATGCCTCAATAATTCTTCCATCAACCAATAACCGTCACGTTCTGTAAATAAACCTTTTTGCAGAAATTCAGGATGGAATATACCTTGCTTCTGCATTATTTTTTCATACTCAGAAATTAGTTTTTCCTGCGCCATGATCACATCAGAATCCAAAACACCGGTTGTACCAGTAATCATTCCAATACCTTTATGACCAACACTAGTCAGTTCTGCTACTGTCCGATTAAGCATTTCCCGAATATCACCAACTACGGTAGGAATCTTTAAATCGCGATATTCAAATCCTGCGGCAACCATTGGAATATTATTTTCCTGCAGCATTTCTATTTCATCACGTTCTAGCCAACTCAAAAGTAACAATCCGTCGATTTTACCTTCAAGAATTAAATCATAAAGTAAATCTCGGCGAGATCCAGCTATACGACGCCCTTGGATTGCATTTGTTTGCATTGAACAATTCAGTCCTTTGAGCCCTTTTTCTATGCCACTAAATATTTCCGAATGGTAAGCAGTTGATGCTGCCATATCAAAATGCAGAACCGAAATATAGCGATTTCCACTTATATTCGAATTATTAATAAAGGTACCGACACGTTTTTTTCGGATAATTATGCCTTCTGTTTCCAAATCTCCTAATGCGCGTCTTACCAGTTTGATACCCAAACCATAATGTTTAGCAAGCTTTTCCTCGGCTAATAATCGATCATTCTTTTTCAGCAGTCCACGCCGAACCTGATCATAAATATCGCCTTTGAGTCGCTCAGAACCAGTTTTTACCTTTAAAGCTTCCATACAAATAGTATTACCTTTAAATATTGTCTACTTACTTTCTACTTACCATTATACAACAGCCTACTTCCTTTGTCAAGGCCAAGCTATAAAAAAATGAATAATTCCAAATAATATTTAATAGAAGAACATGTCCGAAACGGTTGAACTAAGCCGCTTTCGCGGTTGGAATTGACTTTTCCATGCAAATTATCTTTTTCTCCCTTATCTTATCCTCAAGTCCGGTTTTGCCGGGAAATAATAACCAATTTGAGGAGGCTCTGTCATGAGAAAAAAACAGCAAAGTCGTTAATCTTTAGCGAATAGCTTATAATAATTTATTGGCCAGTTGTTAAGTTATTATGAACCTAGTATAAAACGGCAAATATTGAAATCGGTTTCATTGTAGAGCAACTTTATTATCCTCCTGTCACTGAAACTTTGGTTTTAGACTGAACAAGCCTAATCCATTCTTCAATCGTATTTTCATCTGTAAGAATAGGAGCATTCCCTACTTTTTTTGCCCAATTGTTTCAATTTTTCTTCTCCCAATAGATGATATGGCAGGATATTAATTTTGCTGACATTCTTAAGTTAAAGTTTTAAGTATATATAGATAAATATTATTTGACACTAGTGCTGGAGTTTTTAATAGAGTTTTCATAAAAGAAAACACATCATATAATGATGTCTCCAATTACATACATATTATTCTCAAGAGCCTGAGTATTCGTGAGCTCAAACATCTCTTGTCCATATAATTCATGTTGTAGTCCTATTTGTAACTGATAAGTTCCTTTGCTTAATTTATTTGAAAATTTCCAAGTAAGAGAATTTTCCAATCTCTTCCCATGACCCCAGACTTCAGCAGAACAAGCACATGACGGAGGTTGTTTTGCACTCCATACTTCATTCCCAGATTTATCTGTCAAAGCTATGCGGATTTGGAATTTTTCATAACATGAAGCCTGACCTGAATTTTCCCATGTAAGCAAAGTTTTAAATTCTCCCCCTGATATAAGTTCTTCATATTGGCAACGAACAAGAGCAATACGGTAAGCACATTGACTGGCCATGCGACGCCAGATATTTTTTTCATCTTCAATGCTCATCTTATCGTAAGCTTCTTTATAAAAGTTGTAAAATGAGTAAATCTTTTTTTCGTTAATTGGAATATTACGATCAATGTTAAGTATTCCTAAACCAGTTGATTCACCGCCTCGTTGCCAATAACTAATATGTTCATCCAGCCCTTCTTGTAAAGCTTCAGAAAGAACTAAGTTTTCAATTGAAACCTTATTGTCACCAACATGTTTTCTGAAAATATCAGCCACATTCTTATCCCAGTAAAGAGAACTGCCTTCATGCCAATTATAACCAATACCATTACTTTTCATGATTATATTTTTATCTGCCATATATTCATAAATCTCAGGCACGCTTTGAACAGGATGTAAATCTTCAGCTTCTTCAGGAGCGTAACATGGTGCACAAATTTCTTGTACTATCTGTGTATCAGGAAATGCATTGCAGTAAATATCAATAATGCGTTTGTTGGTTTCTATAAATTTCTCTAAACTATATCCCGCATCGAACCAAGGCTCCAATGGAGAATGGCCTGTAATATGCATTTCTCCCCAGCGCCCAAGGTGACCTAAAATAATATATTCGACTTCAGGCCTTCCATTATAGCGTTCTCCTAAAGCATTTACTAACAATTCAACCTTATCTAAATAAATTTCATCCCAGTAAACAGGATATCTCATAGGATCTTCTTGACCATCAGGCATGAAATTTAATGCGCCATACCCGCCCTTGTACCATCTTATTGGTTCATCTATATATTTTGCTCCAGCATCAAATACCCACTGTGGCACTCCTTCATTATAAAATGTCCCCCACGTATCTTGCCCACGAATCTGTAATGCAACTTTGTAACCGGCTGCAATCCAGCTATCCATTGAACCTTCCCAGTCTGGGTGTTTCCATTGATAATTCCCTTCTTCAGGTTCAAGTACTGACCACGGCAGGCAGTAAGCAATTTTATTGCAAAGTTTTTCTTTTATAAACCAGGAATCATGTGGTATTTTATCAAAAGCAATTTTATTTTTTCCTCGTTGTAGATACATAACACCACAACCACGGTTTAAAACTATTTCATCTTTATTAAGCTGATTAAATATCTTTTTTAGCATAACCTCGAACTCTCTTTTATTATTATAAATTATTTCTCTTTCAAGCATGCATCAATAATTTTATCAAAAGCAATTTTATTTTTTCCTCGTTGTAGATACATAACACCACAACCACGGTTTAAAACTATTTCATCTTTATTAAGCTACCGTCTTTCTGTCAGAAAAGATAATATTACCATTAATGCAATAAATTTGCCAGCAAGATTAACAATAAGATTATGTGATATTTTATAAAATATCCATATCGTCAAAATCTATTGCCCCCAAAAGACATGTAACTTATGGTTTGTTTTAAAGTTTCAGTCGCTTACTTCCCGCGATTTCATTCACAACGTCTTCCGAATGAAACCAATACTACCGTAACATTAAATTTTCGATTTTCACTATCCTCGGGTGTAAACCCAAAAATACGCCTTGATTACCAACTGTTTGAGGTCAAATAAGACAATAAAAAGCATCATTAAAAAACATAGAACTGTAGCATTTTCTGTAGCAAAAATATTGTCTTAAAAGTCAAGTCCAAAAACTTTACTGTATTTTTTATGAATGTTTGTTTTTAACATTTTTCCCCTTATGTTTTAAAGTTCAGTCAGCATATCAGATGCTATCCGTGATGAATACTCATATGTTTCAAATGTCTGGTCAAATCCGTCAGTGGAGGCATCAATTAGATATCTTATAAAGGGTTCGGCATATTGCACCCCAATTTTTTGACCCCAAAATCTACATGATGTTTCCATCTTTTTTAAGTGACTGTCCATATTTTCCTCTCCAATCTGAGAAATAAATGGTCTTATTGACTCCATTTTTAGTTCGAAGGTATCACTAATATCAATTATTCGATCAGCTACAAATGGTAGCATCCTTCCTTGTGACCCCATTTCCCAGCCATAAAGAGACAGTTTTCTGTTTCGTTCAAGAACTAGGCGCTTACAAGCAGCAAAAGCTAATGCAGCTATGGAATAATGTTCAAGGTGGAAATCATTTGCATTTTGAGTCAACACCATTTGAGGGTTAAAGCTGTCAATGAAATCCATTATTTCATCAACGCATTCTTTCTGAGATTTGGCTTCTAGACAAAAATATTTTCCTTTATATTTCTCCATTCCTTCTATAATATTTTTTTCATGCTTCGCGAAATTAGGGCGAAGTTTGGTGCGTGTTTTATTTGTCCAGTAATAAGATGGCTTTAGATGAAGAAATATTGGTTTATTAGTGCCAAGTATCGCGGCTCCCTTGCGACATTCATTTTCTCTTACATTAAGAATATCTTCAATATTTGGATCAGACATATGCTCGTCTATATAGGCATTGCTTGCAAAAACAGAATCAATGGCAACTACATATATTACTTCATATCCTAATTTTACAAATTGCGCAACTGTTCCGCCTGCTCTGAATTCAATATCATCATGATGGGCAGCGAGTATAACGATTGTTTTCTTCATTCAATTAATCCTTGATTTAAAAGTTTTAAGGTAGGCAAGTGTTCTTAATTCTTTATAAAAGTCTGATTTAGAAAAATATACTTACCTGCCTAGTCTTTCCCAAGTGGGCTCCAGGTCAATCATTTTATTGCTTTTAGCAGCTTGATCAAGCGTTATGGCGACAACTGCACTTTCAAGCCCCTCATTGCCACTACATTTAGGCTCCATGCCTTGTGACATACATTCTTCATATAACTCTTTCATAATGCTTGAATCGCCGCCTCCATGACCGTCACTGCTATAATTAATAACAGTTTCTCCTTCATCAGCTAAACGCTTGTATCGTAATGTACTTGTGTATAATTCAATAATAATTGTTCCTTCGGTACATGAAAAATACATACGACGTTCAGGAATCGCATTTGACATTGTAGCCTGGAACATTACACGTATGCCATTGCGATATTGCATAATACCTACTTGATTGTCCATTAAATCTTTATCAGAATCAAATGGGCAATCCGCTTGTTCAGCATCATGCCATGATGTTTTATAAGTATCTTTACCATATTTCTCTATATGATTTTTATTTTCAGGGACAAAATAATCTAAGCCACCAAAAGAAGCAATTTTAGTGGGTAAACTATCACAAAACCAGTTAATCAAATCTAAGTCATGACAACATTTTTCTAAAATATGAGGTCCTGAAAGCTCTGCTTTTCTACGCCAATTCATCATGATGTAACCGCCATGACTAGGTCTAATATTTTCATTAGCATCAATGCTTAGGATCTTACCAAGTTCACCAGAACTTATTAGTTCTTTTATTTTGCGATACATTTTAGCATAGCGCAACACAAAACCAGTTGCAAATAGCAATCCTGTTTTTTGGTGAGCATCAAAAATTTCTTGACAATCTTGAATTTTAGTCGCTAATGGTTTTTCTGTAAAAACATGCTTGCCTGCCATAAAAGCTGCAAGAATATGTTCTTTATGAAAGGCATTCGGCGAAAATACCATTACCCATTCAATGCCGGGGGTATTAATTGCATCTTGATATGTGTCACAAATTGTTGTTTCTGGAGACCGCCAAGTCTCTTTTGCCATTTCGCATACTTCTTTATTAGGATCAAAAACAGATAATACCTTAACATTTCTATTTGAGTCTCTCAATAAACTATTCACAACTCCGCGACTTCTGCAACCAGCGGCAATTACTGCGACATTAACTACTTTTTGACATTTTGACATTTCTTAAATCCTTATTTGTTTTTTACGCCATGTATTACGTTATTTATTGCTATGACTTAATAATAATTTTATTAGTGTGTTTGGGCTATGACTTTTATACATATAATAATATCTTCTCATTGAATATTCGACATTCAGCTTTCTATCCTCAGTTCTTGGATGAGTCTTTTAAAATTTGTTTTATCATTTTGCCACATTCTGTGCCTATTACCTGTATGCCGTATTTAGAAGGATGAGCAAAGTCAGAACTCCATAGAGTGTCAGCTTTTTCCACTTTTATTTTTCCTGACTCTGGTGCGTTTCGGAAGAAAATTAACTTTTGATTACGTTTCGTGTATGTTCCTCGTTTATAATCACCAGTAAACTCAAGTTCTTTGCCCTTTTTTTTCTGGTTACGAGCCCATAAACAACCAGATAAAATATAGCAGTCTTTACCGTAAACGTCTTTACCGTTCACCCACACTTTGTAGCCTTGCCAATGTCCTTTCCACGACAAGGTATGCTCTTTTTTGTTCATACCAGCTTTGACCTCAACAAATCGTTTGCCGCTAACTTTATTCATTTGCCAATTCTGAAGAGTTTTGGCAGCATTTACTGTATAAACATTTTTATTTTCTAAAGCTATTATTTTTTGGAGTTCTGGATATCCCCAAATTTGACGGGTGAAGAAATTTGTGTTGTAAACATTGAGCAGAACTATGGCCATTTCAGGATTTATTATTTTCAGCCTTTTTACCAGCTCTCTTATGTTTTTCCCGTAAAATTGCAAGTCACGAATTGCAATTTCAGTGCCCTTCAAATCTTCAATTTTGTTGACACAAATAATATCTTTGATTCTAAGAGGATTTCCCCAAGTTATTTCTCCTGTTTTGGGATCAAATGTTTTAATAACTCTTACTGCTATGGAATTATTATCACCAGTATAGTTGCCAATTCTTACGAAATATCCAGGCTTGATTTTTTCTCCTTTTAGATGAGAAGATATCAGTGATTTTTTTGTTATGCTTTCGATAATTCCTGTGTTTTTAACTACTGTGTAGTTGTTGTCTGAAATAAATTTTGCTGAATGTAGCTCAAGCGATGGCATATTTTTAAGTTGAGCTTCCGTTTGTTTTTTTATAGTTCGTTTGCAAAACCTTTTCTTTTCTTTCCAATCATCGTTCCCCCCAAGAGCAATAAAAAAGATATCTGGTTTAAAAGCTTTACACGCTTCCTTATAATTTCTCAAGTATCTATCATTCAAAAGTCTGTTTGCAGTCCAACCACCGATTCCAGCATTCATCAGGTTATGAAAACGGCTAGTGGCAAAATCGATAATAAAGTAAGGATTCTCGCCTCCTTCAATAACAATTTTTATATGCCTTTTTGCAAATGATTTAAATTTATGGATAAAAAATGCGTCTGGATTAATATAACGATAATCCAGCCCTGTACTGATTCTAGTTGGATGAGCTGGGTCATGAGCAACTCTTCCAGCTCCAAATGCACTTTCTAATTTCCCATCCTTGGATTCTCCTATAGTACATTTTGTATGGCAAATAGTTTGCCCGTAGTCATAGGATATTTTTAATACAGAATTTGTGGGAGGAGTTTTTTTTAAGAGTAGGGAATGAATGATCTTTGTTTTTTGCCCTTTTGAATATTTTCTAATAACGATATATTCAAAATCTTTCGGGTAATATGTAAATATATCTTTTGTCATGTAAGCTCCACGAATATGGAGACCACCTTTAATTTTTTTATTATTTATAGTCACATTATGATTGTAAGTAAAACATCGAGGCAGTTCAAAATTCTTTATTTTCCCATTTCCTTTAAAAATATTTTGTGCGGATCCCAAAGTTTTATTCTTGTTATTAAAGGAAACAATAAATTTACCGTTAGCATAGACATTCATTTTTGCCCAGTTTGTCGTTCTTTTTACTGTCTGGCAAATTGCCAGCTCATCTCCGCTAATATCAAATTCAACCGAGGCTCCCTCTCCGTCAATCAAATAGCCATCGTCCTGGTATTGCTTTTTATTTTTGAAAATTTGTGCTTTTATGATATTAGATTTTTTTTTGAAAGTCATTTTTCGAGCTAGCACAGTAGTGCTAAGTTCATTTTTCATGAATGCGTCTACAGGAGCAACAAAACTGTAATCAAGCAAACCTTTTCCCCAAACAGTAGATGAACCGCACACTACAATATTTTTCCTAGAGATTGCTTTGATATCTTTTTCGGGCTTTGCTAAAAGGCTGGCTGCAGACAATAGAACTAAAATGAAAAGTAGATTTTTTGTTTTTTTCATGGTGTTTCCTTGTTTTTTATTTTATAATTTAATTACATTTTCACGAACAGTTACATAATAACGGGCTGGATAGCCATTGTATAAAAAATCCATCTGCACAACAAAATAGGCGCAGCCTGAATTATATTCTTGTGATTTTTTTTCAACTTTTAATGGTATATCACGAGTCAAGCCCTGCGCAGAGTTCAAATTGCCGAGCTTTAACCATTGTGGTATCGCTTGATAACGAAGTGGAGTCCACACTTTTAGAAAAATATTTTTAACCGCCTTTGTTCCACTGTTTTTTACAATTAACTGCAGTTTTTCTTTTTGGCAATCATAGGTCAGCCAAGCCTTAAGCTCCAGAAACTTTGCTGATTGTTTGTATTTTATAAATGAATCATTATTGATATTTTCAGAGGCATCGATCAGTTTGGGGATTTGCCTAACTACCGGCTGGTAAATATTTATAATTTGACCACAATTAGAAATTGTCTTTATTTCAGCAATCCCAAAATTAGACCGACAGTTTTTGGCAGTGGTATTTTTCACCTTGAAAGACAAAGGCACATTTGCTCCTAAATCAGTATTCCAGAGATATGTCAATTGATAGCGGCAAACAGAACCATCTTGAGCTATTTTTTTCAGAGTAGAATGATAGAACAAGTAACGATAAGCCGCATAATCATTTGGTGAACAATACCACCAATCCTTACGCATCCGATATTTTTTCATAATATTTTCGGCATTCTTCCAGCCTTCGTCATCAAGCCAGACATGTATTCCCCAAGTAATATTAGGATTACGTTTTTGTCGAGCAGGGTTAGTTAAAATAGTTTGCAGCTGTTTATCAAAGTTTTTTGGATTAGCTTTGCGATCACCTGGTTCCAGCCATTGCACTGTAGAAACGGCCTTTTGAGAAATACCTTTATTAGGGTTGACAAATACAGGATAGCAATTATGATGATATCCGCAACGCATCAGCGCTTCACCAATATCCGTCCATGCTGAGGCTATAGTCTTGGAACGAAAAGCACCACCTGGAAAAGCAAAAGCAATAACAGGAGTATTGCTATCTTTTTCCCGCTCTATTTTGATGGCGGCAACTTCATAAAACATTTTATTTTTGCTTATACTAGGCATGTTAGGATGTGTCATGCTGTGTCCTCCAATGACACTACCACCACTGCAAAGTTTTTTAGCATCTTGGGCTCCATAATTCATTCCCTTTGGCGAAGCTCGATAATTTGAGTAGAGGTAGAATGCTCCCTTATAACCATATTTTGTCATTAAATCATGCATGCGAAAGTTTTTTCTATTATTATCATCCCAGCGCATAGAGAATGCCCATTTTTTCCCGTTTGGTAGTGGCATTTTTATCAATTCAGCCTTTTTTGCTTCTTCAGGATTACTATATTTAACCGAGAATTCGAGAGAAGCCATCCTGAAATTAAGAGGATTTAATTTTTCTTCGATTTTAGGTATATCCTTCTCTGCAATTATTTCAAATGGAGCTGTCGTGATTCCGCCTTTACCGCGCAAATCTTCAACCCTTACAATTAACACATTGTCGCCATCGCTGTTTAATATTCCTGTTGGGATTGGATAGGTTCTTTCAGTAGCCCAATAATGACGGGTTTTTATGTCAGTTTGCCCTATCAATCGTCCATTTAGATAGGTTTTGTCTAAATCATCAATTGCCCCAAAGCGGATGACTATTTTTTCATTTTTAAATTTAGCGGGAAGTTTGAAACTACAATAATACCAGCCCACAATCGGGCGCTGTACATTGTCCATATTGGGGAAACCGAGATTTTGCCAATAATCCCCAAGCGAAATAGAATACCAGGAACCTTTCGAAGAATTAATGGCTTCTTTAAAAGTCATTTTTCCCCCTCTATCTAACTTAAATAACCAGCGTTGACTTGCTAAATTATATGCTTTCCCATTAGCTATATTAGAACAACAAAAGGCAATAGCTATAAATAATAGTAATAGTTTCAAAATATATCTCTTATGACTTTTCAATTTAAATAGTAAGACTCTCTTGTTTTAATTAGATGACTTTAATGGCTTGATGGATGTTGAGTTTTGGGAAATTGAAATATACATAGTTATTCTTTTGTTCCCATTCGAGAGGAATGTTCTCCGGTACTTGGATTACTTTTGATATTTTTATTTCTGAATATACTTTGACTTTGATATTATGAATCGGAACAAAGTCATCCATTAATGCCATAATCCCTTTTTCTGTACGCTCTTGTTGGTAATTTAACAAATGTACAATTTGATTTTTATCCTTTTTCATAAGGACAACTTCAACACATTCAGGTGCTTCAATTTCTATTATTCTTTCAGGGACATATTCTTTGACAATATTTCCAATTAAATGTTTTAGTGCTGGAATATTTTTTTGCCAATATGTAGTAAAAATATCTGCGGCGCAATATATTGCCTTGCCTTTACCTGATTTATTAATTGTTAAGCCAGGAAAGCTTTGGTTTTTGTCCGCACTACCGAATTTCAACATTTCTCCTGAATCGTAAGCAGGTTTGCAACATTTCATTATTTCTGTAGCTCCAGTAAATTCAACTATACGGAATTTACCCGGTATGCTGATTGGAAAATTTGAAGATGTCTGATCAAGCTTGCTGTTTTCCGGGAGAAGGTAGCCACGTGGAAATTCGCCTTTTGATTTTACTCCAAAAAGAGTTTGTAGTTTTAAATTATCAATACAGCCGTTTGAACCAACAACGACTCCACCATTTAAGACATATTGGCAGATTTGTTCTGCCGACTCATCACTAATAAGGTCCAAGTCAGGAAGAATAAGCATTTGCAATTTTGGCAAGTATTCTTTTAATGAATCATTATTCAAAATCAGATGATGAACATGTTTCATTACTAAAGCTTTATGAAGACCTTTGATAGCAAATAATTTATCTGTTTGATCATTTGCGGCACTAGCTGTGGCATTATAATTCTCCCTAGCATGAAACACTCCGACATATGGAACGGGGTCAGCATCTATGCAAAAATCAGCTCTGTCTTTTATAAAATCATTGACTTGCTTGAAATAATCATAAATATTATCATCCAGTTTCCAGTTTACATCCGCTCTGTCTCCTAGAAAAGTCCTGCCGCCATGAGCTAGTATCACAGCGTTTTGATATAATAGCGAATTGATTGGTTTTAGATTCCAATCACCCCACCAGTTCGCCATGCGTGTAGTCATAATATCCCAGGGACGATTCAGGCCAGCTAGATATTTTGCATGAAGACTGACATTAAGCCCATAATAGTTATTCTCCAAGACATCCATGGTCACCATGTCGTAATAATCCGGGACTTTTTTGGGATTCCTTAGAGTATATGAATAGTTTATTTCCAGCATTGCGTCAGGATTAATTGAATGTATTGCTTCATGTAGCTTTATTTCGACTCGTTCCTGCTCAAGGCGTTTCCATTGTTTGTATGTTTCCCATGCTGATGATTGATAGTCATTCTTGTCTGGTAATTCTATTCCATGAGCTTTGAAGAATGCTTGTTGACAATTACTGCAACCACAATATCCATTAGAGCGTCCAAAGTCAAAAAATATCCCTGAAACTGGGTATGTTTCAAAAATTTCCTTTATTTGCGGCAGGACAATTTCTTCTATGTATGGACTTTGAAAGCACATAGCATTGCTAGCTTCGACATGATTAAAGCCATTATTAGCTTTTATTCCGCAAAATTTCCATGCAGGATTGCTTTGGGCTTGATAATCATCAGGACGCAAACTGTAATATGCTATTACCTTGATTTTTTCTTTAACAAAAGCATTAGCCAAAGTCCCGAACAGGTCAAAGTTAAGGTGAGAATGCATTTTGCCAATTGAAGTGGGATAGTAACTATACCCAAAATGTCCTTTAGTAAAAATCTGAATGGCGTTGAATCCAGCATTTTTTACTTTATTGACAATATCCTGGCAATCAAATTCCTTACATAAATTGTCAGCTCCTTTTGGGGTATGAAAATCAATATGAAGTTTGCATATACAATCTTTATATTCGCGAGACATTATAATATTCCTTTATTTTTTTTAAGCGTCCAGTCTTCACGCCAGGAAATGGCATTACTGGGATTTAATATTTTTGTAGGTCCATGAGTTTCTACCTCAATAAACATTTTACAGACATAAAAATGCGCCGGATAGAATTCCGGCATATATGCATTCGTCGACGTCTTGTAGTCAAACGTTTTTGTAAAGATAGTTTTATCTTTCATTATAACTTTCATTTTATTTACTACTGGAAAATTCTGCCACTCAATAGAAGCTCTTTTTTTAGCTAGAAATTTAGAGTTAATAGTAAATTTATCAAAAGGGCTATTTTTTTCTTCTTCGAATGCAGTTAGCGCTGGAGTAAGTTTAAACTTTCTATATGGATGTTTCGTTTCCTTTGGCATGAGAATGGCAGCCGCTTTTGAGGTAGCTATTCTGCAAAGTGACCACACGCCAACATTATGCGGATATGAGGAGATATTTTTATGACTTGTAACTATGCTGACTTTAGCAGAATCAGAGTGCAACTTAACATGATAAATATACTGCAAGCCAAAGTAATGGCTTTTTGCTGAAGTCATTACGACTTCACCTTCAGCAGGAAATACGATGGAATATTGTCCGTATGCTAGAATTGGATCACTGGAACCAAAATAATTCCGAGGTTGCGGACGAGAAAAGTTTCCACCTCCATTGATAGCCATACCTCGTTTATAAAGATTTTTTTCTGTTGGATTTTTACCTTGAAACAGAATGTTTTCTTTATTGTGTAAGGCAAATTTCAAAATACGTCCGCCGTATTCAGGTACAACAATCAGAGAGCATTTATTATTTGATAATTCGTAAGCATTAGTCCACTTGCGATATTTTACTTTTTTAATTTTAATATTTTTCCACTTGGGAACAACTGGATAATTAACTTTTCTGAATAATTGAGCTTTTACATTTTTTTGCCATGCGAAAGCGCTTTGTAAAAAAGCTTTTCGATCTTTTACTTCAAAATACGCATTAGCAAAATCTATACGCTGTTTGTGAAATCCTGTTTTATATGATCCACGTAATTCTATTTGCTGTTTTCCGCGCAGGTCAACTTTAATTGGAATGCCTTTTGCTCCAAGATTTACCGTAAAACGCTTTGCCATTTTACGGTCAAGGAGTATTTGAACTTCGACACTGGCTGAGTTCATATCTTTGGGGTCACGGGGATGAGCTTCGTCGTCAACACCGACAATCGCGGAGAAGCTTAGAGCTTCTCCTGAAAGATTATAGACTACACTAAAACCAGTATGTCCGGCAATGCCTCGGTCGTATTTTACTCCGCCTATTGAAAGCTTGTTACCCATAAGATTTTTATTGAATACCGGCAGTCTTTTGCCTTCCATACTCCAAAAATAACAGGCATCAGTCCAAGGGACGGAGTCTATATTGATTTTGTCTGCAGCGCTCAATGACAAAACAGCACTGCAAGCTAATATTATCGCTAGTTTTATCATTTATTTTTCTAGTGCTTTTTCAACAAGAACAATTTTACCGACATAAAAAGTTCCGGCAGTTTGCGCGTCAATCACAATAGATGTAATATCACTACTTATAGCATCTTTGCGACTATTTAAACTTAGTTTAACAGTAAAAGGTTGCCACATAGTACTGGTGGTAAATTTATAAAATTTATAATTCATTCGTTTTTTATCACTATTAGCTTTTTTATAAAGTCCCATGAGAGATATTGCTAATTTCTGCCCAGGGTTTTCACTTTTGATATATACCCTTGCTTCATACTGTTTATCTTTTTTCATTACTATATTAGGCTTTACTAAAAAAGATATACGGTGTAAAAACTTGGTTTTAATCTTATCAAAGTTTAATTTAACTGCATGTTTTGCATCTTTAAATTTATTTTCTGAATCCAGACTTATTGTACATTCACCAATATTAGGTTTATAATCTCCATAATGGAAAAAAAAGTTTCTTTTTGCATTATCCTTGAGTTTTAGAAACATTGCACATTTATATTTTCCATCTTTGGTACCTGAGCTAACATTGCAATCTTCCGCAGGCCAAGTAAATTCTCCAATTGGGAATAAATTTGTTTCCGCTTTAGCGACAATAGATGCTCCAACTGCGAGACAGATACTTAAAATTAACATTTTCTTTTTCATTTAAAAACCTTCCTTTTTAATTATTAATTACGCGCATATTTCAAACTGGAAATAGCTTTATTATTACGATCTTTAATATCCAGGGCAAAGCCCCAGCCTCCAACATTATTCTCAATCTTTAATACAAGTTGATTCCAGCCTTTATTTAATACTACATCAACGGAATTTTCCTCTGGAGTCAAACCACGCTTAGGCTTAATTGAAAATACTTTTTTGCTATTAAGCCATACTTTTAAGCCATCGTCGCTGCCAAGTAAAAGTTTAGCTGGCATTTTTTTGTCAACATAAATTTGAGTCATGGCATAGGATAATTGATAATTATGATTTCCTCCTCCATAAAATTCAATCAGATCAATAATACCGTTGAATTTGCCTGAACTAGCAGCGACAACCTTACGCCATGAAAGTTTTTTATTGTTGATTCCAGTATAATGTTTTTCCATGATGCCGTCATGGAGATCTTTTTCAACTGGCAATACTTTTTCAAAAGCTCGACGTTTAGCATTGTCAAATGGTCCAATAATCCACCAGTTTACTGGCGACACCATTCCTCTTGCTTCTCCTAGCCCTTTGCGAAAAAGACCACCATTGAGAGTCATTAATATTTTGCCGTATCGTTTAGCTTTGAGGTCATTATTTAAAGTGCCGACTGATTTTATAAAGCTTTTAATCAAGGAACTATGTTTTTGATTGCTGCTCAATGATCTAGCAATAGCAATAGCTTTGCCAACTCGAGACTTAAGGCTTTGAGTCAGCTTTTTAGGACAAGTTGATTTTGCTCCAGTCAGTTTAGCTTGAGATGGCGAATCACTTTGAAGTTTAAATGTATTCAAGGAATTAGGCCTTAATCTAAGCTCAACAGTATTATTCTTAAGTTTATATATTTTCCCAATAGCCAAATCACGCAAAGCTTTGGTATTTTTAGCATGCAGGGTCAACTTTAGCTCTACAGGGAGAAGATTTATAATGTAAACATTATTCTTGAATGCACGAATAAGAGTATTTGCGTCAAGACCATTTCCCTTAAGTGTTTTGTATTTACCCTCAGGGATAGCTGTAAAAGCGCGATTAAAAAGCCTTCTTTCTTGTTCAAATCCACATGGCAAATTCATGTCTGTCCAGTATTGAACAAGGAAGTACGGAGTTTCATTATAAAGAAGACGGTTGTACATGCGGGAGATATTATCATCCGGCGGCATGCAGTAAGCGCCGTTTAATTGAAAATCCCAGTACCATGAACCTTTTGGCAAAATCAAATGAGGTTCATAGAATTGAGGACCTGTCTGTATCGCGGTACGTTTAAATCCTTTATTGAACATTTCAACAACTTCTGGAGAATCAGCATAAGCCTCGTTGGCTAGATATTTTCCTGGATCACTAGCCTGATGCCTAATCGATTCAATATAAGTGCGTCCAACTATAAAACCTTTTTCCTTGTAAAGTGGAGGATAAAATGATGTGCGTTTCTGAAAATATCTTGGTGTAAGTTTTTTATCAAAGACATTTTCAGCATTGAAACTGTGAATGATTGTAACTGTCCAATTATCATTAGCTTTTTTAGCAATATTCAAAATTTCAGCATTAAGATCGTGGATTTTAGCACAACGCCAGTTGACCCATTTGTCATAGCAGCTTTTAGTCAACCAATCGTAACGCTTGCTGAAACGTTTTGGATCAGTGAGTGGAACTGGAACTTTTACACCTGTTTCTTTTTCAAAAACAGCAATGGTAGTATCCGAATATCCAAAGTCTAAGGGATTCTTTACATAAGGGGTTGCGGCAAAACAAGGATTATAATGATTTTCCTGTTCTTGAACAAAAAGTCCTTTTATACCTGGATTGTTTTTGTAGAGACGGCAAATATCATTTATCATACGAAAGAAACCATCTTGTACGACTTTGTCATTAATATTAGCGATACTGTGCCAGGTTTTTACCTGTTTGCCATTTTTATCCATTACACTTTGTGTAAAAGCGCCTTTGGCAATAGCATCATTTGTCGCACGGTTAGTTTGTCTAACTATTGCCGTAGAAGAATATTCTACCCCTAGTAGCAAAGTCAGATCATTTGCGGCAAACATTTCCCCTAGTAGCGCAGCCATATCAGCCTGAGCACCACCTGCGCACATACTACTTGGATCACTGCTTGGGAAATGCATATCGGCATACATGTTAAGTCCAGCGATTAGAGAATTTTCACCACAGAAACGCATATATTTTATAAGATTAACATTCGTAGTATACCAGGCTTTATAGAAGCCGTGAAAAGGAAATTTAGACATCTGATGACCACCGGAAAATACTGAATCCATGTCGCCATTGTAAAAATTATTAGGAATCTCGGTAATTCGTTCGGCATGAACACCGGTAATTCTTGAAGTTTTTGAGCCAATTTTCAATGCCGGCAAGTCATTTTCAATTGCGTAAAGTCGAATAGCTGCAACTGCGGCACGTCCACCGCTTAAGGCATTTCCGATAGTAATAGTTCCGAGTGGAGCTTTGGGGTAAAACACCATGCGTAAAGTCCGCATTTTATTGCTTATGGGATGTTGAAATCCAGTATAATACCCAGATGCGGCATAGGGCCAGTCACGATTGCCGTGATCGTTGCAAACCATATAATATCCGTTGAATCCAAGGCTTATAGCAGTGATTCGATTGCTGTCATCCGGATAGTCTATTTCTAACATGAATGGGCGACGATGATTCGGGAATTCTAATTTCCAGGATAAAAAATCCCAGCCCTTATTACCGCTTTCAAGATATTTCCCAAAAGCTTTTGTAGTTACTTTTGGAATTATTTTTTTGCCTCTGCTGGAAGCACAGTACATTGGTCGAGATTTAGGTTTCGTACAGTCAATTGAATCAATAAGTTTGAGCTCCAGGCCTTCCGTTGCCGAAGTCCCGCTTATTTCTTTTTGTTTTATTTTGCCAACAGAAACCGCCTCAAATGTATTAGAGTCCAATTCTTTGCCGCTATTAATATCAAGTAATGATAATTTAATGTTGTAAACCCCAGGATGCGGCGGTAGAAAACTTAATTTAACATTAGCCATAATCGGTGCTGATTTTTTCAATAAAACTCCAGACATTATTTCCTTATTTGAATCCAAAGCATCAGTTATTTTATAGACTAATTTAAATTTTCCGGGTAGATTTTTCCCAAAGGCCTTGATTGCAAAACTAATTTTTTCAGTAGGACGAAAAATTGGCAATGAATGACCAATTGGTTTCTCCTTAATACGACCATAATATGGAGGATTAAGAAAATATGCACTACGACCACCCTCAAAACGGGATGTTTCTCTGCCTAATATTTTAACTTTACTCCAAGCCTGCTTATTAACAGTTCCAGACTCCGAAAGATATTGCCCTTTCCAAGACGAATCAGTTTTTATAACATTTATTTTTCCATTTTTACTATAAACAGCTCCTTCCATAACAAAGCCGTTTTGATCTCCTGACCAGTTACAAGTTTCAGCTTCGACACTAATTGTATTTTCTCCTTTATGAAAATATTTCTCCATCTTGGAATAACGATTGAGAATACCAGACATGCGTGAACCTTGTTCTTCTTGACAAACAAGTTTATCATTAATGAAGACTTTATATTCTGGTGCTGTGCAAATACTAAAAGCCGCATCAATCGCCTCACTGTCAAGCTTAAGAGTTTTTTGATAAGCGCGAATTAATGTTGGAGTATAAATACTCACAGATTTTATTTGCACATTGTTTTTTGAGGAACTAGTAAGCAAAGCTAAAGAAGCATACCAAGCTCGTGAATCAAGCACAGGTAAACGAAGAGTTTGCCATTGTGTGCCTTTCAAAGTAAATGATCTTCTATTTCGATTGCGGTAAGATTTATTGCCCTCGCGCAATTGAACATGCCATTTGGATATTGGCAAAGATTGTTTGATTTTTAATTCCAACCAAATAGGATACCAATGTCCCGACCATTTTTTCCCAATGCTTTCTTCGCCAAATTCTGGCTTCTTTTGACGATGATCTCCCCAGAATATCTCAGCATCTTCGTCAGTTGTAAATTTTAGGATACCGTTTTCAAGACGAAAATTCTTAACATTAAGTTTTCCTTTGAGCGTGTCCGGCATACCCAGAGAAAAATCCCACGCTTTCCCATATGCCAGTTTAGCATAGTCTTTGTGTTTATACTGTTTAACAGCATTAATGCCAATCCGAAGAGCTTTCCAACGGTTGTTCTTCATGTCAAGAGTAGTCAACGGAGGCTTGTTTTTAGCTAAATCTTTTTTTATTTGAGCTGATGTTAAGCCATTATTTGCAAATACTATAGAAGCGCTTAATATCGCACACGCTATTATTAACTTTTTTGTTTTAAGATACATTTCTTCCCTTTACCCTTAAATTAATTTTATGTTTTATAATATTTTATTATTCCAGGTGTCCGAAAAGAGGAGCAGAGTTCGCATACACAATCATTTCTTTGTACGGCTTGGTGGATACATGATAATCAAGAAAAAGAATATTCATTTTATCCGCATGCGGGTACCATGCATTGTGTGCTAGTTGAGCACTTGATACAGTAGGATATTTTGCATCAGTAACTAAAATCCGCTCAGATGGTTTAGTTATTCTATTATTTTTTAAATATGTGTGTCTCCAATTAGTATGGTTGGAATTATCAGGTACGCCTGCAAGCTTTGCCAAAACTATATTCATTCCATAATTGTCATAAGCATATCCATTAGACTGTACTTCGTTATTAGATGGACACTTAAGCAAGTTACAATTATCTGCTGTTGCTCCCCAATATAGAGGTTTAGTAACTTTTAAGTAACCAGCTTTGTATAATTTTCCTGTCCACCAAAATCCAGATCCATATGCACCTTGTCCCGGAGCGGGCAATACTCCATAGTCATTATCATATGAGGCAAGATATAAACCTAATTGTTTTAAGTTGTTTACACAACTAATTTTCTTAGCGGTTTCTCTTGCTTTGTTTAACGCGGGAAGTAGCATTGATGCCAGAATTGCTATAATAGCGATCACGACGAGCAATTCAATGAGCGTAAAATCTCTTTCTTTTTTCATATCAATCTCCTTATGATTAATTGATTTTATTATTTTATACCAATAAGCTTTCTGCTAATTGATCTTTGATTTTTTCTTTAATGTCTTTCTTGCTTATTTCTATTGAACTTGATTCCCGGATAATGAGATGCGGTAAAAATGTCATTTGCCAATTATTAAAGCTTTTCCCTTCAACTTTAGCTAACAATTCAGTAATCGCCAAACGGGAAATTTCGCTAATATCAATCTTTACCGAAGAAATTGCAGGTCGACTAAAACTAGCCTCACGAAGATTACTAAAACCCATAACTGCAACATCGCTCGGGACTTGTAATTTGTTATCTTTTAGAGCTTGTATTGCTCCCATTGCCACGAGGTCAGTAACACAGAAAATTGCGTCAGGCACTTTATCTTCACTAAGAACTTTATTCACACAATCATAACCAGTTGCATAATGAAAACCTCTCATTTCTATCCAGGGCTCTAATCCCCACTTCTTCATTGCTGCTTCATAACCATTACAACGATTAACAGATGTAAGAGCAAAGGGCTCAGCTCCAATATGCAAAATATCTTTGTGTCCAAGATTAATCAAATGTTCAGTAGCGGCGAATGCTCCAGCTTTATCATCGCATTTTATATAATCAACTTCTTCGCCAGCTACCCGTCCATCAATAAAAAGAATCTTCGTTTCGGGAGCAAATTCTTTTATAGCCAAATAATTATCCCGAGAAAATTCATGTGCTAAAATCAGTCCGTCAAGCTTTGTATGTCTCAAAAAACTTTTTAGCTTATCCTGATTTTGTTCTGGATTACGTATTAGAAAAAATTGATAGTGATGATCTGAGACAATTTTTTCTATAACTTCAACCATATCTGCATAGTAAGATATACTTAATACAGGGACATAAAGTCCAATCTTTTTAGGTTGTGCCACCGGAGATTCTTGACGAACAAAAACTCCTCTGCCCTGTGATTTTACAAGCAGTTCTTCATCCACCAATAATTGAATTGCTTTACGAACCGTTCCATAACTAACTCCGTAAAGTTCAGCAATTTTACGCTCTGGAGTAATATTATCACCTTGTGCTAATTCACCCGACTGAATATTATCTCGTATATCTGCAGCAATTTTCAGATAGATTAACTGTGTAGTTAATTGCTTCTTAGCTTTCTCTTTGATTGTTTTTTTCAAGTGCATCACCATTTCATTAATATTGCTACATTATTGCTTCATTGTTAATTATACTTATTTTAAATAAAAAAGCAAGTATCTTAAACAAAAAAATCAAATAAAGAAATGATTCAAGCTCAATAATTAATGTATTTAATTATCAAAATCGTATAACAGGAAATGAAATAAAATTGCAATTAGCTTGAATGACATTTTATAAAAAAGATATCATACTTGATTATAAATTAATCAGACGCGAGTCTATCAAAGAAGTAATTAATTAAATACAGTTATCACAATTAAGGTCTTT
>Ga0255410_1036_pt1 | contig 20938 bp, 13 predicted proteins | sample CelNoTSeSYBR01J2_FD_182126 | JGI IMG/M metagenome (GOLD analysis project Ga0255410, IMG submission 182126) | Sediment cell enrichment communities from methane seep in Santa Monica Basin, California, United States - CellEnrichment... | ecosystem: Environmental > Aquatic > Marine > Cold seeps >... | reverse complement strand
AATATCGCTAACAAAAAAAAAGTAATAAAATTAGGGCATTATTAATGAACATAAAATATCTATATTTGTATCTGGCACTGATTACCATATTTCCAAACACTTTGACTGCATTTAATATGCTGCCCAATCCAAGTTTTGAAAATACAAAAAAAAATCTACCTACCTATTGGCGTGCAGCTTCCGGCTGGAAGGGCAAATCAAACTATATGGTAACAACAGAAGATGTTGTGGCAGGAAAATATGCCGCAGTCATTGAACGAAAAGTGGCTGATAAAGGCGCTGGAGCATTTTTCAGCGCTTTTGTTCCGGTAAAAAGCGGTAATCTTTATAATATTTCAGGATCTTTTAAAAGTGTTGCCGTTACTGGTCGGTCTGATGTCGCTATAAGTTTTTATAATGCGGCGAACAAATCAATAAAATACCAGCTTCTTGCTTTTCAAAAAAAGACCGTCCCGTGGAAAAAGAAGAGCTTTACAATAAGGGCTCCTAAAGGAGCAGTTAAAGCGCGTTTTTTATTAGTTTTATCTGGAACCGGTAAAGCATATTTTGATGACTTTTATTTCAATTCTAAAACTGCAGATTCCAGCAAAAAAGTAAAAGAAAAGATCACCTTTTCAGCAAGTGACAATCTGGTTTCAAATGGAACTTTCAAAGCCTTAAATGCCCAAAAAATGCCAAAAATGTGGTATCCTGCAACTACCTGGAAAGGTAAATCATTTTATTCATCAGATGCAAGCAACGGCAGAACCACGGCTAAAATAAAAAGAACTGATTTTGAAGGCGCAGGAGCGTGGAAAAGTAAAAAAATCAATATCAAAGCTAGGAAACTTTATTGCTTTAGAGCAGAAATTAAAACTTATCAAGTAACAGGAAGAGCAGATTTTGCTATAAATTTCTTCAACTCTAAAGGTAAAGTAATCAACTACCGTTTAATTTCTAAGTATAGCGGGACTCATGACTGGACAAGTAAGCAAAAAGTTCTGATAGCTCCTCCAGATGCTGTAAAGGCAAATATCTTGTTAGTTCAAAGTGGCACTGGGGAAGCATGGTTCAGCAATATATATTTGGGAACCAATATCCCTGGCAGTAGTAGCAAAAGCCCCAAAAATTTAATTTTAAATTCAAGTTTTGAAGAGGCAGATTTCAACTCTGATTTTATTGATTGTTTTAGTGTGGCGGAAGGAACAGCAAAACGTTCACAAAAAGCCAAGCATGGCTTTCACGCCTTGCGTTTAGCTCCTCAAACAAAATTACTTTATGGTGGCAAAGCTCCTACCCTTGCACTAAAAAGTGGACAAAAATTATATTATAATTTAGCCGTACATGGTACAGGAAATGTTATTTTAGAATTAAAATACTATAATAAAAACAGCAAAATATGTGGAAAAAAACAAATTGCATTCCAAGGAGTGGATAATACTTATAAGCAGCGGACGGGGCAAATAAGCATTCCTCCCAAAGTTAGATTTGCTTCATTGAGTTTAATAAACTCCAGCTCGAATAAAGATGTTATTATCGACTCGTTGTATCTAGGAGAAAAACCTTTCTCAAAAACCTTATTACCAACTCCAGTGCCGGTATTTCCTGCTTTTAAAAATCTTTCAGGAATGAAACCGATGTTGCCGTCTAAAGTAAAAAATTACAAAGGTTTGCCAACTTGGTTTTTAGATGGCAAACCTGTCGTAAGTAGTATTTTTACCTTAATCGCCAATACTTTAAGAAATACTAAATGGCGAAAATACAATGCAAAAATTTTACAAAAAGGTCAATTCCCGATTTTAATGTTATGTGTTTACATAACTCCTGAAATGGCAGGGGAAAAATATACCATAACAAGCGCCTTACAAAAAGCTGACGCGCTGATTCGTTTTGCCCAATCAGTATTGCCTGACGTTAAATTTATATTCTGGGTATATCAGGAGCCCGCGTTTAAGTTTGCCACTGACTATCCTGACCAAATTCTTAAAGTCGAAGATAAAAGTTTCCCATGGGCTTCCACGGTTCCGCCTTATTCATATGGCTCGGAGATATGGGGTAAAATGTGCGCACAAAGTCTTAAGCATTTTATTCAGGAATTACGTACTCGTCCGTATGGTGATAAAGTAGTCGGAGTTATGCCTGGAATGGGAGAATATGGAGAGAATAATTTTGGACATGCGGGTTTACGCGGAGGATACTCGGCGCATGATTTTAGCTTTGCTATGCAGAATTATTTTCGCAAATGGCTTTTTAAGGAATACAAATTTAATGTAAAGTATTTTGAGAAAGCATGGAAGCGTAAACACTTTAATTTTACCAATGCTGAAGTTCCTAGCAGCATACAACGGCTTCCCAAATTGAAAGGAGCTTTTTTTGATCCAAAACTGCAACGCAATATTATTGATTATACCCGTTGTGAATCAGCAGTAATTATACATAGATTACTTGAACAAGTTCGTGCGGCTAAAGCCGCTACTAACGGAAATATTTTTACCATATTACAGTTAGCGTATTTTACCGAATCATTTTTTCATCGGGAGCTGGACGCGGCACTAAAAAGTAAACACTTGGATGCACTCGGTCCTGCTCCACCATATGTTAATAGAGGCCCCGGAGATGACATAATTGACCATGGTCCAGCGGCATCGGTACGACAGGCAAATAAAGTATGGTTCTTTCAGGCAGATGTCCGCACTCATCTTGGTGGTGAACTTGAATGGCGATATGGGCGTACTAAAAACGTTGCTGAATCTTTATCAATACTGCTCCGCGATCTCGGACATTATATGACAACCGGCACCATTCCATACTATATGACTTTCGGCTATTGGTATGATCATCCGAAAATTTGGGAGTTGGTATCAAAGTTTGAACCTTTGATGCAGCTAAGTGGATATTTCCCTCGTCGTCCCGCAACTGAAATTGCGGTAGTAAGTGATTCTTTGAGCCTCAGCATAGGACATGAGTACAGTTATACTCGCCGGGTAATGCCGCCGCACCAAAGTACTTTGGAATATAACCGGATGTTCGAATGGCATCATCTTGGAGCACCTTATGATTTTTATCTTCTGGATGATTTGCTGGCAGTTAAAAATTTAAAACAGTACAAACTGATTATTATGGCTAATACATTTGCGTTAAACAAGAAACAGCGTGAATTAATAAAAAAACGTCTACAGCGAGATAATCGGACTATCATTTATATGTACGCGCCGGGATTAATGACACAAAAACAAACAAGTATAAACTATGACATTGCTAATAGCTCTATTACTGGATTTGATTTCAAGTTAGATGAGAAAAAACATGATTTAAGCATTAAACTTCCTTCAAATAATTTGGCTGGATATTTTCGTAATAAAATTTACGGCGGATTTACGACTCCGGCTAAACCCAAAAATGTGCGGCGTGAAAAATTCAGCCCGCGCTTGAGTGTTAAATCAAAAGCTGGAGTAGAAATTCTTGGACGCTACGCCGATGATGGAGCAATTGGTTTTGCGCGCAAAAAATTTCCGACCCATACCGCTATTTTCTGGGGATCAACAGCGCTGGATCAAGTAGTTTTGCAAAAACTGGCAAAAGCGGCTGGAGTGCATATTTACACCAATGGTAAATCTGTGGTTTATGCCAACAGTAATTTCATGTCTATCCACGTGCCACATGCCGGGAAGAGAGTTATCAAACTGCCACGCCGTGCAGAACAAATAGTAGACCTTTTCTCCGGACAAGTGATTGGCAGAAATACTGATAAAGTAAATGTTGATTTCAAGAAAAATGATACCCGACTTTTGTATTTTGGTAAAGCCGCAGCATTGAAAAAAGCGCAATTAGAAATTCAATCTAAACTCCAAGCTCGTAAAAAACGGAACAATGAACTTGCTCCACAACATGTTTACAAATCGGTAAAACTGCCAATATTGGGTAAGAAAGCTTCACTTGCTGGTGTTTATAATCCAGATAAAACCGGATTTATTAAACATTGGCTTATTGCAGGTCCTTTTCCGAATTACGCGAAGTCACCGGCATTTAATATTGATTATCTTGAAAGCACCGGCGGAGAAGCCAAAACTCTTCCGGCAGCTGGCATTCGTTATGATGCCGAATTTGATGCCCGTGGTAAAGATCGTGAAGCTGAAAGATCTTTGTGGTTTGGCGGGAAAGCACAAAAAAAAGGTCTGAAAATTTCATGGCTTCCATTCGCATTCTCAAAAGGTATAGTTGCTCCTTTATACAGACAAATCGACTACTTTATGACTTTCGATAAAATATGCTACTATGCGGCATGTTATGTGAAGGTAAATGCTGATGTCAAACTTGTATTGTGCATTGGCAGCGATGATGGAAATAAAGTATATGTTAATGGTAAATTAGTAACAAAAAAGAATGTTCCTCAAGGACGCGGAATTCGCCCGGACTCGGAACGCGCCGTAGTAAAATTAAAAAAAGGCGTTAATTTAATTTTGATTAAAATTCTACAAGGTGGTGGAGGTTTGGGACATGCATTACGCTTTAAACGTCTGGAAGACGGTAAAATTTTCACTGACTATAAAATCAAATTAAAAAAAGATTAAGACTTAAGGAATAACTATTATATGAATTACTCAGAGTTAAGATATCAACCGGAACGCTCTAAAGTTTATCTAGGCAGCCCCAGCATTATACGCCTTCCTGACGGCGTGTTGGTCGCCAGTCATGATTATTTCGGTAATTTAAAAAACATGGAAGGCGAAGCCGGATTAACCAGCATCTACCGCTCTGACGACAATGGGCAAAGTTGGAGCAATGTAACCCATATGATTGGCGCATTCTGGGGAACTCTTTTTTTACATCATAATGTACTGTATCACATCAGCATTAGCCAGGAATACGGCCATGTAGTAATCAGGCGCAGTGAGGATGATGGATTTACCTGGAGTGTGCCGCGTGATAAAAAAAACGGCTTGCTGTTTCGGGCTGGTCCAGGACGAACTTCTCCAAATTATCATTTCGGTGGAGCTACTTCCGTGTTAGTTCACAATGGTCGGATTTACAAGGCTCTTGAAGACTATTTAGATATTCCGAATGGCCCGGACTGGCGACCTGACCGTTTCAAGGCTTCTGTAATTTCTGCTCCAGTTGATGCAGACTTACTTGATGCAGCCAATTGGACTGTAAGTAATAAAATATTATTTGATTACAAACTATTGCCGGACAAATCAATGGCGGAAGCGGGCAATGGCTGGCTGGAAGGTACTGTGGTAGTTGCCCCTGACGGAAAATTAAAGATGCTGATGAGAATTCATCTAAAACAGCCCAATAAAGCCGCAATTCTGTCTCTAAGCAATGATGCCCAAAAACTTGAGTTTGATTACACTACCGGAGTTATTGACTTTATTGGCGGACACTCAAAATTTACAGTGCGACGTGATCCGATAACCGGAAGATATTTTACTTTGACCAATTATGTTAGCGATGATAAATTCCCGAATTCACGAAACACTTTGATACTGGCGGTATCCGATGATCTTTATAATTGGCGTTCGCTTGAGACATTGTTAAGCGATGATACCGGACTTGAACCAGAGCAATCAGCACTTTCTACCGGGTTTCAGTATCCTGACTGGCAGTTTGACGGAGAAGACATTATTTATCTGGTTCGAGCCTCCTATCGGGGAGCGCATAATTATCACGACTCCAATCGCATAACTTACCATGTATTAAAAAATTTCCGATCATTTTTAAAATAAGGTATTACAATGAAAAAAATTAAAATTGCAGTAATAGCAGATTTGCATTTTTCATATAATAAAGTTGAAATTGCTCAAAGAATAGGACATTGTGCTGATACTTTTTTGGCACAAGCCATTCAAAGTTTTAATTGTTCCATAAAACCGGATATTGTCCTTCTGGCTGGAGACCTTCTTGATAATAGTTTTAAAAGCAAGCTCTTGTATAAAAAATTAAAAGAGGTTCTGAAAAGTTTGGAGGCACCATTTATCGTAATTCCCGGTAATCATGATACTCAACAAGATTTTTATGAAGAATTTGGAAAATTACCGGATTACGTTGATATAAACGGCTTTCGAATCATTCCTTTTGATGACCCGGAACTCCCGGGGTTCCATGCGGTGAGAAATGCTAAAGATCTCGCAAGATTACAGAAAAACGCATCTGAATTTGATGGGCCGGTTATCAGTTTACAACATGTACCACTTATTGAAGCAGCCAGAAACCCATGTCGCGAACATTTTACTAATGCAGACGAGATTATTGCAATGATTCGTAATATAAATGGAGGAATAACTATAAGCGGACATGCTCATGCCGGTGTAGAAGGTGCTATTAATAATGACAATGTGCATTCAATAGTTGTCCCGGCTTTTTGTGAAACCCCATTTAAATATATGATAATTGATGCTGACACCAACTTGAACATTAAAATAAGAACCGAACAGCTAAAACAATCACTCTAAAGCCTTTGTTTACAGGTGCTTGGCTATTAGTTGGTAGAAAAATTTATCTTCGTATTTTTGGTATTTTTCCTGAAAGCTCTTTAATTCGGCAAGTATTTTATCGTATTCAGGTCGGCGAGCAGGATCCTGATCCATCATCCGCATGACGAAATTTGATAGTTTAAGGCTTATTTCAGGACGGAGCTCATGAGGTGCAACGGCGGGAGCACTTGCCCGGATATCTATTATATCTTCATCTTCATGAACATGCTTAAAGGGTTTTTTCCCAGTCAATAACTCGTAAATCGTTACGCCAAGACTGAATATATCACCTTTATTGTCTTCGCAACCATTTATCACTTTTTCGGGGCTGACATAGTCGGGGCTGCCATATGAGCTTAATTCCGACAGTAATGACTGAGATTGAACATCATGAAGAGCATATGCAAGTCCGAAATCAGTAATTTTCGCACTGTTATCCAAATCAAGAAGTATGTTCGCCGGTTTTACATCATGGTGGACAACTCCAGCCTCGAGAGCTGCATGCAAGGCGTTTGTTACTTCCAGTATCCAGGTTAAAACCTGTGCTATCTTCAATTTGGGATTTTGTTTTACCTGATCTTCCAGAGTGCCGTTTGGCATGTACTGCATTACCAGGAAACATTGTCCCTCGAGCTGTCCGCAGGTATAAATCGGCACTATTCCGGGATGATTCAAACTGGCGGTAACCCGCCCCTCATGCAGAAAAATTTTAGTAAACCGGGGAGTATTCTCTTTTTCTGAAAATATTTTTATAGCAATTTCGCGGTCAAGTGTCAGATCCAGAGACCGATATACAACAGAACCGCCGCCGGAACCGCATACTTCTTCCAGTAAATATGAATCGAACCATTTAGGAACAATTAACTGGGTAGCACAAGTCGGACAGGAGACTTTAGAAAAAGCTTTGAGATTCGTAACATCAAGCTTTTGCTGGCATTGATGACAGAAAATACGTAATTTTTCCGAGTTACTCGTCATGTTAATTTATCCAATATTATAGTTTCAAGCGTCTTATTTTGTTCTATCACCTTCATTATAATATCATTTCTTTGCATTTTTTCCAGTTGTTCACGCGCTAAAGTACGCACTAATTCATAATCATTACACTCGGAACTCGCGTGTACGAGCATAAGAACTTTGGTCCGTTCCGTCAATAAATCACTCAAAGCTTCAATAGCGTCAACATTATTGAGGTGCCCGTGAGGTCCGGCAATTCGTTTTTTAAGGTGAATCTGACGATCTGAGCGCCGCAGCATATTCAAGTCGTAATTGGATTCCAAAATCAGAATATCAGAATCATTCAAGCGCAGTTTAGCCAAAGCGTTGACCGCTCCCAGGTCAGAAGCAAAACCGATTTGTTTGTCTTTGCCCTGAATCACAAAACCAACCGGATCAATTGCATCATGCTGTACAGTAAAGGGGAGAATAGTCATACCAGCTAACTCAAATTTATCTCCCGCTGTAAATTGGTGAATATTTGCCGGTAATTTATCTTTTTTCTGATGTCTCAAATAATTCCAGGTTTCAAAAGAGATGCAAAGAGGAATTTTGAATTGATCACAAAAAATGCGGCAACCCTTGAGGTGATCGTCGTGTTCATGAGATAATAATACCGCTTTAACCGAGGACGGATCAACATTAACTTCGAGCATGCGTCGAATAAGTTCTTTGCGACTGAAGCCAGCATCTATCAGAATATTACCATCTGCTGAATGCACAACAAATGAATTGCCGCTACTCCCGCTGCCAAGCGCGGTAATCCCTAAACTCATAAATATACCCTTTTAAAGTTAAAAAAATAAACACTTTTATATTGAAAATAAGCATTTGAGAAATTACTATAATATAACATTATATTATATCAACAAAAGCTTTGGAATTAAAGACGAGAAATTATAATGGCAGATGCCTTTTTAAATCAGAACATTGAACAGAAACAAGAACAGATTCTGGCGAGACACCAAATACAATCGCTGGAAGTCCTTCTGACACCCCTGCTTGAATTACAGGAAAAAATTGATCAGGAGCTTAGCAGCAATCCGGTTATTGAGCAGGAAAAAAGCTCTGTCGAAGAACTTGCCGGTAATCCGCTACATTCTGAAGCTACCAATACCGATAGCAGTGAAAAAAGCAATGACGATGAAAATGATTTTGCTGAAATATTGAAAATCGCGGAATCGTGGCATGATCGCGGAAGCTTCAATAATTACAATTCATCCCCGGCGGAAGCGCAGAACAAACGCGATTTCATGTTTAATTCGCTCGTTGAACAACCATCGCTGCAGCAACAATTACTCGAGCAACTTAGTTTGACGGAGTGCAATCCTGAACTTGCGCAGGCGGCTGAGTTTGTAATCGGCAGTATTGATGGGATCGGTTATCTGACGACTCACCCGGCGGATATAGCCATGGCGGCGAAATGCGATATGAAGAAAGTCAAGGAAGCGATAAAGCTTGTCCAGTCTTTTGACCCGCCGGGCATAGGCGCCAGTGATTTGCGCGAATGCCTGCTTCTTCAGCTCGACCGGCGACAGCAGAAAAATCCACAATTGCGCGAACTTATTTCTAAATACCTTGAAGAAATCGGACGCAACCACCTGCCGCAAGTAGCAAAAGCAATGCATATTCCCATTGACGAATTAAGCTCCTTGATTGCTCAGCTAAAAGAGTTGACCCCATTACCCGGTTCGGCGCTTTCACCATCACCAGAATTATATGTTTTGCCGGAATTAATCGTCGAAAAGAAAGGCGATGAATATGTAGTTTCCTCTAATGACAGTTATTTGCCAAGCCTGAAGATATCACAAACATATCTTGATTTATTAAAAAATCCTGATACTAACGCGGAAACCAAAACTTATATCAAGGAAAAACTCCTGGCAGCACGAATGCTTATTAAAAGTTTAAGTCAACGCCAAAGCACTATCCGCCGGATTGCCCAGGTTATTCTGGACACTCAATATGATTTTCTGGAAAAGGGCATAGAACACCTTAAGCCATTGACAATGCAACAGGTTGCCGACAAACTAGGACTGCATGAAACCACTATCAGCCGCGCAATAGCTAATAAATATCTGCAAACCCCAAGCGGCATGTATGAATTTAAGTTCTTCTTCACCGGTGGTTATCAAACCAATGATGGTGATGAGATTTCATCCAGGGGAATCAAAGAAAAAATCAAAGACCTAATTGCCGCCGAAAATAAAGCAAAGCCACTTTCAGACAACAAGATATCGAAATTATTAAAAGACGATGGACTGAGCGTGGCACGCAGAACGGTAGCTAAATATCGTGAACAATTAGGAATTCAAGCCACAAATTTAAGGCGGGAATTCTAGGCGAAATCGTTCACTCCAAAATATTTCACCGATAAGATAGACAGCCTACGACACCCTCACAAAGCGATGTGTAGCCCCCTGCTTCACACGGAAGCGCGCAACTACCCTTGACATTAATCAAGCTCACACTTATATTTATGCTTTATATAACAGTATAGAGTAGAGAAATTTTAAAAAATGATAAAACATGGATTATTCGAAAATTAAGAAAATTTTATATTCTAAAAAAGTTTATTTTCACAGTGCTGCTTTTATCTTCTGTGTTTTATTCGCTTTTTGCTTTCGCGGCTATATCTGTAACCGCGAAATAGCCGCGGTAAAAAAGGAAGTAGGAGCTGACTTTGCACCTTTTGAGGTGGAAAGCGCAATTATGTATTCCTACATAAATGCCGTCGCTGACGGCAAAGGAATACCAGAATACGATCCGCGTTTAAAACTTACTCACGGATTCCGTGTCGATGAACAAATGTCGCTTGGATTAGAATATTTTCTCGGTTGGGGATTGCGTTTACGACGCTCCCTTGTTAAGCAGAAAATTCCTCCGAATACCGATTATGAAAAAAATCCTGCCGAAACATCATGGATTATAAATCAGTTGCTTTTATGGGCATGTTTAGTGCCGGGGTTTGTTTATTTGTGGCTGATATTCATCAACTGTCCCTGGCATATCGCTCTGCTTGGCGGAATATTGTGCTCAATCGCTCCTGCCGCAGTAGCGCGTCATACTGGACAGCTTATATTAAAAGGTACTTTTGCTTTGCCCTTTCTGGCAGCGGCTCTGGCATTTTTCCCTCTGGCTTTTAAACGCAAAGATATTATATCAATTGTTCTAGTTATGTTTTTTGCTTTTTGCGCGACTATTTTTTGGGACGCGTCGCAGTTTGTGCTTGGCGTATGGGCGATTTTTGAGATTTTACGCTGGATAATTTACGGTTCCAATGAACGCCGCCGGAACGTGTTTATCGCCGTCTATGCCGCTTTAATCATTGCCGCAGTAATAAGTCCTTACAACCGTGCCCATTATGCTATTTTGTCTCCAGCTCTGTTAGTCGCATGGCCGACTTTAATAGGATTGCATTTCATTAAACATAGTAATTTCAAAAAACGTGTATTGATTAGTTGTATTCTTTTCGGCGCATTGACCGTATTGCATACGGCGATAGCTTACGACAGCCATTTCGCGAAAAGCTATAGTCATTTCAGTTCATTAGCCAAGGCCAAACTAATTCATTTTAATCAAAAACCAGCTGACCCTGAAAAATTAAGTTTTGAACAACGCTTCCTCTGGACTCCCGGCCTGCATTCCTCGACCTGGAAAACAACTATGAATCTATTCCCTTATGCTTTCTGGGCATTCCTGATGCTAGCTTTTACGGGTACCTGTTTCAGGAAAGTTCGAGGTGATATAGTTGAAAAACTTAAATATTCGCTCGTTCCTATCGGTACAACGCTGGCTTTTTTCGTTTTTCATGTATTTTTTGTCCGCTTTCATGTTTTCAGTGCCCTTGCGCTGAATGTGGCCTTTGCTTTCCTCGTTTACAGTTGGTATCAGGCAGCGAGGAAACGCTGGGTTAAAATTTTAATTTTTATTTTGGCTCTCAGCGTGGTAACATTGGAGGGCATGTACACTTTAAAACTGCACCGCAACTACAAATATTCTTATTCCAAAGAAACCGCTGATATGATTAAATGGTTCAGGAGCTCTCAAACCGATGATAACGTATTCCTCGCGGACATGGAAATTTCACCACTGCTAAAAGCTTACTGCGGAGCTAAAATTCTTATGCAGCCCAAGTTTGAATTAATTAAAATTCGAAAGAACATGGAAAAATATGTAAATTTGATGTTTCATGGTTCTGAACGGGATTTCGCCGATTACTGCGTCAAGCATGACGTTAATTTTGTTGTTTTTTCCAGAGGAAAAGTTGCGCCAATGCACAAATTTTCTTATCGTTACATGGCGAATGCCAAAAGAATAAAAACTAAATCAGTAGCCTACTTAATGGAAGGTTATCCGCGCAGCATGCGTTATTTTTATGAAATAATTCCGCCAAAGAAATTCAAAAAATTAAACATCCGCTATCGTATTTTCAAAGTTATCCCGCCGGATAAAAGATCAACAGCAAGTTATGCCGCGGAGCTCGCTATGGAATATTATCATGCCGGAAAATTCAAACTCGCCCGAAAACTTGCACGAACAGCGTTTCTAACTAACCCAAAATCAAAAAAAACATATTTAGCTTTTTATAAAATCATGGGACATATCCCAAAACCAACCCTTAAAACTTTTTGTAAATTCTATAAACAACAGGAAATGGAAAAATGATCAGACGCAAAAACGATTATCAAGTAGACATCCGCAAAGAAATGCGCGGCGGTGACGGCAAAGTAAAAATCGAACACCTTTGGGACGAAACAAACGAACTCAAAAGTAAAACTCGTTTAATGGCGAAAATAACTTTAGAGCCGGGTTGCGGGATTGGTTTTCACAATCATGATGACGAAGAGGAAATATTTTACATCATCAAGGGAACAGCTCAAGCCGACGATAACGGCCAAGCCGTAATTTTAAATGCCGGCGACACGATTCTAACAGGAAACGGCGCGGGACATTCAATAACATGCGTCGGCGATAAGCCAGTGGAAATGACTGCGGTCATAGTCTCATACTAAATATAGAAATACCCTGGTACTTCAAAAATGTCCGCCAGCGGTAAAGTCGCGGCTCCTAAAGCATCAACGTGGGCTAATTCGGAAATAAGTAATTCTGTTTGGCCGGCGTTGCTCTTTACGCTATTTTTGTTGATACCATCCTGAATAGAAGGAAGAATTTCCGTTCCGAATAATTCTATTACGGCACCAGAAAATATTATTGTACGTGGACAAAGGATATTTACTACCGTCGCGAGCCCCTGCCCTAAACGATAACCGACATCATTCATAATTTCATTATAATCTTTCGGATCAACACTATCCTTAGGGAAGTAACGTAAACGCTCAAAACTGCATTTACTGTATTTACTTAAGGCCTTAACGACAGCAGGTTCTGAAGCGTAAGCTTCAAGGCAGCCAAGATTACCGCAACTGCACTTCGTGCCGCCTGTTTCAATAACAATATGTCCAACTTCCCCCGCAAATTGTCCCGCGCCTTTAAATAAACAACGGTCTACAACGATTCCCATACCGACTCCGGCGGAAACCTCGACCACCACAAAATCATCATGGCAACGACCTTTGCCAAACCATTTTTCAGCCAATGCGATTGAGCGTGATTCTTCTTCAAGAAACAAAGGTTCTTTAATAAAGGCGGAAAAAGTTTCCCGTACATTAACCTTGGAAAGAGAAGGAATATTAACCGCTTCCTCCATTACGCCGGATTCCAGGTTCAAACTTCCCGGCATGGAGATACCTACTCCAAAATTCGGCGTTTTAACTGAACATAATTCATGATAAACGTTTTCAACAGCACGACAGATGGTGGTCAAATCAGTATACATGGGATATTCGATTTCATGTGAAGCAATAATATTACCGTAAAGATCAATCAAAATGCCGCGGCAGAGGTGCGGAGCGATATATATGCCTGCAACATAATTATCAAGGAATTTAAGCATTGAATAAGGGCGGCCTGAAACATTTTCCATCTTACCGGATTCAGCTACCAAATTTTCATCAATCAATTCAGTCACAAAATTAGTAATACTTTTGCGGTCAAGCTGAGTTTTAGTAGCAATTTGCGAACGAGCTATAGGCGAGCACACGCGAATTGTATTCATAATCCGTGCTCGATTAATTCTTTTTATTAATGAATGATTTCGTAATTTCATTTCTTATCCCTTAAATAAAAAAGCCGGATGCAACGGCTCCGTGATCCAACGGCGGAAAGCGTTGGTCGCCATCTTCAATGGCGAAATCAAGCCCGCAGGGCGCATTAGACCCAATTCAATTCTCGAAAAGCAAGGCTTTTTAAAAATAAGCCTGCGCTATTTTTTAAAGATGCGAGCGTTCGAGCGCCTCACCACCTAATATAATAGAACACTTCTAATATGCCTCAAAATCACTCATTTTGCAAATCCTTATAATATAAAATCATAGATAAACCTAAAAAGATGTAGTCACCTCGGCCTCCAAAGGCGCGAGCGTGAAACACTGTTTCTCAAGACCATGGCTACATTGCAAATCTAATAACAATGTCAAAGTTTTTGACAACTCGACCGTTCGCATCTTTTTTGAAAAAGCGTGGCTATTTTTCAAAAAAGCCTCACTTCTCGAGAGCGGATTTGGTCTATTTACGCCCGGAGGGCTTAAGTTTCGCTCATTGGAGATGAGCGACAAGCGTTCCGCCGCTTGACCGCGTCCGGCGACGCCCCGGTGCGATTTTATTTTCTTTTTGGGTTAAAAAATGCAATATTTTGCAAATTTTACTATATTTTCTTTCAAAAGCTTGCAAAACTTTGCAAAAGATGTATAATGAATAAATAAACTTGATATCTAATACAGGATAACAAAAACAGTGTCGAAGTGTAAAAGAAAACTTTTATCAGCGGAACGCGAAAGACTTATTCTACAGGCTTTGAGCAACGGGGTCGGCTCTCTTACCGAACTCAGCGAACAGCTGAATGTGTCTGAAGCTACCGTGCGCCGCGACCTCCAGAACCTTGAAGAACAAGGCAAGGCCAAACGCGTCCATGGCGGAGCAGTTAGAGTACAATTTCCCCGGACTGAACCTATCTTTACTAAAAAAGCTACTTTTCACGCAGACGAAAAAGATCAGATCGCTAATCTTGCTCTTGAAATGATTGATGATGATGATTCTATATTCCTTGACGGCGGCAGTACCGTTCTGGCACTCACCCGCAAGCTGAATCAGCGTAAAAATTTAACTATCGTTACTAACTCAATCATGGCGGCTGCGGAACTTATGGAAAGCCCGCATCGCTTGATTTTGCTCGGCGGAGAATTCCGCGCTATCAGCCGTACACTAGTTGGTCCTTTGACCGCTCAGATCGTTAATTCATTGAATATAAATAAAGCATTTATGGGAACAATCGGTTTTACCACTGAAAGCGGTATCTCAACCACCGAACCCAGCGAAGCCTATACTAAAGAGTTGATTATGCGCCGCGCCGCCAAAGTTATTGTTTTGGTCGACAGTAGCAAAATCGGCGTACCATCTTTTGCCACAAGCGGTAGTATCAAGGATATTGATGTAGTTATTTCTGATTGCAATATATCAGAACAAGTTATAGAAAAATTAAATAAACAAGAAGTTAAAGTTATAAACTAAAATAAAAGGAATCTCCTAAAATGAGTAACTATTACAGTGATTTAGGTCCTGACTTTAAAAAACGGACTATCAAACTGGACAGCATTTCTGCTTATCAGTATGACAAAAACATCGCCGACGAACTCAAAGCTAAAACCGTCAGCAAAGCTGAACTCATGGAAATGTACGAGTCAATGCTCGTTATCCGTGAATTTGAAGAAATGATTCTCAAATGCCGCACAGGCGCTTACGAAATCATCAGCGATTACGATTACCGCGGCCCAACTCACTTGTCTATCGGACAGGAAGCAACAGCTGCCGGAGCATGTTCTGTTTTGAGCATCACTGATATGATTACTTCCACTCATCGTGGACACGGCGACTCTATCGCTAAAGGTTTTCATGCTATCAAACGCATGGATGATGAAAAATTAGTAGAACGCTGCCCTGAATTTTCAAATCTCAAAGGCGAACAACTCCGTGAAGCAGTCATGGAAGATCACGTTTACCGCACAATTGCCGAACTTTTCGGTAAAGAAACTGGTTACGGCAAAGGTCGTGGCGGTGGTATGCATATCGCTGACTTCCGTGTTGGTCACCTTGGCGCGAACGCTATCGTAGGCGGCGGTATTCCAATCGCTACCGGCGCAAGTATGGTTTGCCGTATCGACGAAGAAATGCACAAAAATATAGTTTGCAGTTTTGCCGGTGACGGAGCTTACGCCAATGGCGTAGTACTCGAAACTCTCAACTGGGCAGCTCAGGAACAATTTACTGGCGAATTAGCTCGTACAAAATACGGTTTGCCAATTATTTACGTTATCGTCAACAACCATTTCGGAATGACTGGTCGTGCTGACGGCGAAGTAAACGGCTTGGATTATCTCGCACGCCGTGCCGCTGGTTTCGCCAACAACAATATGCATGCTGAAGTTGTAAACGGCATGGATGTCCTCGCGGTTCGTGATGCTATCACCCGCGCTAAAGAAATCATTACTAAGGGTGAAGGTCCGGTATTACTGGAACTTGATACTTACCGCTACTACGGACACAGCTTGTCTGACCCGCGTAACGAATACCGTACCCGCGAAGAAGAAGCTCGCTGGAAAGAAGTTGATCCAGTCGATGTATTCCGCAAAGAACTGAAAACATCTAAAGCTTTCACTGAAAAACAGCTCAAAGCTATTGAACAAAAAGTTGCTGATCGTAACGCCCGCGCCGCTCGTCGTGCCGCAGACGCTCCAGATCCGGTAGCAGAAGACGTTATCAAGCACATGTACACAGATACTGTTTGCGATGTTGTTCCAGAACAATACTCAAAACCAGCAATCTACCAGGATCTTCCAGTCGTCAAACGTCGTGAAGGTTCTACAACTACTTACCGCGATGCGATCAAAGAAGGTATCATGGAAGAAATGGTTCGCGACCAACGCGTTCTTTTCTTTGGTGAAGACGTCGCTGATTACGGCGGTGCTTTCAAATTATCAAAAGGCTTCCTCGAATCATTCGGTCGTGACCGTGTATTCAATACTCCAATTTCCGAAGCCTGTATCTGCGGTAACGCAGTTGGTATGGCAATGTGCGGATATCGTCCGGTTGCCGAATTAATGTATATGGACTTCGCGCTGATGGCTTCGGACCAAATCTCGAACCAGGCGGCTAAATGGCATTACATGACCGGCGCTTCAACAACTGTTCCGATGGTTGTACGTTGTTCAGTCGGTGGCGGTAAAGGTTACGGTGGTCAGCATTCACAGTCTCTCGAATCAATGTTCGCCCATATTCCTGGATTATATGTGGCTTATCCTTCAAACCCATACGATGCCAAAGGCTTGATCAAAACGGCTATCCGTAATGACAATCCGGTAATGTTCGTTGAAGGTCAGCTCCTTTATAATGAAAGAGGTTTCGTACCGGAAGAAGAATATACTATTCCGTTTGGCGAAGCTAATATCGTCCGTGAAGGTTCAGATGTAACATTCGTAGTTTGGGGCCCAGCGGTCTCTGACGCGGTTAAAGCTGCTGAAGCTCTCGAAGCTGAAGGTATCAGTGTTGAAATCATCGACCCGAGAACACTGGTTCCATTTGACTGGGAAACAGTTTTCGAATCAGTTAAGAAAACCGGTCGCTGCGTGGCAATCAGCCAATGCGTTGACATCGGCAGTTTCACTGGCGAAATCGTTTCTCAAGTTACTGCACAATGCTTCGATTACCTCGACGCACCAGTATTGAAAATCGGTGCCAAAAACGGTATTGCTCCTCAAGCACATACTCTTGAAGCGGCATTCCTGCCAACTGTTGAAGATATGATCAACGCTGCTCGTTCTTTGGCATAAGCACTTAAGGGAGAATTTGAAATGGCTACATTAGTACCAGTTCCAAAACTAGGACAGTCCGAAGAGACTGTTATAATAGATTCATGGCGCGCCAAAGAAGGCGACGTCATTAAAAAAGGCGATGTTTTGTTCGAAGTTGAAACAGACAAAGCTGTCCTCGAAGTTGAATCTCAATTCGAGGGCACGCTGCTCAAAATAATCGTTCCAGCCGGAAAAGAAGTTCCGGTAATGATAACAGCATGTGTGCTCGGCGAACCCGGCGAAGAAATTCCCGAAATAGCTGAAACACCTGCACCAGCGGCGGCTCCGGCGAAACCGGCAGCGCCAGCAGCAAAACCAGCCGCAGCAGCGGCTCCGGCAGCTCCAGTAGCTGCCCCGACTCAGACTTCAGCCGGACAGGTGCAAAAAGCGAACGTCCCCTTCGAACCCACGTTCGCTTCTGCATCTGCCCCGGTTGTTCATATTCCCAACCCAAGCCCCCGTGCAAAGAAATTCTCACAAGATTTTCTGATCGGTCTGGATAAGATCAACGGCACAGGCGGCACAGTTGGACGCGTTACCGAAAAAGACGTCAAGAATTACCTCGAAACTTCAGGGTATTACGACAAAAAGATTACTCCATCCGCATTTAATTTAGCTAAAAAAGAAAATCTCGAACTTATCGCGATTGACGGCTCCGGAGAAAATGGACGGGTAACTTTAGCTGACATTAAAGACGCGGTAGATGAAAAACCTCAGGAAATGAACGCCATGCGCCGCATTATCGCACAGCGTCTCACTGAGTCAAAACAGACCATCCCGCATTTTTACGTAACAGTCAGTATTGACATGACTGACCTGATGGCTAAGCGCAAACAATTGAAAGAAGATGACATCAACTTGAGCGTAAACGTCTTCATCGTTAAAGCCGCGGCTATGACCTTGAAAGAATTCCCTTACGTCAATGCTATGGTTGAAGGCAATTCAGTTATTCGCAAAAGCAAAGTAAACGTTGGTGTCGCAGTAAGCGTTGATAACGGCCTGGTAGTTCCGGTTGTAAAAAACACTGACCGCAAAGCTCTCGACGAAATTCAAGCGGAAGTCGCTGAGTTAGCCGAAAAAGCACGTACCAATAAATTAACACCGGATGAAATGAAAGGCGGAAGCTTCACTATTTCCAATATGGGAATGATGAATGTGGAAAGCTTCGGTGCGATCATCAACCCCGGCGAGGCCGCAATCTTAGCGGTATCATCATGCACTCCTCAAGCCGTCGTAATTGATGGTGAAATCGTGATTCGAAATATCATGAAAGTAACTCTCAGCGCCGACCACCGTGTAGTAGACGGTGCCATGGCCGCGGAATTCGTAAATGCCTTCAAAAACAAACTTGAAGACATCGAAGTATGGAATAACATGATCTAATAGCTGTTTAGGCTATAGGTAAAAAAAACATCGAATAGAGCTGGCGTAAATGCCAGCTCTATTTTTTACACATAACGTTGTTTTCACCTGCATTTTAGAGCGAAGCGGAAAAATGTCAGGCATAGCGATTTATTATGTGTTTTTATTTTAATTCTACAATTCCTATTTCTTTTAAATACTCAAAAGTTTTGTCATAGAACATAGAAGGTCTTGTATGGTCAATTTCACTACCTATTGGAATAAAGATAACCATTCCTTGACGAGCTCTTGTTAATAAAACTCTATAAGTATTTTTAAGATATTCCTTAGCAATTCCTTGGTTTATATTTTGCCATTTAGTTCCCTTGAAATTTTGATATTTCCATGTAGTATCATTCATATGAAAATTAGCACCCCAAGCAACACAAGCCCAATCAATCTCAAGCCCTTGAATATCAAATTCTGTTGCGATGTCTTCTAGAAAATAGGATGAACGAATATCATTACTTTTATTTAAAAACCAATTTTGTGCTAAAATCTCATTTTTCACATCAATTCCTAATGGTCTTAGACGTCTTGCCCCTGAAGAGCTTATTAATCCAATTCGTTCTGTACCTTTAGCTTTGTCTCTCAACCATTTTTTTGCCTTGTCAATATTTCTTGTTAAGACAATAGGGTAATCACCATTAATCTCTTTGAATAATTCTGTTGCATTCTGTTTTTTTACATCGAGTAATTCGTGAACAAAATTTGATAGCTTTTCAGAACGAAATGATCTTACAGAAACAGCTAGGTGTAATTCGTTTTCACTTTGGCCGTTATGATTAATCCAATTTTGTATTTCTCTTGATTTAATATAATTATCATTTTCAATAATTTGATTAGAATAATAGATACCCCAATCTGAGAAATGTTCTTTGAGTGCATTTATCCATTCTTCTAATCCAGCTTCACCGGTATTAATTTCTTGTCCACCACCTATTAAACAAACAATGGTACACCAATCAGAATGTCTATTCATTACATCTATCAAGAATTCAGGTTCGGACATCTTAAAATCATCAATACCCTTTTTCTTTTTCATAAATGAACTTGTTTGGTGTTTTGTCCAAGCTCTTTGTGCTTCATCAAAGACAACTACTTTTTCAATAGGGGCTCCTTTGTCATTTAGGTATTCATCTCTAAAATGATGAATGTTTTGTATAAATGCATTTGCCTTAATCGCTGCTTGTTTTTTTGTTATACTTTCTCCTGCTTCTTTTGATGTTAGCACCTCATCTCTTGTTAAGGCTTCTCGTAATACTTGAACTAATGGTCCATTTCCTGATAAAAAAACAGCGTGCTCATCTTCATCTGCATTCATTCTTTCATTTGCAATATTCAAGCCTGCTAACGTTTTACCAGCCCCCGGAACGCCTGTAACAAAACAAATTGATTTTAGTTTTTTATTTTTTGACTTTTCAACAATCATATTTATGCAATTTGCTGTTTTCGACAAATTAATTGCCCCAGAATCAGACCTTGTAATTTCTTTGACATTATGCCCTTTATAAAGAGCTTGAGCAGCTTCTACAATCGTAGGCGTAGGTTTATAAATAGATTTTTCCCAATACTCGGTATTTATAGTACTGTTTGAAGAATTAAGAAAACTGTTTAACACCTCTTTTAAGTTAGTTTTATTCGCTTTAGCAGCAGTTAAAAATGTAACAACATCATTTATTTGTGTAATATTAGTATTTGCATTGGTAGCTACTAATACAGGAATAAGTTGGATTTTATGACTGCCTTCATGAAAATTGCTCAAGTCTATTGTATAGTCTATTACTTGTTCAATTGCACATTTTTCATATCTACCATCTCCAACTTTAAACTCAACCACAAATGCTACATCGCCAATAATAATTATATTATCAACCCTTTTACCCATTCTTGGAATAGCAAATTCGAAATATATCTTTCCCGTAATTCCTACCAACTGCTCTTTTAAAATTTGGATTTGTTTAACCCAAGCATTTCTTTGTAAATCTTCGAGAGTTCTATTGGTATGATTTAAACTTAACTCTCCAAGTATACTTATTTCTGTGTCTTTTAAAAAGTTTTCTATTGAATTTGAATAATATGCTCTTTTCATTTACAACCCTAAGATATGTCTCTTTAGCACAG
>Ga0255410_1035_pt1 | contig 22752 bp, 16 predicted proteins | sample CelNoTSeSYBR01J2_FD_182126 | JGI IMG/M metagenome (GOLD analysis project Ga0255410, IMG submission 182126) | Sediment cell enrichment communities from methane seep in Santa Monica Basin, California, United States - CellEnrichment... | ecosystem: Environmental > Aquatic > Marine > Cold seeps >... | reverse complement strand
AATACGTTTTTTATTTTCCGCGGACACGTGTGTCGTTTCTGAATTATTCAAAAACAATGACACTGCCGGGCGTGAAACTTCTGCCCGAGCCGCAATATCTTTTAATGTAACAGCCATAGTTAAAAATCCATGTAACACGATTTACATGCATAGTATAATGGCTCAAAACGGTTTTGTCATGCCGGTTTTTGAAAAAAAAGTAAAAAAAGCCGGATGTAACGTAACAGGTCAGTCTTTTTCTTCTTTTAAATAACGAAACCGACGTATCGGGACGCGGTCCAGCGGCGGGTTGCTGGTCGAATCTCTCCAAGATTCGAAATATAAGTTGCGCAGCAGCGCATTAGACCAAGTCCTCTCTCAAAGAGCGAGGCTTTCGAGAAAAAAGCAAAGCGATTTTCTCTAAAGATGCGAGTGTTTGAGTGGTATTTAGCATAGTATTTCCCGCGGAGCGCATCAGTATTTTGGATATATAAAAAAACGAAGCGAGCGTTCGAGCTTGTTCGTGTTAGTCCGGGGTTCTCTAGTCAATGTTCTCCGCATCGCTTTGCGATGGTGTCGTAGGCTGATAAAGTTGTGGGCGCGCTCTCGCGGGAAAGATTTAGCCGTGGGATATTCCGCCGTTGGCGGCCAGCGGTTCGCCGCTGAACCGCGACCAGATGTCATCTGGACTAGGTATTTTCGCTGCTCTGGCAGCGATCAGCGTTTTGCCGCTGAACCACATTTTCTTTTTTCTTTTTTTTCTTTTTGAAGAAATGCGGGGAGTCGCCCCATTCGCCATAGCCGATAGTCTCATTGACATTTTCGATCCGGCGCTGGAGGCAGCCCTTGCACATTGAGGAGTTTTCATCGAGGCACGGCTTGCCTTCATAAAGCTGATAGGCTGCACGATACTTAGTATCAGTGATGTTGGGCATGACGATATTCGCGCCAACTTGAACGCCCAGTTCTCTGCCTTGCGGATTGAGAGCTTGCAGCGCGGTGGCGGCGGCTATATTTACGTCTTTTAGATAAATTCTGCAGGCGGCAATCATTTTTAAGCCTAACATAAACTGCTTTTCTTTGTTAAAATTTTCGACTTTTTTAGCCAGTGGTGTTTCATTGTGGACAATGTACGGTCCCATGCCCAGCATATCAATGTCTTCACGTTCAAAAAATAGTATGTCATTGGCCAAGTCTTCAGTAGTTTGTCCCGGTAAGCCCATCATTACGCCGGTTCCGGTCTGATACCCGGCTTTTTTGAGTTCTCGGAGGCAATCTAAACGATGCTGAAAATTATGATCAGCAGGATGAAGTTTTTTGTAGAGTTCTTCGTTTGAAGTTTCTATTCTCAATAAATAACGATGCGCGCCGGCGGCGAACCAGCGTTGATAAACTTCTGGAGTTTGTTCCCCGAGTGACAAAGTAATGCCCAGTTTTCCGTCAGTTTCAGTTTTGATGCGCTTGACTACGCGCTCGATAAATGAGGTGAATTCAGGAGATTCGATCTCGCCGCCCTGTAGCACGAGTGAACCGTAGTTGTTTTCATAGGTCCATAAAGCTGATTTGACAATATCGTTTTCCGCCATTTTAAAGCGTTTAACATTTTTATTGCTTTTTCTGATACCGCAATAAAAACAATCCTTAGCGCAGATATTGCTGAATTCAATGATGCCGCGGAAATACACTTTATTACCAATATATTTCAACTTGATCCGGTACGCTTCCTGGAAAATCTGTTCCAGAATAGCGTCGTCTTCGACTTCCAGTAATAAGCGAAGTTCGTCGGCGGATAATTTTACATCATTTTTAATTTTATCAATAATTTTTTTCATGCCCTTATATTAACAATAGAATGTCGACATTTCAAGTAAAGATTACATAAAAAACAGTTAAAGGCAGGAAGTTTTAATGTAGCTCAAGCGTCTCGCTTGAGTATATTCACAACTGAGACGGTTGTGCTACATTTTTTGCTCAAGATAAACGATAATCTTAATTTTGTTAAATATTTCATTAAAAGCTCTTGACAAATATAATTTGAACACGTATTATCATAATGCGCAAACAAGATAAACGATAATCTTAAAAGATTTTTTACTATGAAAAAAACAGGCAATATAACTTTAGCGACTTTGGCTAAGAAATTAAATGTTACAACTACCACGGTGAGCAAGGCTCTGCGTGGTAAGCCCGGCATCGGGCCGGGAATGGTCAAAAAAGTACAGGATTTAGCCCGTGAATTGAATTACCAGCCGAATTTTGCGGCACAGAGTTTGAAGAAAAGCTCCAGCGATTCAATTGGCTTATTAATAACCAATGATATAACAAATCCATGGTACGCGCAATTAGTCAGCAGCATAGAATCGGAATTATCCAAACGAGGAAAAACAATGATTCTCAGTTTAGGCAAAGACGACTATGAAAAAGAACGTAATTGTCTGGAAGCCTTTCGCGGCGGACGTGTCGCGGGTGTTATCGTTGGACCGATTTTTCGCCAGCGCAACCTGGAAAATATCTGGCAGTCATTGAACAACGGTTTGCCGATGGTTTTATTCAACTGTATGGATGAGATGCCTGTAGATTACGTAGCCATTGACCAGGCGGAAGGCGCCAGGATTGCGGTGAACCACCTCATTGACAATGGACATAAACGAATCGGGTATTTGTGTTGTTCGGCAGGGGATTTGCAGGAAGTCGGGAAGAGCCGGCGTGAAGGTTTCGAACAAGCATTATTTGAACATGATATGCCTTTGTTCGGACGCGATATCATTACTGGTGAGATTAGCAAAAGGGGCGGTTATAAAACCATGAAGAAGCTTTTGGAACAGGACAGGGGAAAATTGCCGACTGCCTTTTTCTGTCATACCGATAGTGTCGCGCTTGGCGCGATGCTTGCCATCCAGCAAGCGGGGCTTTCAGTGCCGGAAGATATTTCGCTAATTGGTTTTGACGATATTGAGGAGAGCTCATTGGTTTCCCCTGCACTAACGACTGTTGGCGGAATCAAAGACAAATTTGCTAAAGAATTAGTAAGTACAATTTTAAATTTTGTTGAGAACAAAACTAAATCTAATAGAATAAAAAAGGAGATAGCCCCGGAATTAATTATTCGTGATACAGTAAGACAAGTTAATTAAATAAAAAACAACAAACAAAAGGTGAAATCATGAAAACAAAAAAAATGAATTTTACACTCATAGAGCTCCTCGTTGTGATCGCTATCATAGCAATCCTTGCCAGCATGTTGCTTCCAGCACTTAATAAAGCCAGAGACAAGGCGCGTGAAATAGCGTGTGTAAGTAACTTAAAACAAATCGGTCTTGGTTCAACATTATACTCAAACGATTATGATGGGTGGATATTACCGTGTATGGCAAAGACATCTTATTGGTATCATCTTTTAGAAACTTATATACCTAATAGATCAAAACTGATTTGTAACAGTAATTATCTAAGTAATGGGAAAATAAAATTTAATTATGGGTGGAATGAAAACTTAGGCAGATTGTGGACATCGGGAAATATGAATCCTAAATTTGTTAAATACTCAACATTAATACCTTCACCTACCAAAACAATTTTTGGAGGGGATGTTTGTCAGCATTCGTCAACAGCTATGTATTATCGCTATAATATTGCATATCCGTTTGGTTTTGTAGGACAGGTTCATCAAGGGAGGGCTAATTTATTATTGGGAGACGGACATGTTGAAAGTCATATTCGAGATAGTTGGAGTAAAAATCTTAAAATGTATATTGATACAAAATAAAAATATCAAACAGGGAACGGATAAGATGTTAATAAGAATTATTAAATTATATTCAACAGGACTAATGTTATTGATTATGGTTTTCAGCGTACGTAGTTTACATGCAACTCCAGTATTATACAAGACCGGGGAAAATATTATTGTTAACGGTAGTTTTGATCATGACCAAGACTCAAACGGCGTTCCTGACGGCTGGGTACGCAATATTCAAATGCCTGGGGCCAAAGCTGAGGTCATGCTTGAAAAGAGTGGCGGGGGTAATTGTCTCAAAAGTAGATTTTTTAGTACGCAATTCATGCTTCAGGCTCGGGTATTTCAGAGGGTAAATGTCATCCCCGGAAAGGTTTATGAGCTTTCGTATAAATATAAATCTGGAACCGGCAGCGGATTACGTGCAGATATTCTGATGACCGGAACCGGACCGATTTATCGCAGTATATTTCAGGAGCCAGTGAAAAACTGGACTAAAAAGAAACAGATTTTTTTGATTCCGTCGTGGATGAAAGGGCCTGCTGCTATTTATGTTCAGAATCGTTCGACCGTGCCGATCTGGTACGACGATATATCGTTTCGCGTAACCGATATCAACCCCAAAGAAATAAAGGCGTATCAGTCTAAAGTTATAGTTCAGCCGGTGGCTTCTGACGACCAGTTAATTATACCGGGCACAAACAGGAAAACGGTTGAATTCTTGATCAGAATCAAGACTTCAACTAAAATCAAAAGAAATTTGCTTGCGAAGGCGCATCTGTTAACTGGGGAAAATGGTTTTCGTCAGTGTCAAATTTCCGGCGAAAAAGTCATCATCCCAGTAAAGTCCATTTTGGATGGGACTTCTGTACTCTCTGTGTTATTGTTTGACCGCAGCGATGACTCCCTGATAGCATCCGCCCGGCTTAACATTGAAAAAATCCCGATGGCAATGATGAAGGGCAACCTGGATTTGAAACAAGCAGCGGTATTCAAAGATAAAAATGGTAAGCCATTTTTTCCAATTGGAATGTATGGAGTTGCTTTGAAAGCAAACACAAAAGTATTTAAAGAATTGTATAGTAATGGCTTTAATACTGTTCATAATTACAATTTTGAAGGTAAAAATGGGACCCGATGTCCTAAGCTGATAACTGAATTTCTTAACAAAGCGCAGAAAAACCAACTGAAAGTAATGGCAGGAATCCCCCGCCATCTGGCGGAAAAACCAGGCTGTACTAAAGCTCTAGTTAAATGGATTGACACTATCAAAAATCATCCCGCAGTGTTGTTTTATTATTCCGATGAAATGTACTGCATGAGGCACACGCCAATGAAAGTGTTCAAAGCCACATATAACGCGATTAAGAAAGCGGATCCGAAACGGGAATGGATACTGTATGAGACTCCCGAGAAAAAACTTGCCCCATATATGGACGGCATCATGCTTGGAGTTTCCAACGCTAATACAGCCAAATTAATTCGGTTGCGCCTCGGAGGAAATAAGCCGGTTTTTGGAGTGTTCGGTCAGCCGGATTTTAAAGCTGGGAAAGCACCTTCGCTTCATGAAATGCGTTATAATGTGTTTATGCCAGTGATTTTGGGTGCTCGCGGGGTATTCTACTGGTGGTATCCAACAATACAATGGCACAATAAACAAAAAGAACTTTTGGCAAAAAATCTTTATGCTTGTACGAAAATTCTGTTTTTAATGGCCCCAGCATTAGTTTCTGGCGAAAAATTACCAGCATGGACAAAGCAAATTAAAACCACTGGACAAGCCAGATATTGCTATGGAGCTTTACAAGATAAGGTTTATATCATAGCTGGAATTGAACAGACAAATAAGCGCGGCAGCATTGAATTCCGTGTCCCTTCCGGTTATAGTGCCGAACTAATGTTTACACCTCAAAAAATCTTTGATGAGGGCCAAATGTGTCGTTTATCTTTGAAAGCAGGGGAGATTTGTCTGGTCAAAGTATCCAAAAACACTGTGAAATAAAAAAATAATAATTCAGGAAAAAGAAATAATGGAATTTATTAACGGCGGACTTACATTTTCAACTCATCATGTTGGCGGTTCAGCTGGGAGTTTTGAAGCTCTAGGCAAAGACTGGTATCATCTGCATTTACGTCAGGATAGTTGGTTTTGGTTTAACTTTAAAATAACCGGCGCTAAAAATAGACGTATTATTTTCCAAGTACGAGATAGAACGCCTGAAATGGAAAAAGTTTGTCATTATTGGGTACGTCGGACCAAGCCTGATGCAGAAGCTAAAACTCATCACCCGCATTATTCTTACGACAATAAAACCTGGTTTAAGATGGAGCATTCTGAACGAGATTATCATGAGCCGGATTTAGTTCGTTTTTCACATAATTTCACTCAAGATACTGTTTATCTTTGCTATGGAATTCCCTATCCTTCTGAACGCTGGGACGAATTTGCTTCACAATTTGATAATCATCCTGATTTTGAAAGTAAGATTATAGGACAATCACGTATGGGGTATGATGAAAGACTCGTCACAATAACGGATTCTAAAGTTTCTGCTGAAAATAAAAAAGTTGGTTATCTGCTTTGTCGAGAAGACCAGGCGGAAACTACAGGGGCTTTTGCACTGGAAGGTTGTCTGAAGTATCTTATGGCAGAAGAGCAGAAAGAGCTAAGGAAGAAATATATTATATATCTTGCGCCGCTGGTTTCTATTGACGGCATGGTTTGCGGTTCGCCGTTCAGCGGCGGTTACGGTTATATTACCGGACGGTGGCAAGATGAAAATCCACCAGCTGAAATCGCTCTTCTGCGTAATTTTATCGAAAAAACAAACCCCAAAGGCAGTAAGTTGGCTTTTGTCGGGAAGCTTCATGGATCAGTAAGATGGGATCCAAAGGATTACTACGAATATCAAGAAGATAATCGTGCTTTACCTCATCTTTTTGTCTTAAACGAAAAAACCGCTGAAATGACGTGTAAATATTTACCTGAAGGTTCTCTGGAGCTGACATTAGACAGATTAGGGCTTCGTCCGCGTGGACGTTTTGAACGCTATATTGCGGACAACTTTGACTGCGATACTATTTTTGCAACCGAAATTTACGCTAAAGATGAAGCAGAAGCTCGAGGACAAGGAGAACTAATTTTTAAAGGCTTATTTGAGTCCTTATAATACAACATAACTAAGAAAATATTTTAATCTTCGGACAACTGTGCCGTTTATTTTTCGAAACCAGAAGAAATTTACCTAACCAAAGTTTCTAAAGATTTGTGGAGCTTAAAAAATGAAAATCGCCGTAATAGCAGACCTGCATTTTTCACATGACGCACTTGAGCTTTATTGGCGTGTGGGGCATTATGCAGATATTTTTTTGGGATATGCCATTCAGCTATTCAATTCTCGTATAAAACCTGATGTTGTTTTTCTGGCTGGTGATATTCTTGATAATCCTATTGGAACAAAAGCATTATATAAAAAAATAAAGAAAATACTGGAAGGGTTGGAAAGTCCTTATGTTATTATTCCTGGGAATCATGATAGTCACGTTGATTTTTATGAAGTATTTGGAAAATATCCTGATTATGTGGATATAAATGGTTTTAGAATTATTCCTTTTGATGATCCGGAGCTTCCCGGGTTTAATGCCGTAAGAACTGATAAAGATCTTGCTCGATTACAAAAAAATATATCGGAATTTGACGGGCCAATTATCAGTCTCCAACATGTGCCGTTAATTGAATCAGATAAAAATCCATGTCGTGAACATTTTACCAATGCAGATGAAATTATTGAGATGATTCGAAACAGAAATGGTGGAATTACTATTGCTGGACATGCTCATCCCGGAGTCGATGAGGTAATTGATAACGATGGTGTTTACTCAATAGTTGTTCCAGCTTTTTGTGAAACTCCATTTAAATATATGATAATTGATGTTGATGTCAACTTAGATATTAAAATAAAAATTGAACAGTTAAAGCACTAATGAAATTATTAACATTTACGAAATAAAAATGAAATTGATTGCGGAAGAAAAATTATTATTTGAATCACCGGATGTTTTGAATGTTTACTGCTATAGTCCGAGCTTGGCTCTGACTGAGACTGGTAGACTGATTGCTACATTTGATTTGGGCGGTGTCGGAGTTAAGGACTTGCCGGGTGTTAAGAGTACGCATGGTGATTTCGGACTGTGCAATCAGGGTAAGGTTTTTGTCTCGGACGATCACGGTGAAAGCTGGCGGCATACAGCAGATTTTCCTATGATGCATGCCAGGGTGTTTGTTGCTGGTGATTCTCTTTATGTTATTGGACATAACGGTGTTTTATCGATTATGCGAAGCGATGACGAAGGTGAGACTTGGAGTGATGTTGCGGTTCTGGAAGATTCCGAGGCCTGGCATCAGGCTCCGTGTGCTGTGGATTTTCGCCATGGTAAGGTATATCTGACTATGGAGGCTCAAGTCCCCGGCGCGACCTGGCCGGGAGTGGCTCCGGTTTTGATGAGCGCTGGTGTGAATAGTGATTTGCTGAAACGCGAAAACTGGACCTTTTCGAACAAGCTGATCTTTACTGAACACGTCAAAGGCGCAACCGCGATTGGTTCACCGTTTTACCAAACTGGTGAACAAAACCCAGATGGCACGGATAAGCGTTTTTGCGGTGATCCCGGCTGGTTGGAATCGCATGTAGTCAGGATTTATGATACGAAACATAATTTTTACGATCTGGAAGACAAAACCGTTTATTTATGGATGCGGGCGCATACGGGAATGACCAATGTTGCCGCGATTGCTAAAGGTGTAGAAGCCGAAGACGGCAGTTTGACTCTGGACGCTGTGAAATCTCCAGCAGGTTCGTCAATGATTTATGTTCCATGCCCTGGTGGACAAATGAAATTTCATATTATTTATGATGAAGTTACAGAACTTTACTGGCTGTTAAGTACGCAGTCAACTGACAGCATGACTCGCCCGGAATTGCTCCCGGATGATCGTTACGGTTTGCCGGATAATGAACGTCAGCGTTTGCAATTACATTTCTCGAAAAACCTCTTTGACTGGTGTTTCGCGGGAATAGTTGCCGATGGTGGCTCGGCTGGGCAGGCGCGCAGTTACGCAAGTATGATTATTGATGGTGAGGATTTATGTATTCTCAGTCGTTCAGGAGATCGTCGCGCGAAAAGCGCTCACAATGGTAATCTGATAACCTTTCACAAAGTCTTGAATTTTAGAGAATTAATCTATTGACGCTCCGGTTGTGCGGCGGATTATTAAGCGCGAGGGCATTAAGACTACTGGAGTGGTTGGCATGCCGTTTATTATTGACTGGAGTGTTTGCCAAAGCATTTTGACTAAGTTGTCGGTGTCCTGATCGACGGTTGATAAGCCGATGTCTTCGGAAAATGGCGCGTTGCAGCAGCCGATTACAGAGATTTGTTCAGGGCATTTGACTCCGCAAGTCATTAGATAACGCAAAAGTCCTGACGCGATGGAGTCATTGCCGCAGAAGATTGCGCTGGGCGCTTCGGGCAGAGCTAAAAGTTTTTCGCCGGCGGAATATCCCCATTCGCGGCTATATTCGCACGAATAAATGTAGTTATCGTTGATTGGAAGTTTGTGTTTTTTGAGTGTTGCCAGGTAGCCCCGGCAGCGTTGAGTTGAGCTGTGGTCGCCTTGTCCGCCGATGTAGGCGATTCGGCGGTGTCCCATGCTTAACAAATACTCGATTACGCTTTCTGCCGCTTTGAAATCGTCATTTAAAACATAAGGAATATGTATCCCGTCAATCATATTGTCGAAAAATACTGTTGGAGTTTTTAGCTGTCGATAGAGTTCCGCGCATTCCCGGTTGGGCACGGCTATAATCCCGTCAACGCCCTGATCGATAAAATATTTGAGTGCTTCGGCTTCACGTGCCGGAATACGTTGTGATACTTGTAGAACTAACCCGCAGTTAAATAAAGACAGATGTTTTTCCAGAGCTATAAGAATATCGAAAAAAAACGGATCTTTTTCAGGAATCAATAAGCCGATTAAATTAGTTTTAGCTGTTTTATGGGGGGCTTTGCCGATGAAATTGCCTTTAGAAGCAATTTTATGAATCAAACCTTCTGTTTCCAGAACAGCCAGGGCTTTGCGTAAGGTTACATGGTTTACCTGAAGCATTTCAGCGAGCTTTTTTTCAGGTAAAAGCCGTTCGCCGTCGCTCATTTTGCGACTGCGGATGAATTCTTTCAGCTTAAAAGTCAAGTCTATGTATTTTTTCTTCATGTATACCAGTATATAAGATTATTTATATTGTTATACATCAAGTTACACTGATAAACTTGCTTTTCAAGTTATACCAGTATATTATTTTATAAACAGAGAATTTAAAGGATAACAAAAATATGACTACACATTTACCTCAACCGTTACGTGGCGTAGTGCCTCCTATGATAACACCTTTAGCGGACGAATATAATTTGGATTTGCCCGGACTTAAAAAACTTATTGAACATGTTCTCGCAGGTGGAGTGCATGGTTTGTTCTTGCTCGGGACTACCGGCGAAGGTCCCAGCTTGAGCTATGAACTCAAATATGAGATGGTGAAAAAATCCTGTGAGATCATTGCCGGACGTGTTCCGGTTCTGGTTGGTATTACGGATACTTCATTCGCGGAATCCATTCGGCTGGCGGAACACGCCGCCGCATGCGGTGCTGACGCGGTTGTTCTGGCTCCACCTTATTATTTCCCGGCTGGACAAGCCGAACTGCTCGAATATTTTGAACATCTGGCTCCTAAACTTCCTTTGCCCTTGTTCTTGTATAACATGCCGTCGATGACGAAAGTTACTATTGATGTTGAAACTTTGCGGAAAGCTTCTGAAATTGATAATATCGTCGGTTTCAAGGACAGCGGCGGCAATATGATAAAGTATCATGAATACATTGTGGCTATGCAGGATAAACCTGATTTTTCAATGCTCATCGGACCGGAAGAATTGCTTGGTGAATCCGTGCTTTTCGGCGGTCATGGCGGAGTTGCGGGCGGTGCTAATATAAAACCGCGTTTATTTGTTGATATGTACGAAGCAGCGGTCGCGGGTGATTTGGATAAAATAAAAAAACTGCAGAAAGAAATATTCGTTTTGCGTAAACTGTATTCCTGCGGTCAATATTCATCCACCTTTATTAAAGGCGTGAAATGTTCTCTGAACTGCATGGGGATTTGCAGTGATTTTATGGCTGAACCGTTTCGCGCTTTCCGGCAAAGCGAGAGAAACAAAATTGAAACTTTATTACGTGAAATAAAATTATTGGATTGATGGGGGTAGTGTTATGAGTGAATTTGTGTTGGGATTAGATTTTGGCAGTAATTCTGCTCGGGCTTTGATAATTGACGTTGATACCGGCATGGAATATGGTTCCGCGACTTGCGTTTATCCGGGTGGCGTTCAGGGAATTTACCATGACCCTGCTGACGTGAATCTGGCGCGGCAAAATCCTTTGTCGTATATCGCAGCTATGGAAAAATGTGTTAAGGACGCTTTGCTTCAAGCTGATGCCAAAAATGATTTTCAAACTGCTGATATTATTGGTATCGGCATTGACGCCACCGCGTCAACTCCTGTCCCGGTAAACGCGAATTTAAAACCCTTAGCCGCTTTGCCTGAATTTGCTGATAATCTCAATGCTTATGCGTGGATGTGGAAGGATCATACTTCGATAACTGAAGCTGAAAGCATCACCGCGAAAGCGCAGGAACAACACCTTGAATACCTTGCCAAATGCGGCGGGTCTTATTCTTCGGAGTGGTTTTGGTCGAAGGTTTGGCATTGCTTAAACATCGACCGTCAAGTTTTTGACGCGGCTTACACCTGGTTGGATTTTCCTGATTTTATTCCGGTTGTGCTTGGTGGAATAGAAGATATGAGTCAAGTCAAAGCGGGAGTTTGCGCCGCTGGACACAAATCTCTTTATTGCGAAGAATGGGGCGGACTGCCCGCAAATGATTTCTTGAATTCGCTTGCCCCTGAGCTTGTCGAACTGAAAAGCCGTCTTTATACTAAAGCTTATCCTTCTGATACCACAGCCGCCGAACTTTGCCCGGCATGGGCGGAAAAACTTGGACTTCCGGCTGGGATTCCGATTGCGGCCGGCATTATTGACGCGCATTCCGGCGCGGTTGGCGCCGGAGTAGGGAAGGGGCGTATGGTTAAAGTGCTTGGCACTTCGTCATGCGATATTCTCGCGGAACCGGCGCACGGTCAAATCCCGGAAATTCCCGGTATCTGTGGGATTGTCAACGGTTCAGTTTTGCCCGGCAGTTTCGGTATTGAAGCGGGACAGGCTGCTGTTGGAGATATCTTCAATTGGTTTGTTTCCAAAGTCTGTAATTCTGACCATAAATTATTCGCAGAACTGAATGCCGAATTAGCCGCGTCAAAACCCGGACAAAGCGGTTTGCTGGCGCTTGACTGGCAGAACGGCAATAGAAATATACTTTGTGACCAGCAATTGACAGGTTTGATTATGGGTATGACCCTTCATACCACGCAGGCTGAAATTTTCCGTGCTTTGATTGAGGCGACCGCTTTCGGTGCCAGAAAAATCATTGACCGCCTCGAAGAATACGGTATTGTCATTAACGAAATTGTTTGTTGCGGTGGAATCGCTGAAAAAGATCCTTTATTGATGCAGATATACGCAGATATCCTTGGAAGAAAACTTTTGATTTCCGCTTCGGACCAAAGTTGTGCTTACGGTGCCGCAATTTTCGCCGCAGTCGTCGCCGGAAAATACAAAAGCACTGAAGAAGCACAGGCAAAACTGTGTCGTTTCAAAGACAAAACGTATGTTCCAAACGTCGCCAATCAGGGAATTTATAATAAACTTTATAAACTTTACACCGAACTGCACGACAGTTTTGGAACATGCGCACACGCTAATTTAATGAAAACACTTATCGGACTCAAAAACTCTTAAAAAATCCCTTTCCCGGTTATATTAACCTGAAAAGGGATAATTAATTGGTGAAAAAGATGTTTATTTTTTTGTTTTATTGAGTAAGCGAACGATTTGTTCGGCTACCTGACGACGGTAACGGTCATATTTTTCCGGTGCCCATGCTGAACGTATATGCAGTGCTAAATCACTGCCAAAACGTTTTTTGTATTCTTTCAGGTCGACCAGTGTTTCTTTCCTGATTTTGGCAAGTAACTGCCTGGCTTTGGCACACTCCGCCGGTTTTGTTTTAGACGCCTTTTTTATGGCTTGTTCAAGCGTGTACAAATACTTGAAATCATCGATGCCTTCGCGCAATTCTTCCCATTGTATGGTAGGCGTTGGTTCATGATTTAGCGGATAAACGACACAATAATCGCCAGTAGCCCGGTCAAAGTCATTGAACGCATCGCCTTGTTTGTTCATATATGCCCAGTAAAACTGTCCATCCGAACCAGTCTTCCAAAAGAAATATCCAGCTTTGAAACGTGCTACTGCCGGATATTCCCGGGTGCTGTTTGAATACCACCAGAAGGTTTTATTTTGTTTTTGACAATCCCGACGGATACGTTCAGCGTCAAATTTTGCCGCACCGCTGACTGCAAAACAACGAACATCCAAACTATCACCAAGTTTATCTACCGAATTTTGATACACGGTGCTATAAGTACGCAGACCTTTTATTGATTTTAAAGCTCGGTAAATTGGAATAGCCCTTGTCAGCTTTGGTCCATGAAAAGGCTCATCAATCGGATAAAAAAGTAATTCACGCCAAGCGTTCTTTTTTACTGCTGCTTGAATTTTGGCAATAGATTCCGGTTTGTATGTTGTTTCGAGATTGAAACAATAATAGGGTACAGGACGTTTTGGGAAACCGGCAGTGTCGAGAAGTTCATTGCAGCGTTTTATGGTCTTCAGTATCTCTGACAACGGCTGTTTCGCTGAACGAATATTCAGCACTACACTGTTCATGCCATGCCGCCGCATGTCCTTGAGTTTTTTCAAATCAAATTCCCGGCTGGAATCCTGATTTGCAAATAACGGCAGTGCAGGATCTTGCTGATAAATGGCAAAAACTTTTTTCGGAGGACATCGCAATGCAAAAGGGTAAATTTTAAATTGCAGTTTTATGCTTTGTTCCGGGCCCTTATCCGCCTGGACTTTCAGGATTGTGGTATAAATTCCGGGTTTTGCATTAGCGGGGGCATGTAATGTCAGCCAGAATTGCCGCGAACTATGAGCTGGTACAAGCTGGGCTTTATATTTTTCCAGTAGTTCAGGCATCACTAACCAGTTTTTAGATTTGCCTTTTTGCCCACCACGTTGGGGCCAGCAGCGTATTGTCCGCAGTTCAATAGAGTCAGTGGGCAATACAACACCTTTGCTGTTTTTGAGTTGTCCAACTTTAACTTTCAATTGACGAATTGTTTTTAAGGTATAAACCGCCACAGTTGCTGCTTCAAATTCACCTTTAGCCGCAGCAACTTTCAGCATCTCTCCGCGTTGGGTTTTACGTGGAGTTGTTTGCGGGAAAATCCGTTGTTGAGGGCTTGGTAGGTAGCAAATGAAACCATTTTTTTGATTTTTAGCAGTTATTTGCGGTTTTCGTGTCCAGGTTTTAACCGGAGAATGTTTATATAAGGAACCGGTCATACTGCAACCTGGATGCAGTTGTATTTCCGAAATTAATTTATTAAGCTCTTTAAGTTTTTTCTCCGGTGCCAGAATGACCGCATTGATTAGCCAGGGGGCTTTTAACTTTAAGTCTATAAAGCCATTGCGACTGCTGACCGGAAATGTATTCCAGTAAAATTGACCAGCAAAATTTTTTGGCATACTGAAGTTTTTCCCATTGCCGCTAAAGCGCAGTGCGGGAGTATTCAGCAGGGCATCACCGCTGAAAACCGCTAGACAATAATTGCCCGGTTTAACTTTAATGCGGAATGTGGAGTCATCTTTTTCTGAAACCAGGAAGTCGCGTTTTAACCAATATTCATAAGTGCGGTCACCAGCCAGTATCCGGCGCGGCGCTAGCCAGCCAAAACCTTTTGCCGTGTTGTATTTGCTGAGTGGCGAAATTCGGGAAAAACCTTTAAATGTATTAAGCTTAGCGGGCCCAAAATCAAAACAGTTAAAAGATGGAGGTAATTTTTTTAAAACAGGCCTATCGGCTACTTTAGTTTTTCCAGCTAGTGACACAATCATTTCGTGTAGTCGGGCGTTACCATCAGGAACGCGCTTGACCAGCAGGCGAACTTTATCTGAAACTATTGCAGGAAAACGGAATTCAGGATATGGTTCAGGGGATTTGATAGAATATTTATTTTTACCGGGAGAACGTTTTTGACGAAGATAGCCAAGTACATAGTCTTTTTTGTTGACAATTGTTTGCCACTTGCCATCAGCATTGTATTGTAGTGAAAATTCATCAAAAATGGCGTACTGTTTGGGATGCATATATAGTTTTATGCAATTGAATTTTACTGGTTTGCCAAAATTAAATTCGAGCCAATGCGGAAGTTTTGCTTTGCTTTTGAAGTCAGAACACCAGTATTGGCGCGGCTTTACTTTACCGTCGCCAGCATATTTTGCCAGATGTCCTTTATAGAATTTTAATTCAGATGAAGCTTTGATTTTAACTGGCTTATATTCAATTGCAGCCGCGCTATAGCAGGCAATCGCCATAACAAGAGTAAATATCTTGTGTGATTTCATTATTTTATTTCCTTAATTATTGTTTGTTTTTGCTAAATATTATTTTTTGCCATCCCAGAAAGGAGTGGTTTCTGATGTCGGAACGGCTGATTTTTTCATTTTGTTAACATGACCATCATAATAGAGTATATTGGTGAATTTGTCATGCGTGTAAGTAATAGTATGTTTGGTCATAAAATTAGTACCACGGTTACCGTCGGCGAGCATAGCGCAAGCTCCTGGTTTAGCCATTCTGGTAATCAATATAGATGATTTGAAGTGATTTGGATCGTCTATATTCGCGTAATATGCGTTATAAATGTATGAACCATAGGTCTTGGCGACAGCGCTGCTATATAGCTGGTTAATATACAGTTCGTTAAGCGGGCAGTACAGTAGTTTGTCGGCGTAATACTGGCTTTTGTTGCTTGTTTTAAAGTATTTATAAGTATAGAGTTCCCGGGTACAAAAATTCCATGCTATGTCTGCATCGGTGCGTTTGTGGAGCGGCATTCGATCATCGTAATCGCCTGAATACTGCATAAAAACCAAGCCGATCTGTTTCAAATTAGATGTGCATTTTATAGTCTTTGCTTTGTTGCGTGCTTTGTTGAGAGCTGGTAGCAGCATACTGGCGAGGATTGCGATGATAGCGATCACGACGAGGAGTTCAATGAGTGTGAAAATTCCTCTTTTTTGACGACCTTGCGTTTTCATTTGTTTACCTCCTTCAGGTAATGTTTGTGGTTTGTTTTTCGTTCCTTTGTGAGACAATATTTCCATTTTAATGATTGACAGTTCATGCGCGGAAAAACTTGGACTTTTTAGTTCATCCGCGGCAAGCTTACAGTTCCCGCCGTCAAGATCAAAACGTAATCCTGAAACAGCTGGAACCCCTTCTGTAAGTTTGAAGTTTCCCGGTTTTCCGGTAGAATTCCAAACTCTTAAATAACATTTATCATTTCCTTTATATACTTTTACTGTCACGCCAGTCGGACAATCTTCTATAAACAGATTATCCATGAAACGAGCACGGCGGCACTCTGGAAACTGTTTTTGCAATGTCAGTACTTGTTGTAAATATTCTCCGACCTCAGGAGAATCAAGAACATGACCGTAAGTCCAGAATAACATGTCGTTTACAAACATCTTATTTAAAACTTTCTTAACATGATCTCCCTCGACTTCGGCGGGAACTGCCGACCAGGGTTTTTGCATTATTTGATCAAGCAATGCAGCTTCAGGGAAAGTATACTTGAACATTTCCGGGAAACTATAGGCAATTCCGTTGAACCAGCAGGTATGTGCCAGTTGGGCGTCCAAATGTGCGGTCATCAGGTCGGAAACCCACTCAGAGAACAGAAATACTCTGCTTGCATGCTCTGGTCCCATTTCCTGACGCAGTTCATCAAGCATTTTGCATGCGGCCTTTCTGGCGCTTTCTTTGTGGTGATGACTGGAATCAGCGCATATTTTAGCACTTACGCTTAGTTGGTCAATGTATATCCCGTCAGCTCCGAGAGTGTCCAGCACGTAACGGATGTTTGAAGTAACCGTTTCCCGCCATCCACGGCAGCAAAAACACATTGAGGCAAGTTTTTTTGTTCCCCAGACGCCATGCGCGAAACTGCCGTTTGCTTCCTTGATTGCCCAATCGAGACCATTTTTCTCGAAATCCGGTAAAGCAGTGTCAAAAGAATAGCCGTTAACGTAGAAAAAGACCTTGACGCCGGCGTTTTGTGCCGCTTTGATACCAGCCTTAAGTTCATCTTCTGAACCTAGTTCCGGTGCAGGCCTGAATAAGGGATATTTATTGTCAAAGCCGCCTATATTCCAGCCCCCCGCCAAAAGAGCGTCGAAACCTGCATTTATGGTTTTTTCAGCCAGTAGGGGCAAATCTTTAAAACGATGTCCAATACTTCCGTCCTGCCATTTGAAATCATAATGACATACGATTCCCGGACTGTTCTGCATAAAATCAGGTAATGATCTGACTTTCAATCCGAGGGAATCATAATAATTCCGGTAGATATCAGCTCCACGATGCCAGTCGCCAGCATGCAGCGCGATAACTAAGTCCGCGGTGAATTTTTGGCAGTCGCGGGTAATGTTTTTTTCAATAGTCAAGTCAAGTGCCGATTCAGAAGTATCCGCGGCAAGTTTCATTAGAGGCTGTTCAAAATCCGCTTCGTGAATTCCCATATAAATTCCGCCTTTAGCGCAATAATAATCCAGCCAGGGCATTGACAAAGTGGATTCCAATTCAGAGTTGCCATAACCGCGTTCCCAGACGTTTAAAACACGATCTTTCCAATCAGCACTTTTTAACTTTTTAGCTGTCCCGAGCTCCTTTATGGGGTTGACTATCCGGCTACCAGCAGCTTTGGGATAAACAAGAGCATCTCTTCCGTGAGCGGTGTCCAGTTGGACACCACATAAATTCATGGAAATTCCCCGAATTGTCGCATTCGCCTGTTTGAGCGTGATTTTGACTGCGCATATCGCAGTGTCAGCATCGCCGGCACGCCATTTTAAACTGATCCGGCAACCTGAGTCAGAATGTATACCTTTGTTGTTAACAAAGTCAAAATCCGACATTTCCAGTTTTCGCATTTTCCCTGCTTGTTCAATTGTCACATTCAGAAATTGTTGTTCTTCCGGCAGATCAATCATAAAATCAGAGTTTTGATTGACAATACCTGTAAGTCTGCCTTGGTCAATGTTGCCTGAGAGCAGTAAGCTACCCATTTTAAATTTTAGTTCGCGACGCATTAACATATTGATTTACCTCGAGTTCCCCACAATGGATTTCGTTTAACTAAAGCCAGAGTTGCGTCTTTCATTTCAATTAAATGTTCGGGGGTAGTGCGTTCCTGCTTGCTGGATACTCCGATTGATGCTAAGAGTTCACCGTTGGGTTTGAACATTGGTACACCAACAGCCGAGACATTGCCGCTACTTTCCATGCGTGGAGAAATAATGGTAAAACCATCAGTGTGGATCTGTTGCAACTCTTTATACCAGCGTTGATAATCCCAATCTTTCTCAGCGTCTGCGATTAAGCCACTCTTGAGATGCGTATGGATAATGCCGTCCCACTTTTCTTCAGAGCCAAAAGCAACTAATACTCGTCCAGTAGCAATATATAAAGGATATTCCCAAATAGTATGAACACAACTTGAATTATAATTCGGATTATCTGGCTGTAGTGTAATAATCTCTGCTCGATTATCGCCGGCAAGGATTGTAATACAGGTGACCTCGCCGGTCAACTGTCTGAGTTCACGAAGAACCGGCTCAGCCATGTGCGGTAGCGAACGCTCGATATCCCAGCGTGAAGCCGCCATGCCAAGTGCCGTTCCAACTTCAAAACGCCCATTAACATTACTTAGAAAGCCGCGCGACGATAAAGTCTTGACAATATTATAGACTGTACCGGGCTTTAAATCCATTCTTTCGGCAATTTCGTTCATAGTTAATCCATAGGATTCGCTGACCAATGTTACGATATCAAGCGCGCGGTCAAGACATTGTATTCGTTTAAATTTTATTTCGTGTTCCATAGTTTAAGACCAATCTTTATATTGTAAGTGTATATTTACATTATAAAGATTTTATTAAAAAAAGCAAGTCCTTTAAGTGAAAAAAAACAAAGAAATATTGATTTTCTGGGAAATTATGTAATTAGTTATTAAACTATTTAATCTTTTACGGTAGAAGAAAATATGGATAAAGCAATTATTCAGTCCTTGTGGATTGGGAACGAATTATCAATAGTTGAACAACTTTGTATTAAATCATTCCTCAAAAATGGACATGAGTTTCACTTGTATACCTACGGCGATGTCGCGAATATTCCGGAAGGGACAGTGGTGAAAGATGCCGGCGAAATAATTCCATCGGAAGAAGTTTTTATGTACAGCACCGGGACTTATGCGATATTTTCCGACTGGTTTCGCTGGAAACTGCTGTTTGAAAAAGGCGGTTTCTGGGTTGATACAGATGAAATATGCTTGAAGCCCTTTGTCTTTGATTCGGATTTGATATTTGGCTTCGAAAAAAGGGACAGTGTCGCGATAGGTGTGCTTGGTTTTCCAGCAGGACATGAAGTATGTGCTTTTATGCGAGACATCTGCGAAAACCCTAATACAATTCTTCCTTATGACTCAAAACGCAGCAGGCTGAAAAAACTGAAAAGAAAGTTAATGAGACGCGGACGGCGTAACGTTGGCTGGGGCGAAGCTGGCGGACCTCCGGGGTTTACCGCTGCGCTGGAACATTTTAAGCTTATTGATTTAGCCAAGCCCTTCACATATTTTTATCCTATACCGCATTACAACTGGGATACGGCTTTTGACGAAACTTTTGGCAATGACGGTGGTTTATTTTCAAACACCTATGCTGTTCATCTATGGAACGACATGATGCGTCACAAAAAAGGTTTCGACAAAAACGGCTCATTCCCCAAAAACTCTCTGTTCGAACAACTGAAAACAAAGTATCTGTAAGAAATTCCACGTTTTGCGCATTCGTTAAGACGGATAGTTTTTTTTGCCTCTCTGAATTTATAGTTAAGGATGGTTGTGTAGGATTTGTATGTGTTTCTATGCAAAAAAATGGCTCCGGCGCTTGGATTCGAACCAAGGACCAAGTGGTTAACAGCCACCTACTCTACCGCTGAGCTACGCCGGAACATTTCACTTTCGTGAGCTCCTATTTTAGTTGTGAAATATGAAAGTGCAAGTACAAAACTGAAAAAATAAGAAGAAATTTAAGAGATATTTAGTATTTATGCAGATTTATAGTATATTTACTGCTTCGTGATGGCATTCGGGTGAAAGGGTGAGTGCGATTGTATTTGATAACCCCATAAGGGAAATTTAGTATGAAAGTATTTGTTGGAGTCGGTTTGGGACCAATTCAGACAGGGATATTTTTGTCCGGAGCCGCAAAAGGAAATTTTGATCGTATCGTTATCGCTGAAGTTGATGATAAAATAAAAGACGCGATTAATAATTCCGGTGGTAAAGTGACTATAAATATTGCCGCTGATGATCGTATTTACAGCGAAAGCTATGGCAATGTTGAAGTTTATAACCCGATGATTGATAGTGAACGCGAAAAACTCGTTCTTGCCGCGAGCGAAGCCTGTGAACTGGCGACTGCTCTGCCAAGTGTGAAGTTCTTTGGCCCGACCGCTGAATGGATGCGGGAAGGATTTGAAATTAATCCCGGTAAACAACGTTTTATTTATACCGCTGAAAATAACAATGAAGCCGCAGAAGAACTGGAAAAAGCTGTTGCTAAAGATTTCCCCGATACTCATTATTTGAATACTGTCGTCGGTAAAATGAGTGGTGTTACTTCTGCTGAAGAATGTCGCCAGCTTGACTTACAGGAGCTTTGCCCCGGCGCTGGACGCGGACATCTGGTTGAGGAATTTAATAATATTCTCATTTCATCCTGTCCAGGAGTTGAAAACCGTCAGGTGCAGGATTTGAGTGCGAAAAAAGACCTTTATCCTTTTGAGGAAGCTAAACTTTATGGTCATAACGCTATTCATTTTTTGCTTGGCTGCCTCGGCGAACAAGCGGGTAAAGGGTATATGAGCGAATTGCGTCCCCTGACTGAAATTATGGAAAAGGGCAGGGCTGCTTTTATCAATGAATGCGGTGTGGCTCTCTGTAAAAAATGGCAAGGTGCTGATGAATTATTTACTCCTGCCGGTTTTCAGGCATATGCTGAAAACTTGCTGGGACGGATGACTAATCCATTTTTGCAGGATGCGATAAGCCGTATTACCAGGGATTTACCGCGCAAGCTTTCCTGGGACGACCGTGTGATCGGGACTATTCGCATGGTTATGAGTCAAGGAATAGACGCGTTGATTCTCCGAGAGGGCGCGCTTTTGGCGATAGCTGACGAGTTTGGCGCTGATGAAGAAAAAGCAAAATATGGCTTGCAGGCTTTGTGGGCGGATGCGCCGGAAGCGGAACAGGAAGCTGTACTTGATTTTATTTTTAAAAAAGTCAAATAGTTTTTTGCAATTTCAGAGGCATGGTATATATTAAAGTCTTTTATGTAAATTTACGAATATTTTCAGTATAAAATATTCATTTTCCAATACTTTAAAGGAGACACAGTATGAATTTGATTCATGACAAAGATGCAGATCTTTCTGTATTGAATGGAAAAACAGTTGCCGTTATCGGATATGGCAGCCAGGGTAGTGCTCAGGCACTTTGTATGAGAGATTCCGGCGTAAACGTAATCATCGGTTCTATCAAAGACGCGTCTTATGATAAAGCTGCTGAAGAAGGTTTTGAAGTAATGGATATCGCTTCTGCTGCGGCAAAAGCTGACATCATTCACATTCTTCTTCCAGATGAATTCCACGCACCGGTTTACAAAAAAGAAATTGAAGCTTCAATGGTTGCTGGAAAAACTTTTTCCTGTTCACATGGTTTCAACATCATTTACAAAGAAATCGTTCCTGCAGCTGACATAAACGTAATCATGGTTGCTCCTAAAAGTCCTGCTACAGAAGAACGCAAAGCGTTTTTGGAAGGTTTTGGAGTTCCCGGTCTGGTTGCAGTTCATCAGAATGCTAGCGGCGATGCTCGTGATATTGCTTTGGCAATGGCTAAAGCTATGGGATTCACTCGCGCGGGTGTTTTGGAATGTACTTTTGAGCAAGAAACTTATGAAGACCTCTTCGGTGAGCAGAACGTTCTCTGTGGTGGTTTAGTAGACTTAATGAAATACGGTTTTGAAGTGTTGACAGAAGCTGGTTATCCACCAGAAATGGCTTACTTCGAGTGCGTACATGAAGTAAAACTTATCGTTGACCTGATTTTCGAAGGCGGCATCCAGAAAATGAACGCGGTTATTTCTAATACTGCTGAATGGGGTGAATACGTTAATGGTCCTAGAATTATTACTCCGGACGTGAAAGAACGTATGGTTGAGTCTTTGAAAGACATCGAAAGTGGTAAATTCGCGAAAGAATGGATGGCTGAAGCCCGTAACGGCGCTCCAACTCTCCTTAAGAAACGTGAAGACCTCGGAAAACACCAAGTAGAAATCGTTGGTGCTCAAATCCGTTCACTTTTCGAAAAGAAATAATACTCAGTAATATTTCTTTAGACAAAAATACTGCTCTGGATTCTTATGAATCTGAAGCAGTATTTTTTTTGCTCTTTATATATTCCAGAGGAAATTTCCGGTTTTCTTGAATTCTTCTAGTTGTTGGATTGATTGTTCGCTTTTTCTTTCTACTGCTTCGGCTGTGTTGAAGGCGTTATGAGGGGTGAAAATTACATTATCTAGTTGTGCTAGTTTTTTTAGGGCTTGCAGT
>Ga0255410_1034_pt1 | contig 23472 bp, 14 predicted proteins | sample CelNoTSeSYBR01J2_FD_182126 | JGI IMG/M metagenome (GOLD analysis project Ga0255410, IMG submission 182126) | Sediment cell enrichment communities from methane seep in Santa Monica Basin, California, United States - CellEnrichment... | ecosystem: Environmental > Aquatic > Marine > Cold seeps >... | reverse complement strand
TTTGCTGCGACCTATCGTAAATTATCAAGAATTAAAGGAGTGTCAACCAGAATGTTATTGGCCGATTCATTTCCCGATGGAACCAGTTACGCGGTGACTCATCCTGGCAGCAGTAAAAGCTACAAAATTAATTCGCGTCATAGTCATACATATAACAGTCTATATATTGATGGTCATGCGGATAATAATAAGCACATCCCTCTTAGTACTGAAGGTAATTTCTGGGGATCATCTACTAATTAAATTATTATATAAATTGTTTGGAGAAATTTATGCTAAAGAGATTTTTTGTGCTTTTATTGGTGTTTTTAGTGCCTGTGACGGCTGTTAATGCGGACATCAATATAAGCAAAATTGAAGATAAAAAACTTGGCGATATTCTACGGATATCTAATGAATTTATTGACTTTACTGTATGTCCCGACAAAGGCGGAGTCATTAATTCTTTTAAATACATGGGGACTGAGTTTGCTACTGCTGAAGGTATTTTAAACGATCACCTGTGGGATCAAAGGCTGCACGGTGACTTTTGGAAGAAACAATATGCTTACCGGATAAAAAAAGGCAAAGGTTTTGCCTCAATTACACTAAGTCGAGCTGGAGAAAGCAGTATTTATCAATTTATGGAAATCCATAAAACGATTACTGTCACAAATGATTCCCCCGTATTAAAAATCACATACTCCTGGATGAATCGCGCAAATTCGATGTCCAAGATGAAAATCAAAGCCTGGTTTCACTATCTGGTAATGGGCCCCGGCAATAATCGCTATTTTGCCCCGGAATTCAGCGGCATCAAACAGTTTGTCTGGAATCCCGGTGACCCGGTCACAGAGCGTTGGTTGTACGACTGCGCCGACGGTTGGACCGGAGTAGTCAATCCCAAAACCGGGAAAGGCATTGTTTTTACCCCGGAATACAAGTATTTACAATGTTTTTACAACTGGAAAAATCGAAAAATTGCCACTTTGGAATGGCGAAATACGCCGGTCACAATTGACTGCGGTAAGACTTTCAGTACTTCTTTTGATATGATTCCATTTAATGGGCTTGATATCATTAGCGGTGCGGGGAATGGCATTGTCGGTGAACTGAAAACTGATTCGGTACGAATATTTTCGTCCTCTTCCCAGAAAATAACTGTCACAGTCATGAAGTCCGCGGGCAGTATCCTGAAAAAAGCTACTATAAATCTGGTTCCTAACAAAGTAACCGTGCTGAAATTCTCGAAGAACCTTAATGCCTTGACGTGTAAAATAGAAAAAAACGGCAAGCTGCTGACGGAACTTAAACGCGGCATTGCGAATACACCACTTAAATTTACTTGGAAACCGCGTGAAAAACGTTATAAGGAAGCTCAAGTGGCGTTACCGTGGCGTTACAAACTTGCGGATAAACTTAATTTGCCGTATATCCCATTTGCTAAGCCATGGGCCGCTGGACGTCTGAAAGTCTTTTTCTTGTTGGATACGCGCAGTATTGCAAATGTGATTTCGATGAAAGAACGGATGGATATTGAGCCCTTTTACACAACACTTCCATACAAATGGTGGACTACTGGTTGGATTCAGCCACAGCAGATGCCAACTGGTTGGATCCAGATCGGTTCTATTGTGAAAAAAGAAGCACTTAAGGCTTTGCCGGGAGATTTAAAAAAAGCCGCGCCTCAGGTAATTTTAGTTGGTGAATCTCATTCGCTAAAGTATAAACGGGTAAATTTTGGGTGGAATCTTTTACCCTCAAATATTCGCAAACAAGTCATGGAAATGGTGCAAGACGGAACCGGACTCGTCGTTGTTGGTGCTAATGTTAAACAGGGTGACTGGAAAGACGGACTTCAGGCAGTATTCAAAAAATCAAAGCCTGCTCCTTCGATAAGCGGTGACCAGGCTATTCCCGCAAGATATAAGAATTGTGCCAAGATTGCGAAGTATGGAAAAGGAACGGTTGTTTTTCTAAAATACCGGGCCAATGGTCTTTTGCCGCATATGAGTTTTGAACAGGTTCAGGAACGTTTGGATGAAACCTTGTTTTCTATGCCGGTTCGAGCCGTTCTCGAGGCTGGAAACAAGAATTTGACTGGCGAAAAAGCAGTCGAAACTGAAAATTTATACTTGCGTGATGGTATTGAATATAAGAATAAACCAGTTATCGCAGGGGATTATGTAGCAGTCAAAATTGATAAAAACAGCTCCGGTAAAGTTGTTAACTGGAGTTTTGACAAGTTGAAGGTCAATGTCCCATCCCGTATAGTTGCAGTTAATACCTCAAAAACGAAATATGGAAAAGGTGATTCTATAAGTGTCAATGTCAAGTTGAGTGTTCCTGGAGGTACGGTCAAAATGGAATGTTTTGACAATTATGGACGTTTGGTCAAGCGTTTTTCAGCTTTGGCAAGCAGTAATAAAAAGACTTTTAATTTTAAAATAGATAATCCATTTACTGTTATCTATAAAGTTATTGCAACATTGCACAAAGGCAAGCAAATAACTTCCCGCGAAACGACAAAATTTTATTTGCCTTATGTTTATGAGAATAAGCCTAATTTCATATTTCATCTTTGGGGTGGAACTTTGCAGAAGCTGCCCGGATATTACATTGGAGCTTTTCAGAATCAAGTCCGTGGTATAGGTTTTAGCAGTATTTGTGAAGGTACAGTATGGAAAATTGCCGAGACCAGTAAATATAACGCGGCGGCAAATTTCCGGGTCGCACTGATAAATTTGAATCGTGCTTATATCAAACCGCAGACTGCGGTCAGCATGAATGCCAAATATAAAAATACTGGTGATACCAAATATTTAACCCGCAGTCCTTGTATGAATAATCCGCAACAACGCGGCATGATTGAAAAGAGAATTACCAGAGCCGCATCCGCGACCACAAAATATGGCTCCATGCTCTATATGCTGGGTGACGAAATGAGCTTGACCACTGAAGGCGGCGCAATTGCGCTTGATATATGCTTTTCTCCATATTGCCTTCATAAATTTAGAAATGAACTTAAAAACCAGTTCGGGATAATTGCTGAATTAAATAAAGCCTGGGGCAGTTCTTTCAAGAATTTTGAAGAAGTCAAACCGTTAACGCTGGATCAGGCGATCAAACAGAATAAATGGGCATCCTGGATGGCACATAGGCAGTTCATGGATACAGTCTACGCGCATTACTTCAAGTGGACCACTGATGCCGTTCGTACAGTAAATCCAAAAGGCATGGTTGGAGAGAGTGGAATTCAGGACAGAATGAGTGTCTATGGCGGTTACGCCTGGCCCAAGCGCATGAAATATGAAAAAGTCGCTTTGTTTTACGGTACCGGCATTTTGCCGATGTCATTTGCCGACCGGAAAAATTTTAATTTCAGCAGTTGGTGTATGGGATATGCCGATGAGATCGCCAAAGATAAATTTGATATGTGGCAGGCATTGTTCCGGGGACAAAACATGGTAAGCCTCTTTTGCAGTTCAATTCTGGTAAATCCTGACATGACTCTATCGTATTATGGCAAAGCACTGAAGCCTGTTATTCAAGAAGCGCTTTCCGGTTACGGAGACGCATTGGCGGTAGCAGATAAAGCGACTTCTCCGATAGCTATTCTTATTTCACAGAAATCATTGCTTATATCATACATTCAAAAACAACAGGGGGTTATTGACAGCTATCAGCTATATCGTGCTGGAATCAATATGTGGCTTAATATTCTTTTGAAATACGGTTACTCTCCTTATTGCATAAGTGCTCCGCAACTGACTGATGGAGTTCTGGAAAAACGCGGCTGTAAAGCATTGATTTTACCTATGGCTTATGTCTTGACTCCGGCGGAATCCGATGCCGTGCGACGTTTTGTTGAAAAAGGCGGTATAGTTATAGCTGATGCATGTACCGCGACCTGGAATCAGTATGGTCAAACTTTGGCAAAAGGCCGGCTGGATGACGTTTTTGGTTTACAGCGTAAAGGTTCAAAATTAATATCAGCGTCAGCCGGATACGATTTTCAAGGCAATAAAATTGTCGCATCAATCCTCGAAGACGGTATAAAACAAGCAGGAATACCATTTGCTGAGTCCAGCGCCAGTTCCGTAGATGATTTTTTTGGTTCGATCAGTTTTGGTGCGAAGTCAGGAAATAAGCTCATGACAGTCAATAATTACGGCAAAGGCAAAGCCTTTTATCTTGGAGCGCTGGGCTTGAAATTGAATTATTCCGGCGGTGCTTTGCCTTTGGCATTGTTACAGCAGAATGGAATAAAGCCATTGCTTGATGTTAGATCAGTGAAAGGTGCTTCAGAGACTGAAAATGGCAGTTTCTCATCTGGCGAAATACACTACTATGGAATTATTGATACAAATAAACGCGATAAATCAAAGAAAACTGTAACATTACCAACCAAAGCTTATGTTTTTGAAATGCGCTCTGGCACAGCCTATGGTTTAACACAGAAAGTCGCTTTGAAGTCTTATGACGCAAAACTTTTTGCAGCACTGCCGCGCTTTCCAGAACTAAGAATTTCTGTACCGACAGAAGTAAAACGCGGCGCATCGATAAAACTGAACATAAAAGTAAATATTAAAGGTAAATATCCTTTCCATATAAAAGTGATCAACCCGGACGGCAAAGTTGCTAAAGCTCTTGTCTGCAATATTTTTGCACCGGTAAATCACATTATACCGTTTGCGTTAAACGACAAAACCGGTACATGGAAACTGCTTGTCAAGGATGTAATTACAGGAAAAACCACAGCTAAACAGATTGAGGTGAAATAATGAAAAAAACAATTATCATAGCTATAGCATTGAGTATATGTATATTATCTCAGGCTTTGCCAGTCAAATTAAAGCACAAATTGTTGAAAAACGGCGCAAAAGCATATTCATGTGAACTGCTTACCGGCAATGTAAACTATAAGCTGGTATTTAAGATTACAGAAAAAAATGAGCAGAAATTTATCTCCGGGATCGGTTTGCTTGGTGGGACAAAACGCTATTCAAAACGCGGCTGGTGGTACGGTTTTAACGGATTTTTTAAATTCAAAGGATTGAACAAAGACTTAAGCAAAATGCCGTTAACATTTGTTACAAATGATGATGGCATTGTTTTTGATTTCAAAAATATGAAGATTATCTTCAAAGCACGCGAAAACGACGACAAGCTTGGCATGAATGTTGTATTTAGTAAAGCTCCAAAAAATATTAAAATCCAGTTTACTTGTTATCCTGGTAATATGTTTAGAAATAACCCGGAAAAACGCGCACGCCTCATTCATACAGCAAAACGCCAGATCCCGGGCAAGGACAAAGCTAGACCAATTAAACTTGCTAAAGATGAATATTGGCTTTATTACATGGATACTAAATTTGATCCCGGAGAAAAGGGTGATTATTTCAGCACCTGCGCCTTATTATATAATCCTGCGGAGGTCGCATCTGTAAAATTGATTCCCGGTACATACGCGGTATTGACTGATGTTTTCTTATCTCCCAAAGTCAAAGACTATTCATTCGTCCTCTGGGAATTTCCCGGTCGTAAGAGTGCTAAATGTCTTGGGGGAATGAAAAATTTACTTGTTAAATTCAAATAAGTTAATATTTATGTTAGGTCGCTTGCTTCCTGTTCCATGAATAACTCAAGAATCAACAAACTCCATAATGGATAGCTGTGATCGTTTTTAGCAGCAAAATGATCATTCAGTAATTTTTCCATCGCTTCTTTGCGGAAGAAACCATCTTTTACTAAGCTTCCTTCAAGCAAATGCTCCTGTAACTGCTCACGCCATGGTCCCCTGAACCATTGATGTAATGGTACGCCAAAACCTCTTTTACTGCGGTTCAGGATTTCAGGCGGGATTAAATCAGCGAAAGCTTGTTTTAAGACGTGTTTGCGTGAGATTCTGCGTTGTTTGTACTTCAGAGGTAAAGAAGCCGCGAATTCAACTACTTCATGGTCCATGAAAGGACTTCTGACTTCCAATGAACATGCCATAGAAGCGATATCAACTTTTGTTAAAATATCCCCGGGCAAATAAGAGTGTAAATCTGTTTCCATGATTTTTTCAACATTATGAGCGGCACTCGTACTATTATAAATAGAAGAAATGACATCGGAAGACGGGCAAAAATTAAAATTGGCGAAACGTTCCCCGTAAAGCGTACTTTTCAATATTTCATTAAAACGGCTGATAATATTAATATAGCGTTTATCCGTAACCGAAGCCGCAGAATGTAAAGTTCTCTGCAAGCGACCGACAAATGAACGATCACCTTTGTTGGGGATCAACTTCGCCGGCAATCCGAAGAAGAGTTTACGTAAATGCAGTGGCATGAAGTCAGAGTATTTGCTGTAACGCATGAGTAAATAACGCTCATATCCGGCGAAAAGCTCGTCCGCACCGTCACCGCTTAAAGCTACAGTCACATGTTTGCTTGTGAACTCACTCAGGAAATACGTAGGTACTATTGAGGCGTCACTGTAAGGTTCCCCGCAATGACGGACTAATTTTTTTACGATCTCAAAATCCTGCGGATTGATTACTTTTACGTAATATTCTAGCGGTAATTTGGAATTACGGTTAAATTCCTGAGCAACTTTTTCCGCATAAGCACGTTCGTCATATTGGGCTTCATTGAAACCAATGGTAAAAGCTTTTACCGGATGGTCGCACAATTCCATCATAATGCCGGTGATGACGCTGGAATCCAGACCGCCGGACAAAAACGTTCCATAGGGGACATCCGACATCAAACGGCGTTTAACTGATCTAGTCAGCAATTCCCGAAGTTGCATTTTAGCATTACTGAATGTCAATTTAGTTTTTTTAACAGAAGGTGAATAATCCACTTTCCAATAGCATTCTAACTTCATAGTTCCCTCGGTAATATCAAACTCCATTAAGTGCGCCGGGGGTAATTTGAATATTTTTTGATAAACAGTATGAGGGCTTGGAATGTACTGTAGTGAAAGATAATCATGGATGCTCTGATAATTATATTCTCGCGGTATATCTGGGTTCTCTTTTAATCCTCTGAGCGCACTGCAAAAGAATAATTGTTTTTCGTTGTGATAATAAAACAGAGGTTTTTGTCCCATGCGGTCCCGTGCCAGCAGAAGTTTCCCCTGACGAAGATCATAAATGCAGAATGCGAACATGCCATTAAGTTTATTTACAAAATCTTTACCGTATTTTTCGTAAAGATAAACAAGCACTTCGGTATCACAACGAGTTTTAAATGTATAGCCGTTTTTCTCCAGCTCAGACCGCAATTCATTGTGATTATATATTTCACCATTAAAGACAACCGCGATAGATTTATCCGCGTTAAACATCGGCTGATGTCCGTTATCAAGGTCGATAATGGAAAGGCGGCGATGTCCGAGCGCGACATTTTCATCAATGAGATAGCCTGAATCATCTGGTCCGCGATACCAGATTGCGTCAGTCATATTATGGATTAATTCTTCAACCCGATTATCCGAATTATTAATAATTCCAGCAATACCACACATAAATTTCAGGTCTCCAAATTAAAAAGCTTATCAATCAATAATTAGAATTTATCATGCTTAAGCAAAGAAATCAAGAAAAAGCAAATATTCTAACAGGAATAAAATTGAAAACTATTTATCTAGGGTGACAATTGTGTAGTTTTGCGATTTAACTGGTACAGAAAATGTGCTATTGCTCATTTTTAGGACTTTTCCGCTGCGCAGGTCTTTAACTGTCACTTTACCAGTCAAACCAAGTTTTTCTAAATCTACTTTAACTTTGATAGTTTGAGCTTTGTCCAGATAATTTCCGATTCCGATTGCCGCGCCTTTAGGCGTAATGTACACTGAAACATAAGCTCGTTTGCCAGTAGCTTTGACCGGGCAGCCTTTTTCCCAATAACATATAGATTTTGTGCTGGGAGCTGTGATGCCTGATTTCTTGCGCATAGCCCAGTATTTCTCCGAAGCCTCTCTGTTGCAACCAGTCCCGGAAATAACTACATCGTTAAGTAGACCGATAGTAAATATACTTTCGCCTAATTCTGGTCTGGTTCTATCAACTTCAAGTCGTGGAGGCCGGGCATACTGAGGCAGAAAAACGTGATTGATACCAGAGGCGCGACTATCAAGTTCGCAACGCCAGGCAACCGGGTCCAAATCATTCACATGAAACCAGTCATTCTTGTATAGGCTGTGGGAAAATTGTTCTCCCGGAAGGAAATGGTCATTAAAGCTGTGATACGGTAGTACCAACGCGTCATGAGCATGGTTCCAGCGTTTTCCAAATTGATCAATAGGATTCGGACTATTACGACATACCGTCAGCAAACGTTTATAGAAACTGCGTCGAGGCAGAATATCATAAGTTACGCCGGATCTGCCAAATGCGTCTTTCTTGTATCCTGAGTTGTGATAAAAATTTGTATCTGGATGCAACCGATCCATGTCGGTGTAAATATTACCAGTGGGCATCTGTGACAGAGTTTTTTGTGTATTCCAAATGACATAATCAGCATATGAACTGTTCTGAGAGACTGGCATCAAGCAGTACGGTTTTTTTGAACCAGGGTTGTAAGGTTTTTTCCTGGTTTTCTGGTTATAGAAAGTCGCACCGAATGGGTTTGACCATTTTTTTCTGAAAAAATCAAAAGTCGGATTTGAATCAGGCGTACTGCAAGCTCCTACATACAGGTAAATTTCAATTCCTTTATCCGCGTATTTTTGTTTGTAATATTTCGCTGCTTCTTTGGGCATCGCTACTATTGGCGCCCCCTGCTGTTTCGAATAACTCGTATTATAATTGTTTGTGTTTATGCCTTTCCACTTGGGACGAGTCATATTGTTGGTGTTGCGCCAGTTTTTAATCAACGGTTTGACTGGAGTCGCTTGAAAACCAAATGTGTATGTCATAACTTTGTTGGTTGTAGCCGGTGTCATGATTATTTTATAACTGATCAAGGTGCGTTTGGCATCTACGCTAATGATGGTTGGTTTCTGACGTTCAGTGTAATTCCAATTAGCATCGGAATTAAAGAAGCAATCAAAACCTTCATATTCATTGCCAACCCAGATATATGGCTCAAAACTACTTTCCCATTTCTTACCGTTCCATGCTTGTCGTTTCGGTTTACGGATGAATTTTACCATATCTTTGCGTAGAGGGATAGTCATAGTCAAAGATTTTATATTCCATCCACCTTTGGGAGGGGTGATAGTCATAGTGGTCGCGGTCAGACCGTCATATTCCATAAAAGTATCAAACTTTACATCACCGCCAAGCTTGCCGAATACTCCTGTTCCTTTAAATTCAGCCCGGTTCGGTTTTTTCATAACTTGTTTCTGATTTGCGACAGTGAACTTTGCGCTCCCTTTATCGGTAGTCAGGTTCATAGTTACCGGTCCTGAGAGCTGTTCGCGTTTAGCATTAATTATTTTTACTGGGAACGGTCCATTAAGTTTATAAGTTCTGTTCCAGATTGAGATTGATCCGTCAGCATTATATTTTAGCGGTTTCCATGGGGGCAGCACCTGATCGGTGATACCGATTTTGTTGTTCAGCCATGGGGTCGGTGGTTTAACTAAAGAAGCGGAGTTACCAACCGGAGACATACCATCAGCAGAAATTGTAAATATAAAATTATATTTGCCATCTTTCCAGTCAACTGGGATAGTATATGGTTTTTTAATTCCTTTAACTGTAAAACTCTTTTTAGTACTTTTCTTGTCAGGAGCAATAGTTTTAATATTGAGTTTAACTTTGCCTTTGCTGATTAATTGCAAAAACTCGTCACTCAGATTACTCACGTCAGCTTCAATAGTTAATTTCTTTTCCAGCACATAAGGAATGAATTCCACTTCAACGGGTTCTTTTACAAAAAAATGAACCGGATAAAGCATTAAGAGTTGCTTGCTTTTAGGGTCCACTATTTTAAATTCAGCGGTTGAATCTTTGAATCCTTTAAATGATAATTGTTTTTGAACTTTTTGCTTTCCGGGTATCGCAAAGCTGCCGTCAACGGATTGTTTATGGGATGAATTGACCTGCCAATCGCATTTAACCAGTTTGTTTCCAGGGTTTTTCACATCAAGAGCAATACTTCCAGAATTAATACCACTGCCAAGAGTAATTTTTGCTCCTGATTTACGGTTGGAGAAGTTGAGGTAGCCGTGTCCTTTCTGAAAAGAACCGAAGAAACTAGCCCAGGCTGTGAACTCTGGGGTAAATGGGGCTTTGCGATACCAGTCACGGCATAAATTTGCTTTCCATACCGTGCCGTTGACAGGGGGCTTGTCAAAGTTACTGAACGGCAAAACCAGCTCAAGTGACCATTTGTTTTTACTTATATATGCCTTACTTTGATATTTGCTATCCCATTTTTTATTCTTGCATTTTGCATCAAAAACTGCACCGGATGAATTAACAATAATTTGGAAAAATTCATTGCTGTCTTTCCCGGGCCATAGGAATATCTCGAAAGAGTCATCTTCCCAGATGTTACCATCGTGGTTTTTCCATTTTGTTTTTGGCTTACCAGTGGATTCAAAACCAATATAAAGATTTTTACTATCCCATAACAGTGATGCATAAGCCATATGGTCAGAGATAAATGAATCATTTTTAACCCGGAGCGGTACTCTGGTTGCATTTTTCCAGTCTGCATCATCCAGTCTGCCATCAATTTTTAATTTACCAGAAATTTGTGGCACTAATGCTTCAGGACGACTTGTTTTGCCTGATAACTGGGCTTGATCAGCGGCGTAATTCTTCATAATCTGTTCAGATGAGAGCACGCCATCATAGACTTTGAATTCGTCCATGATAGTCCGGTCTTCGGGATTTTTGGTTAAATTTTTTGGACCGGTCCAGATAGAGTTAATATGAAAATGATCTTTTTCCATGCTTGGGAATTCTATATTCGGCAATGTTTTTTTGGCCTTGAGTTGACCATCAATATAAACTCGCATCGAAGTGCTATCCCAGGACGCGTCAATTTTGTGCCATTCACCGGTTTTCCATTTCAGTGGAGCGAGTATACTGAATGCTTTAAAGCTTGAGGTCTTGCGTTGTCCAAACTGACAGTAAAGACCAACTCCACCGCCGCCCATATATTTGCCGGGCGCATAAAGTTGAATTCTGAAAGCCGGTTTTTTTTGCGCAGCCTTAAAGAAATATTCAAAACGTTTGTCCTGCCAGCTCCAATTTAAAGGAGTCAACCACATTGAGATGGTCGCGGATTTCATATTTAAGTTTTTCTTAACCTTGTAACGACATCTTTCGCCTTTTTCCATTAGCAAACCGCTTTTTCGGATACCTTTAGTGGCACGCAATTCGAGATTTGCTTTAAGACTAGACTTACCATCACCGCCAGCTTTATCAGCATCGGCAGTAAAACGATCAAATGAAGTATGAAAGATGAGTTTTGCTTTTTGATTTTCCGCTGCTGGCGCGACAATGCATATAAGCATTATGGATAGTATTAAAATACGGGACATTATATAATTCCTTAGGTTAATATCGTATTGGGTTAAAAACAAATTGATGACTTGTGATAGCAGTTATTTTTCTAAATTTTGTTTAGAATAATTAATTGACTACTGTGTAGTCATCAGAGCTTATGGCATCGCGCTTGTATGAACTTACATGACCATCTCCTAACAGTACATTCATTCTACCTGATACATTACTGTTATTACTGTCGCCATGTATAAATCCAGCCCTATCTATAGAACCCCATTTGTAGCCATAATAACTCCCTGCGTTAGAGGAGTCAGTGATCCAGAAAATAGAACTAATATTTTTCACCCTGACCATTTTAACTCCTTGTGCTATAGTACCAATATTGCTTAGTTTATAATTTACCGAGTAACTGTAATAGCGTGTTGTATTATTGTCATTGAGATGAGTTGGACATCCGTTGACGCCTTCTCCCCTTTTCCATTTTGGTTCAGTAGGCCCTTTTATATAGCTTGCCCTGACGTAGCAATAGTAATATTGCCATGCGTTGGTGCTATTGCTATCTACTCTCTTCATCTTTGAGCCAGACCAGAAATACCCATCCATGTCATCAGCGTAAAGTGCAGTAAATGTTCCCCATTGCTTCAAATTATTTGTACAGGAAATTGAATGTGCTTTCTCTCGTGCCTTATTAAGAGCCGGTAGTAACATACTTGCGAGGATTGCGATGATAGCGATCACGACGAGCAATTCAATGAGTGTGAAATTCTTGAACTTTTTGTTGTTTCTTGTTTCCACTTTTTTATCTCCTTATTTGCTATTTGTTATAATTATTTAACGAGTTGTTTTACCTATTATTAATTTTGCTTTAATTTCTTGTACTTCTGGAATTTCTTTGTCGGATATAATTTTATCAAGTATACTGCGGCATACGGCGCATCCCATTTCATAATGTGGCAGTTCAACATGAGTTAATTTAGATACCATAGGTGATAAACGCATATTATTTCCGTAACCCATCAACATAGTTTCTTTAGGAATTTTCCAGTTCATTTCTTCAGCCAGTTGTAATACACTAAAAGCTATTTCCGGAGATGTGCAGTAAAAAGCATCCGGCAATTTCGAAGATGAATCAGAAAAAAAATCTTTTAGTTTTAAGTATTCATCTTTTCTATCGCTGGAATCAGGAAATGCAATAACGTTTTTATCTGAAAAATCTATATTATTTTCTTCACAGGCCTGCTTTACAGCATTAAATTTAACAGACCAGGTAAAGCTATCAGCATCTCGAATCAACATTTTGATATCTCTAGCTCCACAAGCAATCAAATAACGTGCTGATTCAAGACATATTTCCTGACGATTATAAGTAATATAAGGAGCAGATGCGCATTTTAAAACTGTAGCGAAGGGATATTGCCTTGATTTTAATTTATTCATAATTGCTTCGTGTTGGTCACCGACAAAAAATACACCATCGTACTCATTAACCAGTTTATCCGCATATTTTGCCGGATTTTTAATGGAGTCTTCAATGGAGAAATATTGAAATGACAGTACAGAATTATTTATCATGCTTTCATGGATTAGACCGCGCTGCATCTCAGAAGCCGCTGCCCAGTTAGAGTACTGTAGATATTCCTGGGATATACCAATTTCAGGAAATATCAATGCCAGTTTTGTTTGACGTACTTCACCTTTATGTTTAACAAAGGCACCACGCGAAGGTATTCGTTCGATAAGCCCTTCTTCTGCGAGTCCCTGTAAAGCGGCTCGTGCCGTGTTGCGACTTATCTTGAGTATATCGGCTAGTGCCCGTTCACCTGGAAGTTTAGAGCCATGCTTCAGTTTACCAGTGCGCATTTGCCGTACCAGCCAATCTCGCGTCTGGCGATATAAAAAATCTTGCTTTTGAGAACATACTGTTAACATATTATACCCTGTATTAAAATGCAAAAAAAAAGTACCGGTAGGTACCGGTTTGTAGTTCTGATTATACAGCATCTTAATAGCAAAGTCAATATTAAAGAGCTAAAAATTACAAAAAAAAGGGTGGAAAATAAATTTCCACCCTCAAAAAATATATTTATTGTTGCTAACAATTATTTTTGCTGACCGTTAGCAAAGTAGTCCAGCAAGTACTGCGGCAGTTCAGGAACGTCCTTCGGGACATTGCCGTTGCGCATGGATTCGTGTCCTAAAACTCCGGCCGCGACAGAATTACGTGCTGCTACAGGTGAAGTGTTGGTTTTGACTCCATTCTTGACGAAGTCGATAAAGGTAGTAACAATCGCCGGGTCAGAACCACCGTGAGAACCTTCGAGCGGTTTTAATTTGTAGATAATATCCGGAGTCGCACGCGGACCGCGTTTAGTCCATACCTGAACTTCGCAATTGCCGTAATCACCAATATTTTCAACACGACCCTGCGTGCCGATAAAAGTATAATTACGTTCTGAATCCGGTGTGTAATGACATTGAGTATAAGACATTTGAACACCATTGTCCAGTTGCATCATAATCATATTGTTGTCTTCAATATCAATAATCGGGGATAACTCTTTTTGCTCCATTGGCGGCCAGTTTGAATCGCTCCAGCTGGCATCGCCGGGCGCATTTTCGTCGCGACGTTCGCATTTATCATAAACAGATAATTTACCCATGCCGACCACACGCTCAGTGTAACCGTTGCAAAGCCAGTGCATAACATCAATATCATGCGCGCCTTTCTGCAAGAGCATGCCAGTGCTGTAGCGCTGTTCTGAATGCCAGTCTTTGAAATAAGCGTCACCGCCGTAACCAACAAAATGACGACACCATGCGGTTTGAATATCACCAATCAGACCTGAATCAATGATTTCTTTCATTTTCAGGACAACTGGGAAATGACGCATGTTGTGACCTAAATATAATTTAGAACCGGTACGGTAAGCTACTTCCAGCAAACGGTCACAGCCTTCGATAGTGATTGCCATTGGTTTTTCGAGATAAACAGCTTTGCCGGCTTCAAGCGCGGCGATAGCTTGTTCTTCGTGCAAAAAGTCAGGAGAAGTAACAAATACCGCGTCAATATCGTCGCGTTTAAGTAATTCGCGATAATCATCGGTTACAAAGACGTCATCACCGACTTCTTTCTTGAAATTTTCGAGTGCTTCCGGTTTTACATCTGCTCCAGCAACAAGTTTTGAACCTTTTCCTGGCTTATGAGCGCTGAGTGCCAACCTGCCACGTCCCCATGCTCCGATAACACCAATTCTGAGATCTTCCATCTTTTTTACCTTATTATGTTTTTTAAAATGTGAAAAAACTTTATAATGAACTATATTATTCTATAATAACTCTAGTTTTAAGAAAAACGAGCGTGAAACAATATAAAAAGTAAAACAAAAGATGTGAAATTTTGACATATCGCGAAAAAACATTTGAATTACTAGTAGCTTCAGAATCCATATCATACAGCTCTTCAATACAGGGACACGCCCATCAGGGAGAGTTGTATTTATTTGAATTTGTACTGAAAGAACCCGGTTTTGTCGAGATAGAGTCCCAGCGTTATGATTGCTCGACGGACAGTTACTTCATGATTCCGCCAAATATCGACAATAGATATTGGTCGGCTCCCGGAGTCGCGCAGGAAAAGATATTCTTCATTTGTCGCGGTTCTCTGGTCAAATCCCTTTTAGAAATTTACGGGCTTGAAAAATCATATATTGTCAAAGATGCCGGTTCATTGGTTAAATATTTCAAGAATATGTTAATTTTAGCCAAGCAGTACGGGACTCGGAAAGACCGGGAAGCGGCCTTAGTTTTTCACAAATTTATGCAGGCCGCGCATTTAATTGTTTTTAAAGATGATGAGCCGCCTTTGCCGCCGGTGGTGCAAAAATTACATAAGCTTCTTGACGCGCATCTCGAAAAGAAAATAGATTTTGCCCGAATAAGCAAGGAAATCGCTTATTCTCAAGCTTATATAGTTCGTTTATTCAAAAAGCACATGGGAGTAACTCCGCATGAATATATTTTACGCCGTCGCTTGGAAACCGCGCAGTTGCTGCTCAAACACAGTACTTTAAGCATCAAGGAGATCGCTGAACGTTTAGTATTTTCAGACCAATATCATTTTTCCAACTACTTCAAAAAACGTTTAGGTGTATCTCCAAGTCAGTTCAGGCAGCCATAAACAGCGTCGCGACCTCTTTGGAATATTTTTCAAAGAGGCTATTGACAAATCTAAAATGATGTATTATTATATCTATATAAACTATTTTATATAAAGTTATTTATTTGGTAAAAAAATGGAACAGCAGACAATTAAAAAAAAGCGACCAACCTTAACAAGCATCGCCAAAGAAGCTGGAGTGTCAGTTTCCGCGGTCTCGCAGATATTGAACAATAGGGAAGTTAATTTTTGTTCAGAAGAAAAAAAGCTTCTAGTAAAAAAAGTTGCCAAAAAGTTAAATTACCAGGTAAATTTGGGCTACCGGATTATGACTGGAATGAAAACGAATACTGTTGCGGTTATATTTTGCGGTGAATATACAAAAAATGAAGAACATGTAAATCATCTTAGCATGCTTTTATTAACCAATTTTGAGAATAAGGGATTTTCTGTATATTTGGCGACAATGGGAGATTATCCGGAAAAGAATTTTCAAAAAATAATTGAGCTTAGAAATCGGGGATGTTCTTCATTTGTTTTTATTGGATCTCCATTAGGGCATAAAAAAATTGAAAACTACATTGAAGAAAATGACATTGATTATGTAGGATTTGGAACTAATGAATTTAAACGAAATATAATTGTAGATTCAAGTTTTGCGGTAAAAGAGTTTATTGAAAAGATTTTAGCTGACGGCAGGACAAATTTTAAATTGCTCATGCCACCTACATCTAAAGAGCATGAGCGTGGATTCGGATTATTTAGAGCTTTCCCAAATATAGATAAAGAAAAATTGATGCAGAAATATTGTCGCTGGTTTCCAATGGAAAAACATGAAGCAACATCAGAAGAAATCTATAGAATCGGTTATGAACAGACAAAGCAGTTAATGCAGATGGATAACAAAATCACGGGTATTATTTATTTGTCTGACTACTTCGCGTTGGGAGGAGCCAAATACCTGGTTGAAAATGGATATAAGGTTGGTGAGGATATTGTTTTGTGCGGTTACAATAATACCAATGCTGTAAAATTTTATTCATTTCCTATTTCCACTGCTTCTCATAACATGGAGGAAATATGCCCAAAACTCATAAGTGCGCTTGATGATAAAAAAGCAATAAACCAAATATATAACCCCAAAATAATTATCAGGTAAGTCTCAAATTTAATCTAATAATAAACAAAAAAAGGTGCTAAAATGAAAAAGATTTTCACACTCATTGAACTCCTCGTTGTGATCGCTATCATTGCGATTCTAGCTGCAATGCTGCTTCCTGCGCTGGGTAAAGCCAGGGAAAGAGCTCACCAAGTAAGCTGTATGAGCAATCTTAAACAGTTAGGATTGGTTTTTGGTCAATATATTGACGATAATGACTACTTCCCGGTTCCTTGGGACAAATCATCACCTAAACCTGCTGGTACGACCGCCGCTATATGGTGGTATAATAACTGGAATCATATTATATATAGCCAAGGCTATATTTCAGAAAAGAATCTCATGCAGGTAGTGATTTGTCCAAGTGCGGCTCGTTTTCCGACTGCAAATTCAGCATGTAATATACGGTGTTATTCTATGAACGCTGGTTCTGATCGTAACGATGATAATATGGCTGTTCCGGAAAAGTTTGGTGTAGTTTATTATGATGGAAACGCTGACAGACCTTGGCTGCCGCGAAAACTATCGCAAATAAAAAGCAGTTCAAGTACTTATATGTTGGCTGAGGATATATACATGCTCAATAGCAAAATGTATAATCAATGGCAAGATGCAACTCGCTCAATTACTCGTTCAAAATACACCAGGAGTGTATTATACCCAGAAAATGTGAGTCCACATGCTGGTTTAGGAGGAAGAAATTTTTTGTTTGTAGATGGTCATTCGGCATTTATACTTGACGGCGCAGATAAACGTGAAAATTGGATTGTAGAATAAATAAATTAACTTATATAAATTAAATCAGGGAAAATATGAAAAAAATAGTCATTGTGTGTAGCACATTATTAGTGTGTTGTGTCGCCTCCTATGCAGGGAAAATTGTAATTAACGCTTCGGCTCCGATAGTTATATCTTCCGACGCGCCGCAAGTAACCCGTTATGCCGCTAAAGAGTTACAGTTGCATCTTAAAAAAATTACCGGCAAAACACATAGAATAGTTTTAGACAGTCAAAAAGTAAATGGCTTCAAGATTTTGGTTGGCAGGAGCAGTTATACAAAAGGCAAGATTCCTGAAAAGTTTTCGACAGGAACATTTGTCATAAAAGGAAATAAAAACAATTTAATTCTGGCTGGTGATGACCGGGATTGGAAAATGAATGGTAAATATTTCAAGTTCCACCCGCAAGCATCACGCAAAGGATCAATTTTTGCGGTATGTGAATTCCTTGAAAAATTCTGTGGTATTCGTTGGTTCTGGCCGGGAGATAGTGGAACTGTGATCGTAAAAAAATCACAAGTAATATTCCCTGACAAGCTTTCTATCACAGAAAAGCCTTCATTCTTGTATCGGACATTTTTTCTCTACCGACCACAAGAGAAACAGCGCAGGGAAATCTATACCTGGGGCATACGTAACCGAGCTGAAACAACTATTGGAAATCCATGGTGCTGCGCGCATTCCTGGGCATATATTTTAAAAAATAAATACTTCAAGAAGCATCCTGAATATTATTCGCTGATAAAGGGAAAAAGAGAACCTTTCCCAGTAGGCAAAAATGGCAGAATCCGTGCCATGTCTCGTCAAATATGCACGTCAAACCCGGCAGTTGAAAAGATTTTTATTGACCACTACCGCAAGACCGCCAAAGACGGTTCCATTAAATCAATAAGCGCGGATGATGGTCTGGGATTCTGCGAATGCCCAAAATGTAAAGCCTTGGATCATCCAGAACTATATGGACCTGAAGACGGATATAAGGGTATGGTTTTAAGTGACCGCGTTTTTACATTTGTAAATAATGTTGCCAGAGGATTAGCAAAAACTAACCCGAAGTCAAATGTCGGTATGTTGAGTTATACTGTTACGATAACTCCGCCAAAGACGATTAAAAAAATTGAGCCCAATGTGGTTCTTTCCATGGCTCAAATTAGTGCTTTTTATAATTTTCCGGGAAAAATAGGCAAGAAAAAATACAATCGGGATCGTTATACTGAATGGGCTAAAAAAGCCAATCAATTTATATGTCGTGAATACCTCGGAGATTTTCATTTTCATGGAGTAAGTCACCCTTTCACTAAAATTATTGCCGAGGATATTAAATACCTTAAAACGCAAAAAAAGTTCATTGGAATGATTTGGGAACAAGATATGGACTATGCTTCCAATCATTTGAATTATTATCTGGCACTGCGCTTGTTGTGGAACAGTAATTTGACTCGAGAAGAGATATTGAACGACTATTATACCAAAGCTTACGGCAATGCCGCTGGTCTTATGCGTCAGTATTTTGACTTGCTTGAAAATGATTTCACGAGCCGTGAAAAGCGCACTAAACATGGCTGGGGGCCAGCTGCAGTTGGCGACTTCTACAAGCCGGGAACTTTAGAGCAAGGTCAAAAACTATTAGCGAAAGCTAATAAGATTGCAAACTCTAAAGAAATAAAAGCAAGGATCGCTTATAATCAGTTAGGGCTTGACTATTCAATAAAAACAGTTCGTTTCTTTCGTTTGTGTCAAAAATTAAACGATGCTGGAATTGCAATAGATCTGTACCAGTATGAAGGTAAAGGCATAAAGTTAAGCAAACAAGAACTATTGAAATTGCTTAAGGAAGCTGCTCAAGCCCGTAAGGAATGGCGTGGTATGCTTGAGAAATACAAGAAATCCAGTGCGATATGTTCATATAAATATTATATGGATAAACGACGTGACAAGGCAATTAATAATTATATAAAAATGTTTTCATCCAAAGTCCCAACCATTGAATTGCCGTTGACATGGAAATTTAAGCTTGACCCGAAAAACATTGGTGAAAAGGATAAATATTATGCAAGCTCTTTTAGCGACTCAAAATGGGCTGATATAAAAACTGATAAAGTCTGGGAAAAACAGGGCTACAAGAAATATGATGGCTATGCATGGTATCGCTTGAAACATAATGTTCCAGAAAAACTTAAGGGCAAAAAAATCATTTTGACTCTTGGCGCTGTTGATGAAAGTTGTGTTGTATATATAAATGGTAAAAAAGTTGGAGAGTTTACATACAATGAAAAAGTTAACCCTGACAGTTGGAAACAACCGTTATTATTTGATGTAAGTCAATACATCATACCGGGTTCAGCAAATACTTTTGTGATAAAAGTACAAGATGTCGAAGGTGCTGGAGGCTTGTGGAAAAAAGCATACCTTGTCTTTGAAAGTAAATCATGCCTAGTATATTCTGATACTTTTAAAGACACAAAGACCTGGAGAGTTTATCGCAAGGGCGATGGGAAATTAAAACAAATTTCTACTGGAGGAATTGAACTTAATTTATCAGTTGATTACCCTAAGGATCAAGTTTCTATGACAAAAATAGTAAAAATAGATGCTAATCAGCAATATGCTCTTTCATTAAATCTTGCAGTCAAAAAAATACCAGTAACCCGTAGCAGGAGATCATGGATGGCAGCCCGTGTGATATTGCTTGATAAAAATAAGCGGCGGATAATTGAAATTAAAGATTACCCGTGGACGAGCTTAAGGAAAGGTCAGTCGGGACAAACTTATAAGGCATCCAAGGTATTCAAAACTCCAGCAAAATGCGCTTATGCTATGATTACAGTGTTTTTCCAACGTCAAGGACAATATCAGCTGAATAGACTGTCGTTGACTCAGTTATAATTCTACATAAACAATAGCCCGACTTGGTAAACGATTGTTGTAACAATGTAAGCTAATACAGTTAATCCGACCAGTTGGAACAATGCCCAGAACCATGAGTTGCTCTCGCGCCTGGTAACTGCTATAGTTGCTATGCAGGGAGCACTCAACAGGCAGAAAAGCATGATGCAATATGCCTGCAGTCCATTATAATGTCTAGGTAATTCATCACGCAAAGCGACAGGGTTTTCCTCGTCGATCTCGCCAAGCGCAAAAACTATTCCCATCTGGGAAACAAAAAGTTCTTTCGCGGGAAACGCTCCTATCAAAGCTGTGCCGATTTTCCAGTCAAAACCCATCGGTTTTAAAGCCGGTTCGATAGCATGTCCTATTCTGCCGGTGAAGGTATAACTTAAACGTTCAGCCATTTCTTCATTTTTAATATCTCGGGTTTTTAATTTTTTTTGTTCTGGGGACAGTTGGCTTTGCTCAATTTTTGTAATTTCAGCCGTGTAATCTTTTTCCAGCTTGTCTTTCTTGGGATAATTAGCCATTATCCATAAAATTACTGAAGCTGCCAAAATCAAAGTACCAGCCTTCTGCAGGTAAACTACTGTACGACCCCACATGTGGATACCAATGCTTTTGAGGGTAGGGATGCGGTATGGTGGCAGTTCCAGCACAAAAGGTTCGTTTTCGCCTTTGAACAGTGTTGAACGCAGTAATTTAGCACAAAGGATGGCAACAATTATACCGATCAAATAGATTGAAAACATAACTGGAGCTTCCAGTTGTTTACTGAAGAAAGCAGGGATAATCAATGCGTAAATAGGTATCCTGGCTCCACAACTCATTAAAGGAACAACTAACATCGTAGTCATTCTGTCACGCTTCAAATTCAACGTTCTGGTTCCCATAATGGCGGGGACTGAACAACCAAAACCAATAAGCATCGGAATAAAACTTTTGCCATGGAGACCAATCTTATTCATAAGCCGATCCATGATGAACGCTACCCGAGCCATATAACCTGTTCCCTCAAGAATAGCAATAGCTAAAAAGAGCAGCGTTATATTCGGCAGAAAGACAAGAACTCCACCAACTCCGGCGATAATTCCATCAACCAGAAGCGATTTCAAGGCGCTTTCCGAGCCGTCCGACCACCATGATGAAACAAATCCGCCAAGCCATTCAAAGCCATGCTCGATCCATCCCATAAAGGGATTTCCAACTGTAAAAGTCAAATAAAATACTACATACATTAAAATTAAGAATAGCGGAATCCCTATAATGCGATGGGTAACTACTGAATCAATAGCTTCTGAAATATCCCGGCGTTTCTGGATGGTACTGCTGACAACTTCACGACAAGTTCCAGAGATGAAGCCGTAACGATGTTCGGTAACAACAATTTCACTTGGTTCATCAACATCGCTTTCCAGTTTCTCAATTAAAACATCGGCTTTTTTGAGAACTTCACTGCCTGCCTCAAGTGATTCGAAAAGCTCAATAATTTCTTTGTCTTTTTCTAATAATTTTATTGCCAGCCAATCAGTCTTGTAACCTTCCGGGAGAATATTATTATCAGTTAATATTTTGCTCAATTCCTGAATTGGGATCGTTAATTCATCGCTGTAAGTTACTTTTTTAGACAGATGTTTTTCCTGTTCCCGGACAACCTCACCAATGACTTTTTTTAATTCATTAATGCCTTCGCTCTTATTTCCTACTGTACAAACGATTCTTGTCCCGAAAAGCTTGCCGAGGCGTTCGGTATCAATTTCAATACCTTTATCCCTGGCGTTGTCAATCATATTCAGAACGAGAATCATCGGGACGCCGAGTTCCATAAACTGCAATGTTAAAAATAAATTACGTTCCAGATTGGATGCGTCAACGACATTAACCACAACTTCCGGTTTTTCGGTTATAATTACATTACGCGCGATTAATTCTTCAGGAGAATTAGCGGTTAAACTGTAAGTGCCCGGCAAATCTGTTACTTCGATTTCACAGTCGCCAGACTTAAAAGAACCAATAATTTCTTCAACAGTTACGCCCGGATAATTACCCACATGCTGGTGCGCGCCGGTCAAGGCATTAAAAATAGTCGTTTTCCCGCTGTTGGGGTTTCCCGCTAAAACAATTTTATGTTTATTTGTCATTTTACTGAACAACCTTAACTTTTATTTTTCTACTCATGCCCTGGCCAATCGCCAAACGCGTTCCTTTTACTTTGATTACTAAAGCTCCCTGGCTATGACGTTCAACTATTTCCAGTTTTTCATCAGTATAAATGCCGAGCGCGGCGATTTTTCGCTGAAACTCCCAGCCTCCAGAAGCGCTGACAACTGTTAATGCCGTTCCTGCCGGGGCAAAGGTAAGTGATATAGTTGGAGAATTATGTGTTGTTGTCATCGTTTATTTCCACTGTTATATTAACAGCTTCCTCTTTTCTGAAAGATAAACTATAGCCTTTAATTTTTACTTCCACAGGATCTCCCAAAGGAGCAATCCGTTCCAATTTGAGCGAAGTTCCTTTCACTATTCCCAAATCCGCAAATTTCTTGTAGCTGCGCATTTTGCGGGAAATGGAAATAATCTTTCCTTTTTCACCCGGTTCCATTAAAGATAATGGCTTTTTCATATTTTTTTTCCTGGTTAAACAAAAATATCTACTATTAAATTAGGTGTCCCTAACTAATTTGCAAGTAATATAGAATATTTATTCATATTTTTTTTGATTATTTAAAAATTAAAAAAGCCGGATGTAACGGTGAAGCTATATTCGGCTTTTTTATATCAAGGGCGAGTTCGCCTTATTTTCTGTTTTGTTTGCATTTTGTTTGCAGCCAAGCTGAAAATGCACCTTGTGCAACGGATACTTTTTGTCTTTTGTATATGTTGACAAGCATTGCTCTTTGCTTTTTATCAAAACTTGACATTGCCGGCAGAATTCGCTTTCTGAGTAAAATAACGATAGAACCGTTAAGGATTTTTTGAGCCGGGGCGACTTCCCCGTTCTTAAGCTCTCGTGCCTGTCCGGCTATTACATTGCCGTATTGTGTGCGCG
>Ga0255410_1033_pt1 | contig 23530 bp, 18 predicted proteins | sample CelNoTSeSYBR01J2_FD_182126 | JGI IMG/M metagenome (GOLD analysis project Ga0255410, IMG submission 182126) | Sediment cell enrichment communities from methane seep in Santa Monica Basin, California, United States - CellEnrichment... | ecosystem: Environmental > Aquatic > Marine > Cold seeps >... | reverse complement strand
ATTGGAACATTTCTTCCAGCGTACACCTATAGCACCAATCATCCATAAGACTATCCCGAGCGGGAACAAGATAAGCGGCCAGTATATTGTCTCTAATCCCATTAAACCCAAAATGATCAGAACCAGACCTGCAAGCTGGGCAAGGGCGCTAAATGACCGACTCATAAAATTTTTCTTTTCGGTGCGCTGAGATTTTTCTGAAGAAACTTGAGAATGCTCTAGATCATACACAAGCTCTCCACAGTGTCTACATTTTATAGCAACCTCAAGAACAACCCCTTGACAATGCGGACATTCTTTTACCAAATGCTTTAATTCTTCTAATTCGTCTTTTCTTACAAGAGCCAAAATACCACGGCCTCCTTAATTCAATACCGTATAATAAGTATATATGAAAAACACATTCATTGCAAATGCTTAGAGGGAAAACTTGCTTTTTAGCTAAAAGTATTGTATTTTACCACCCTTAAATAGATTTCAATAAATTAAAAAGGAATAAATATGAAAAGCTTTTTTGTTTTTTCAGGGCAAGGAGCTCAAACAGTTGGAATGGGGCGGGATTTATATGAATCCAGTGCCGCCGCGAAAGATATTTTTGATCAAGCCGATGCAGCTTTGGGGTGGTCGATCAGCACCATTTGTTTTGAGGGACCTGCCGAAAAGTTAACTGAAAGTAAATATTGCCAACCGGCAATTTACACTATGAGTTGTGCAGCGTTGGCTGCTTTCAAAGAAAAATTTGCGGATATTGAACCCTTAGCCTGCGCCGGATTGAGCCTGGGCGAATATGCGGCTTTATTTGCCGGACAAGCTTTTTCTTTTGCGGACGGACTTAAATTAATTGCCCGTCGTGGTGAATTAATGGACGCTGCATGTAACGAAACTTCAGGAGGCATGGCCTCGGTTCTGGGTGGCGATGAAGCCATCATCAAAGAAGTCTGCGCTGAATGTGGTATCGAAGTGGCCAATTTTAACAGCCCCGGACAAATAGTTATCAGCGGCGAAAAAGATAAAGTTACCGCCGCGGTAGCCGAACTTAAAGCTCGTGGTATGCGTAAAGTTATTCCACTCAAAGTTGCCGGAGCATTTCACTCCAAGCTCATGACGTCAGCAGGCGGACAGCTAAGCGAGGTTCTCGCGGCTACTGCATTTGAAATGCCAAAAACTCCTGTTTATCACAACTTCACCGCCGCAGTAGCTGAAAGTGTTGACGAACTTCGCGCCAACCTGAAAGCTCAGGTTGCCGGTAGCGTCCGCTGGGAAGAATGTGTCCGTCAAATGATTGCAGCCGGAGGCGATACTATGATCGAATTCGGGCCGGGCAATGTTTTAACCGGGCTTTTGCGCCGGACTGACAAAGAAATCAAATATTTTAATGTTAATTCAATTGAAAGTCTTAATAACTTAGAACTTTAATTAAAATAAAGGAAAGCTATAATGAGTAATGCAAAACGTTTAGAAGGTAAAGTCGCTCTAGTAACAGGCGGAGCCCGTGGTATCGGAAAATCAATCTGTGAACGCCTCGCGGCAGAGGGAGCTAAATTGGCAATAGTTGATATTATGCTTGACATCGCGGAAGAAACAGCCAGTGAATTTAAAGCAAAAGGCGTTGAAGCCGCTGCTTTCGCCGCTGATGTTTCTAAACTGGATAGCGCTAACGAAACTGTTGCCGCGGTTATTAAAGAATTCGGTCAGATTGATATTCTCGTTAATAACGCCGGCGTAACGCGTGACACTTTGATAATGCGCATGAGTGAACAGGATTGGGATCTGGTTATTGCTGTTAACCTCAAAGGTACTTTCAACTTCACAAAAGCTGTTTGCCGTCCAATGATGAAGGCCCGTACAGGAAAAATCGTTAACGTCGCTTCTGTCGTTGGCCGCATGGGCAACGCCGGACAAGCAAACTACTCTGCTTCCAAAGCAGGAGTTATTGGTTTAACTAAAACTACAGCAAAAGAGCTTGCTACACGCAATATTCAAGTTAACGCTGTTGCTCCGGGTTATATACAAACTGAAATGACTGGAAAACTCTCTGACGCGGCTACTGAAGCGTTCATGACTGTGATTCCAATGAAACGCGGCGGCACACCGGAAGATGTTGCCAATGTTGTCTATTTCCTCTGCTCAGATGACTCAAGTTATGTTACTGGCCAAGTCATTAATATTGATGGCGGAATGCTCATGTAATGATTTTTTGCGACAATATTTCAAAAAAAATTTGAAATTTCGAAAAATTGTCGCATGTTAAAGAATTGTTTTGAAAATAGTATAACGAGAATAAAAACATTAACAAATAAAAAGGAGGACTATAATATGTCTTCAGTTGCAGACAAAGTTAAAAAAATTATCGCAGAGCAGTTGGGCGTTTCCGAAGATCAAATCACAAATGATGCTAAATTCATTGAAGATCTCGGTGCAGACTCTTTAGACCAAGTTGAATTGATCATGGCTCTGGAAGAAGAATTTGGCGCAGACATTCCTGATGAAGATGCTGAAAAAATGACTACAGTTGGTAAAGCTGTTGAATACATCACAGGTCAAGTCAGCGAATAATTATATTTATTCCAAGCAAAATTTTGCTTAATAATGGGTCACATCAAAATAATGGAGTGACCCATTTTTTTGATATTAAAAAACAACAGGAGTCATTGAATGAATGACAGACGAGTAGTAATAACTGGAACTGGTATAGTCTCCTGCGTCGGCAAAAGCGTTGACGAATTCTGGGATGCGATCATCAATGGACGTTGTGGAATTGGTCGGATAACTCGTTTTGACGTTTCTGAATACCGTGCTCAAATTGCCGGGGAAATTAAAGATTTCGATATAACTAAGTATATCTCATTCAAAGAAGCCAAACGACTTGACCTTTTCTGCCAATACGCAATTGCCGCGGCGGACGAAGCCATGGCGCAAGCCGGCTTGGGCAAAGATGTTGCAGAAAGTGGAATCGTACCGGCTCGCGTCGGCGTTGTTACGTCCAGCGGTATCGGTGGATTAGGTACAATCACTAAACAGCAAACTATCCTTGATTCTCGCGGACCGGGAAAAGTTTCTCCATTGGTCATTCCGATGATGATTGGTGATTTAGCTGCCGGCAACCTTTCAATCCGTTATAACGCACAAGGCCCCAACATGGGACTGGTAACCGCTTGCGCGACAGCCACTCACTCAATAGGTGAAGCCTTATGGATGATTAAACGTGATGACGCAGATATTATGATTGCCGGAGGTTCTGAAGCTTCTATTGTTCCGCTTGGACTTGCAGGCTTCAGTTCAATGAAAGCCCTCAGTACCAGAAACGATGACCCTCTACGCGCAAGTCGTCCTTTTGATGCCAATCGTGATGGTTTTGTCATGTCGGAAGGTGCAGGAGTGCTTGTTCTTGAAGAACTTGAACACGCTAAAAAACGTGGCGCTACTATCCTCGGTGAAGTTGTCGGCTACGGCGCGACTGGTGATGCTTTCCATATCACTTCTCCAAATCCGGAAGGCGCAGGTGCAGCCAGTGCTATAAATACAGCTATGCGTCATGCCGGTGTCAATCCGGAAGATGTTGATTATATCAACGCACATGGTACAAGTACCAGTTTGAATGACAAATATGAAACTAAAGCTATAAAACGTGCTTTCGGCGAAGCTGCAAAAACAGTATCCATCAGCAGCACCAAAGGTACTACAGGTCATGGACTCGGCGCCGCTGGTGCCTTTGAGTCTATTGCTTGCTTGAAAGCTATACAAAACGGCATTATCCCGCCAACGATTAATTACGAAACTCCTGACCCGGAATGTGATCTTGATTACACTCCTAATAAGGCTAAGGAAAAAGATGTCAAACTGGCATTGAACGTAAACCTCGGATTCGGCGGACACAATGGTGCTCTTTTATTTAAGCGCTTTGAAGGCTGATTTTATCGACGGGCAACACTTTTGTTTTTTTAGTGTGCCCGTCGCTTGCTTTACTGAACTTTTACTTTATAGTAATAAAAATAGGAAAATTTTCCTTTGTAGCTATATTACAAGATAATAAACATGGGAGTAAAATAATGAAATCTTATATCTGCTTAACTGCCTTGGCTTTGCTGACTATCGCCACCGGTTGCGCGCCGCGTTTAGCCGAAACTCCATTGGGAACAGAAGAAAAACGCTGGGAAGGCTATATTAAGAAAAGTTATCCCGCTTGGAAAGCTCCACAAACAATTACTCCGATGGACATGAAGGGAAAAATAGAAAGTCCCGCTGCTGAAATAGGCTCAAGCAAAAATGAATTAAAAACTTTGCCATCCGTAATTGACGAAGCAGTGGTAATTGAAGATGTCGTTGTCAAAGACAAGAAGGGCAAAGTTTTATCTGAAACAATAACAACTGTTGACGCAAAAGAAAACTTTAAGGTTTATGTAGTTCAAAAGAACGATACTCTTTGGAAAATTTCTAAGAAACTTTATGAAGACGGCGCTAAATGGAAAAAAATACAAGCCGCTAATAAAGATGTTCTCAAGGGATCTGATAAAGTGCTCCCGGGAATGACTTTGCGGATTCCTTTACCATAACAACGGAGTTCAGTTCATCAACGATGACGGACGAAGAAAATAAATTCTACTTTGAAAACGGCATGACTCTGCATGAAGTTTTTGCAAATCATACTCAGAGAAACTTAAAACTGACAGAAAATCTACTCTCCGTCAGTTTGGTGGCACGGGATTTTTGGATAAAAATTTCCGGCGAACAAGATAACATCGACCGCACAAAAGCATTCTTCCAGGAACTCGCAAACGTATGCCAGATGCGCAAACGACATCTCGATCAAAATGATTTTGAACAAGTTCTGCGCGCTTTCCGTAATGACTCCGCCGGCGAATTAAAACAACTCTTTTCCGAAAAAATAAAGGTCGGTCCTAAAAAACGCGATATTGTCCCGCGCAGTCGTGCTCAACTGGATTATTTACGCTCAATTCGTCAGAATGATATTGCTTTTGGAATCGGTCCCGCCGGAACCGGCAAAACTTATCTGGCGATGGCAATGGCTGTTTCTGAACTCCTACAGGGTAATTACGCACGCATTATCCTTACTCGCCCCGCTAAAGAAGCCGGCGAAAATTTAGGTTTTCTCCCTGGCAGCCTTGAAGAAAAAATTATGCCCTATCTACGGCCTTTGTACGACGCGCTCTACGATATGGTGGATTTTGACGAAGCCGCCGGGCTTATCGAACGAAATGTAATTGAAGTCGCCCCGCTGGCATTTATGCGCGGCAGAACTTTGAATAATGCTTTTATTATTCTTGACGAAGCTCAAAATACAACTCCTGAACAGATGTTGATGTTTTTGACTCGCCTGGGGTTTGATTCTCAATGTGTCATCACTGGAGACCCCTTGCAGACAGATTTGCCGAATAAACAAAGTTCCGGCCTGGTACACGCGGCAAAAATTCTTAAAAATATTCCGGAAATCGGTATTTCTGAATTCAGTTCAAAAGATGTTGTCCGGCACATGCTTGTGGAAAAAATAATTAATGCCTATCATCAAGGAAAACAAAAAAGTGTTTAATTGGATAAGAGACATTGTTGAAAAGCAACTGAATAAACGTAAAATGGAACAGCGCGGGCTGGTCGGATCACGCAAACGACGTACTGACAGCCCACTGTTTAACGCTGCGGAGCACTCAAAAGTGCTTGGCTTATTTATGCTCGCTATTCTCTGGGCTATTTGTTCATTAATGCTGACTTTACCTTCTTTGCGGCCTGTTAACGCTCCTTTGATTTTATCTCAACAGGCTCCGAAAACAGTTTTCGCCGATTTTGATTTTGTTTATACAGATAATGAAAAAACACGGGAACTTCGAAAAGAAGCCAAGGAATCAGTTCCATTATATTTTAAAATTGTCATCAGCGACTTTAAAGATTCACAAAAACTCCTTGAAGGATTCTTTGCGTCGGTAGCGGCCCGCGCTAATGCTCTCAAAAATAAACAAAAAAAACCGCCTCTCGATAAAAATTTTGGTACTTTGCTGGACGAGCTGGATACCTCTTCTTTAAATCTGGTTTATCAATTGATTCAAAATAAAAGCGCGAGAGAACAGTTTTCAAAAGAGTTACGTACCGCCTTGAGTGCGGGAATATTCAGCCGTACCGAGAAAAATAATTATAAGGTTGGTCAACAAGTCAGAATAATTGATTCAGCCAATCGGGATCGGCTTCCCAAGGCGGCCTTGAATATTCCTGATCCATCGCAGGCAGCACAGCGGGTTGTAAAAATTGTCCTTAAATATTATTCTCCCGGGAAAGCGCGGAATTCTTTACTAAAGATTTTACTTAAGGCTTTTAAAATAATAATTGGTCAGAAAGGTAATTTGCGCCTGAGTTCAGATATAATTGCAGAAAAACAACAGGAAGCCGTGAAAAATGTGGCTCCCGTTAAAATTGAAGTTAAAAAGAACGACGTTATTATCGCAATGAATCAAAAAATCACGCAAAAGGATCTTGATCGCTCAGCAGCTTACGCCAAAGAATATCAAAACCGCCTTGAGGAAACCGATTCCGTAAAAAAAATTATTAAAAACCTTGCCTGGAGCTTTATACTGATGCTTTTTGTAGGTTTTTACATGTACCACATCCACCCCGAAGTTGTAAAAAGTAATCAACGGCTTGCTTTGACTGGTACAATAGTAATAGTTTCCTTATTGATGAACTATCTCTTCATTAAATTATTCTATTTCGTAAGTTCTATTTTTACAATTTCACCGAGCTTAATAACCGCGGCTGTACCTTTGGCTTTATCAGCAATTTTATTGTCTGTGATGGTTGGTTTCAGAGTTGCTCTCTATGTTGGTTTCTTTGTTTCAGCAATAACCTCAATGATGTTAAGTAACTCATTTGATACGGCTTTACAGGGAATTGTGATTTGTTGCCTAGCCGCTATAGCAGTACGCCGGGCAGCTAATTACCGCGTATTTTTTATCCGCAGTTTTCTGGTTGTATTTTTCTCGTTCTGGCTTTTGGATTTCGACGCACTATGGCACGTTAATTCTTCCCCTGAAACATTTATGTGGGCGGTCGGCATGTTTTTTTGTAATGCTTTCGTTACCGCTACCGCAGCTTTGGTTCTGATTTTTATCTTTGAATTATTATTCAAGGTAACTACGGATATGGCTTTATTCACCTTGTGTGATTACAATCACCCGCTGCTCAGGCGTTTGGAGTTAGAGGCTCCCGGAACTTTTCATCACAGCTTAATGGTTGCCAGCCTGGCGGAATACGCCGCAAAAGCGATCAAGGCAAATCCCATAAAGGCACGTGTTGGCGCGATATTCCATGATATAGGGAAGCTCGCAAAACCTGAATATTTCATTGAGAACACTTTTGAATCTGAAAATAAACATGCTGATTTGCACCCGCGGATGAGTAGTTTAATCATCCTCAATCACGTCAAGGAAGGGCTTGACCTGGCACTCAAATATAACTTGCGGAAAGTTATTCGCGACGCTATTCAACAGCACCACGGTACTGATATAGTTTATTATTTTTATAAACGAGCTTTAGAAGAAAACAAAGAAAAAAGCGTAGCTGTAGACGACAGCGAATACCGCTATCAAGGCCCTTTGCCAGTGGAAAAAGAAATTGTTATTATAAGTTTGGCGGACGCCTGCGAAGCGGCGGGACGCTCAATGATAAAGCCCACGCCCAATAAAATTGAGGCACTGGTATGGGAAATTATCCGCAAACGCATCCGGGACGGACAATTGGATAATGCTGATTTAACTATTGCTGAAATAACTAAAATAAAAGAAAGTTTCACCAAGACTTTGATTACAATGAATCATAGTCGGATAGCTTATCCTAAAGACGAGGTTAATGATGAAGACGACTTATTCGTGGCGGCAGAAAAAAAAGAAGCCGCCATGTCGAAAACTAATAAAACAAATGATTCTAAGAGTGGCACAGCTGACACGCCTGCCAGTTGAACGCGATCTTATAATCAATATAGCTTTTGTCAATGACCGGGCAATGGCGGGAATAAATGAAGATTTCGTCGGACATGAAGGAACAACCGATGTTATAACGTTTTGTTATCTCGAGGGTGATGAACCGCTGTTTGATGGCGATATTGCGGTAGATTTATTTATTTGCGTGGATTTTGCGGAACGCGAAGGCGAAAAGCGTAAGAATTCGAGTTACGCGCGCGAATTGACCTTATATATAGTACATGGCTTGCTGCATTCCGCCGGCGAAGATGATTTGGATGCTGTATCCAGAAAAAGAATGCGGCGGCGCGAACGCGAAGTTATGAAAGTATTGGAAAAAGAATTTGAACTTGAAACGATTTTCATGTATACTTTACAAGGATGAAAACTTAATATTACATTAAACTTGAACAACTAATAAAATATGTCAAAGAAATTTACCGCTTGCGGTACAACACGGTCCTGGGAGGGGCTTGAAAAAAAATATGAATGTTGATTTCCTGATTTTAGGAGTGTTTATTTTTATCTGGCTGTTGACAGCCTGGGAATCTTTTTACGAATTGACCCCGGGACGCATACGCCGACTGGAGGCTGCCAACAAGGATTTAGTCAAAAAACTAGAATTCTGGTCGGAACACCGCAGCGAATTTCATGTCGTATTCAGGTACTTGACCCTGTTAATACTTGCAGCAATAAGCATTTTGTTGTTTACGTTTATCAGTGAAATGAATGTAAAATTGACTCACTATGAAACCGTCGGCTACGTTTTGCTTGGCATTTTAGGACTGTTACTGGCCTGTTCCCTTATAATCCGCCTTATATTGAAGCGGATGGATATTTTCTTCCTGCGTATGACTTTACCCTTTATACGGTTTTTATCACTCACTGCTTTCTATCCGATTCTGTTTCTAGTGAAAATTACCGCCGCCAGCACGTCTAACGACAGCGATGAAGAAAAAACTTCTACTGAAGATGAAATTATGTCGCTGGTGGAACACGAAGGTAATGATATGGGCGAAAGCCTGGAGGAAGACGAAAAACGCATGATTCGCGGAATTTTTGATCTTGACAACACACTGGTCAGGGAAATAATGACGCCGCGCGTGGATATGAGCGCACTACCCCTGAAAGCCTCCATAGAAGAAGCAAAACGCACTATTGTTGAAAGCGGACACAGCCGAATACCAATTTACGGCAAAAATATTGATGAAATAAAAGGCATTATCTACGCAAAAGATTTTCTTGATACTGAAAAATTATTTACTACGCTTTCTGATTTTATGCATGCGCCTCTTTTTATCCCAGAAACTAAAAATGTCGGCGATTTACTGCAGGAATTCCAGACCAACAAGATACATGTCGCGATAATTATCGACGAATACGGCGGCACCGCCGGAGTAGTTACCCTGGAAGATATTATCGAAGAAATCGTCGGCGAAATTCATGATGAATATGATGAAAACGAAAATGAGAATAATGAAATGCGTCTTTTGCCGAATGGCTCCATCCAGGCTGAAGGACGTTGCTTAATCGATGATATAAATCAAGAGTTTGACCTGGAATTGCCGGAAGATGAGGATGTTGACACGATTGCCGGTTATGTTTGTGGAGAATTCGGAAAAATACCAAAAGAAAACGAAGAAATAGCGATTGAGGATATCGGAACTTTCAAAATACTGAAAGCCGACCGCCGCAAAGTACTTTTAGTTGAAATAAACCCAAACAATCCGGAAAATGAAAAAAGCAAAGAATAATCTTTTTACGTGGTTTAAAAGACGTTTCCTGGCGGGAGTGCTGGCTTTGGTCCCGCTGTTCGTCACTTTCTGGCTGGCAGGCTGGCTGTACGTTAAATTGACCAGCTGGGCAGTGAAACTGGTACAGCATTTTGCCCCGCAACTGCATGATTTATTTTGGATACAGCAAGCCATTAGAATAGCTACTTTATTGCTGATAATAATGATTTTATTGTTAGTCGGCGAATTTATGCGTTATAAATCGGGTCGCATACTGGCTCGTTTTGCGGAATGGATATTGCTAAAACTGCCTATTTTGAGTTCGATTTATTCAACATCGCGTCAAATAGGTGAAGCCCTCTGGACACCTAAAGGCAACATGTTCCGCCAAGTTGTACTAATCGAATATCCTCGCAAAGGTATTTACACTATTGGTTTTTTAACCAATGAAAATAAAAAAGAGTGGGAGCTCTCCGTCAAAACCAATAAACAGTTGCTCAGCATTTTTGTCCCTACCACCCCGAATCCAACAAGTGGTTTTTTACTATTCATCCCCCGTGAAGACTGTCAATTCCTGGACATGAAAGTCAGCGACGGCATGAAATTAGTAATCAGCGGCGGAGTAGGAACCCACAATAAATAATATCATCAAAAGAATCAGTCTCCTGGGAAAAAGCTCCCCCCATGGCTTCACACCTGTTAAGATGACGGTCATTTTTTTATAAATAACAGATAAATGACGGATATGGTTTTGAATTATTTTAGCCAAAAAAATACCTTTTTTTCTAAAAACCCGTGCTTTAGCTCTCTACATCTGCTATAATTAAAGAGAGTATGTATTTGTTACACCATGTCAATTATACGGAAGTCTTTTATGAATAAGTTTTTAATCTTTTTATTTTTGTTGGTCAGCCTGCAGGCTGGTGCCACAGTAAAGGTGGAAAAAGTCTACCTTGAAAAGAAATTTGCGGGCTACCTCATAAGCAACAAGTTTTTTAAGACCATTTTAATAACACCAAATAATCTTAAATCAAACCACTATGCTACTGATATTGTTCGCGGCGGCTGGTTTAAAAGCATTGTCTTGAAAAATTCTGTCGAATTGTTAGGAGAAGGAGCCACTCCCAAAGGAGTTATTCGTTATGGTCTCGCTCAAATATTTGAACCTCTTGTTGAGATTCCTAAAGGGCAAAAAGAATTAATTCTGCCGGGTGTTGGACGAGGGACTATTGATGATAAAGCTGCACTGCGGATAACAGAGTTCTTTCCCTGGAGATCATCAGTGAACAAAGTCGGCGAGAATAAAGAAAAACTTATGGTTTCCTTCCTGCAGGATTGTGATAACAGCAAAAAAGAACTCAATTACAAAATGCGTATTGATTGTATTTTTTCAGACACATCTCTAGTAGAAATTAAAGGGGTATTTTTCAATTTAAGCGACAAGACTTTAAAAGCGCGAGTGAGTCCTACTGCGGTATTTAATAATTCAAATTCTAATTTAAAGCCCTGGATTGTTGTACCTTACCAGCAATCACGTACAGTTAACAAAAAAAGGATCACTTATATTGATTGTGAACCTATTCCAATAAAAGATTTTCACAATTATTATGAATTTACAAATAACCGCTTGTCTAAAGCAAAACGCTGGATAGCAATAGGCGGACTGAAACAGGAAGGGGTATTTTCATTTATTTCCAAAGCAGTTTTTGAAAAAGTCGTTTTTTGGAAAACTGACAATTGCTTCTCTGTTTTTCCTTACGTTAATCTTGAAGCCAAACCTAAAGAGCGTGTTGAATGGACTTGGAAGCTTATTGTTGGCCGCGGCATGAAAACCATCAACAATGTTACAGACAAGGGGCTTTTCGGCTTAAAACTTAGAAAATATTCTCACGGTAAACGCTATAAATGCGACATGCAGTTTATGCCGATTGCCTCGACAGAAGGCGCAGTTATGGATATCCTTTTAAAATCTTCCAGAGGTCATATTCTCCTAACTAAAAGCTATGAAACCTTTGGAATGTCTCCATTGAAGCCAGAGTCTATTACAATGAAATTATCTAAGAAAGTTAAACCTAATAATCGCTATCTGTTGAAAGTGGATATATTCAAAGATGATGACGCTTTTCTTACAATGGAACAATGGCTCTTTCCTGAATAATTTTCACATGCTGAAAATTACTTATTTTTTACAGAATTAAGTCTGTAATTGGTCAGTATACCACATTGATGACGTGCTCTTGCCCAACTGCCGTCACCCAATTTTTTCATGCCGGCGGCAAGTAAATATTGGTAATTTTCCCGCATATTGGTGTAAGAAAGATTTTCTTTTTTGCGAAAAAGAGCAAGTATTTCTTTTTTTACTTCTTCCGCGGTCATACTGCGGCGCAAGCGGACATCATCATATTTTATTCCGGCACCCCGTAACGCCTGTCCCCAGTTTTTAAAGCGTTTTATCGCCGCCATATACAAAGGCTTGTAGTTATTTTGAGCATACTGGGAATACAATGGCTCCTTGGCTTTGGCTAATCTGCGAATTTCATCCAAAACAGCCTGTTTTGTCCAAGTCTTGTATTTACGAACCGTACTATAATCAATCCCGCATGATTCAATTGCCTCACCCCATGAACCAAAAGTTCGTTCTGCGGCTGCATATACATCGGGATAATTTGTGGCGTAGTAATAAGAATTAAGAGGTTCTTTCCCTTGACGTTCCAGGATATGATGTTGAATCATTTCCTCATACCAAATTTTTTTAAACATATCTTTCAAACCTTTATGGGATAAATTTTTCAATCTTCACTAATACTTAACAATATCATTACCCTAACCGAAAGATTCAATTTTTCAAGTAAAAAATCAAGCTTTGTATGCAAAAAGTTCTTTTGGCGCAGTAACCTACCCTTAAAACAACATCGGCTGGAAGGAACCAGGACTTGTACTTTCGTCGTTTTCTTCAACTTGTTGCTGCTCAACTTGTTTAGATTCAGTTTTGGAAACAAGTTCTTTTTCTTTGGCTGGTTGATTTTTTTTAGATTCAGTTACGCCAAAGAAGCCACTTCCATTGTCATCAAAGCCGGCAGAATATTTGACTGGATTTCCATGATTGTGGTGCATAGCTAAAACGACATCACCATCTTTTGACATTGCGGAATTTTCAAGGTTTTCAAGAATTTCATTGGCACGGCTGATAATTGAATCAGGCAAGCCCGCGAGTTTGGCGACATGAATACCGTAACTTTTATCGGTTCCGCCGGGGATAATCTGACGGAGAAAAATAATTTTGTCGCCATACTCTTTGACTGCGATATTATAATTTTTCACGCCTCGCCTGGTCAAAGCCATTTCAGTCAATTCATGATAATGTGTCGCGAATTGCGTCCGTGCCTGACTTCCCGGCGTATCGTGCAGGAATTCAGCCACGGCCCAGGCTATACTCAAGCCGTCAAAAGTGCTTGTCCCGCGACCGATTTCGTCAAGAATAACTAGACTTTTGCTGGTTGCATGATTCAAAATATTAGCAGTTTCCACCATTTCCACCATAAATGTGCTTTGTCCGCGGGAAATATCATCTGCTGCGCCGACTCTGGTGAAAATACGGTCAACCAGACCGATAGATGCACGATCAGCAGGGATAAATGACCCCAGTTGTGCCATCAAAACCAACATCGCGGTCTGTCTGATATAGGTGGATTTACCAGCCATATTCGGACCCGTAATAATCATTATGCGGTTTTCATCGCCATCAAGCAAAGTGTCGTTAGGGACAAAGCGTTCGCCCTGCATGACAGCGTCAAGCACAGGATGCCGTCCGCCTTCAATTATCAGGGTTTCATCTTCATTAATGTGTGGACGTGTATAAGAATAAACCCTCGCACATTCCGCGAGAGCGCAAATAACATCTATTTTCGCCAGAGACGCTGCGCTTTCCTGTATTTTAGCGGTAAATTCAAGTACAAACTCGCGCAATTTCTGAAAAAGTTGATATTCCAGAGCTTTGGATTTATCCTCCGCACCGAGAATTTTGCTTTCAACTTCTTTGAGTTCCGGGGTGATAAAGCGCTCAGCGTTGACCAAGGTTTGCTTGCGAATATAATCTTCCGGGACCATGTTCAAATTTGATTTGCTGATTTCGATATAATAACCGAAAACTTTATTATATTTGACCTTAAGATTTTTTATTCCACTACGTTCCTGTTCTTTTTTCTGAATATTGCTCAACCAGCTTTTCCCCTCAGTCGAAGCACTACGCAATTCGTCAAGTTCAGCGTTAAATCCAGTGCGGATTATGTCACCCTCGGTCAAAGTTGTGGGTGGCTCCTCTGCAAGCGTGTTGAGAATACGATCCGTCAAATCAGGTGAATCATGAAGATCTGCCTGCAATTCATCAAGCAGAACTGTATCGAAGTTACTCAGCAAAGTTTTTACCGGCGGAATCATGACAAGACCGTTCGCCAAGGCAAGCATATCCCGTGCGTTGGCGGTGCCGATATTTAAGCGCGCGATAATACGTTCAAGATCGCGTATTGCCCCGATAGTCTCACGCAGTTCCGCCAAGGTCAAAGGATCATCACGTAAAACCTCCACCGCATCCAGGCGGGCTGTGATTTTATCTTTTTCAAACAATGGCCGCAAAATCCAGTCTCTCAGCAAACGTCCTCCCATAGAGGTGGAGGTTTTGTCCAGCACCCCGAGGAGCGTATTAGCTTTACCGCCTCCGAACATCGTATCAACCAGTTCAAGATTACGCTGGGATATGGAATCAAGCTCAAGATAAGCACTGTCATTATATACGGAAAGTTTTTTTACATGGTTGGCATCTTGACGAAGGTTTTCGACAGCGTAATGCAACACCGCGCCAGCCGCGCAAACCACTGTATGCAGACCACGACATCCAAAACCGTCAAGTGAAGCTACTTTTAATTGTCGTTTGAGCAATTCTTCAGCAACGTCAAAAGAAAAAATCCAATCATCAAGCGGGGTCCAGGTAAAAGTCTTATCGGTAATCGGGAAATTATCATCTTTTTGCCATCGATCATATTCACTCTGAGGCAAAATGCATTCTTTGGTTCCGAGACGAGCCAGTTCTGTTTCAATTTTACTGATGGAGTCAAGTTCAGTCACTTTAAACTCGCCGGTACTGATATCCAGCGAAGCCAGGCCAAATTTATTTTTGCTAAAAACAATCGCGACAAGAAAGTTATTTTTATCCGGCATCAATGCCGCGTCGTCAATGATTGTTCCGGGAGTGATTACCCTTGTTATCTGGCGTTTAACCAAGCCTTTAGCAAGCTTGGGATCTTCCATTTGTTCGGCAATAGCGACTTTCACGCCGGCTTTGAGCAAAATAGGTAAATGCTTTTCTAATGAGTGGTAAGGAAATCCCGCCATCGGCACGCCGCCGCGTTTGGTCAGGGTGATATTCATAATAGCACTGGCTTTGCTCGCGTCCTCAAAAAACATTTCATAAAAATCGCCCATTCTGAATAACAAAATAGCATCATCGGGAATTTCATTCTTCGATTGCTGATATTGTTTCATCATCGGCGTTAATTTTATATCACTCACAAAGCCTCCAGGCTAATTTATTAAATACATCTATTATTTGGTTTTTACCATAATATATAATTTTGCGGATTTATATTTACGGGCAGCTTTGGAAAAAGTCCAGTCAGGTTGACCTTTGGGGTTATTACCGATACCAAGATCAGCATTTTTACCCGCTCTGAAACTATTAAAGGCAAAAACCGTCTGCTTGGCTTTGTAGTTATGAACTTGCATAGAGCCATAACCTAATCCTGCTCTACTTGGTCGATCCCCAAAGTCAAATTTTGAATTTGAAGCACCAGGAATTTTGACAGCATTGGGCGCCCCATAATTACTGCTCCAGAATTCAATATTCCCACCGTCCGGAAATTCGCCGTTTTTGACGCCTTTAACATTGGATTTAACAAACATATTTTTCAATTTTTGCTGAAAAACAGCTTTGGTTGCCGCAGTCGGTACCCCAATCTTATTCAGATCTGTAGTAAACGGGTCCATTGAGACAAATACATAGTTTTTACCGTTGAGAACTAAGACATAAGCTATTTTATCAATGCTTCCAACGATTTGCGATTTTTTATCAGCTGTATAAACAATATTCTTTCCCCCATTGGTAGTTTTTGAATTTGACGGATCAAGTGTGTAAACTATTTTAAAATCCTTGGCTTCAGGAATTAAAGTGTTTAGCGCACCTCTTACTGGTATTTTTCCGGCTCTGAAGGCTGAAGCCGGAAGACCGGCTTCATTCGCCAGATTAGGTTCAGCCAGCATATGCCATGCATAACGTACGGCACATGGTTTGCTAACGCCTTCAGCAGTCAATACAACAGTAGCTTCAGAAATTTTTGCGTTGGCTTTTTTGAAGACGCCGTCAGCACCACAGATTTCAAACCAGCTTGGTGCTTTACCGTCACGGGTTTTGAGTGATTTTACATTTGCAAAAATTACTTTTATCGCATTATCTTCAATTTTCATTTCTTTAAAAGAAGGAGAGTCGCAGGCAATATCTTTCTTACCATAGGTTTTATTCAAAGCCAGCAAGGCAAGACGTTTACCAACATCCTGCTTATTCTTCGGATGAATATCTTTCAGATTACCAATGTCGTTAATGATCGCGATACCGGTGCCGGGAACCGTCTTGGCCACTTCAACTTGGGTTTCCCAAATAGTTGGTATGGCATAGGGGGCACTGCGGTAATTGTAGGGAGCAAGTTGAACAAAGTAAAAGGCTAATTTTTTATTGTTATAAACACTTCTCCAACCATTAATAAGTGCTTTCATTTTCTCGCCGTACATCTTGCCGTCAGCACGATTTGATTCGCCTTGATACCATATTGCGCCGCGAATAGCGTATGGCACCATTGGGTTAATCATCGCATTATACAGCACGGTAGGTGATTGATGGCTTCTGTATGGGGCTAGAGCCGCCGGATAAGCAGTCGGAGGATTGATAGGTGTGTTATTTTTCAAGGCGGCATCAGCTTTCACAAGCCAGTTTTTATAATTTTTCACTGCCTGCTGTAATAGTTTTTTGTTTGAGCTGGTACCTGCGGTTTTAGCTTCAATTTGATTATAGATAGATTTCAAAGTCGGGGTTTTAGCAAAGCCAACGGGTGGAGTCCAAGGTTCGATACGAGTACCTCCCCATGAAGAATTTATCAATCCAACTGGAACTTTTAAAGTAGTGTTCAGTTCACGACCAAAGAAATAACCTACCGCGGAAAATGACGGAATATTTTTCGGTGTACAGGTTTTCCAGTTTGCGATTAACTTGGTTTGCGGAGTTGTTTTCCAGGCTTTTCTTACATGAAAAAGTCTGATATTAGGAAAGTTTGCATTAGCAATTTCTTTTTTTGCATTATTTGAACTGGCAATTCGCATTTCCATATTTGATTGTCCGGAACAAAGCCAGACTTCGCCAGAAAGCACATTTTTCAATTCAATTTTATTGTTTCCCTGGACGGTTATCGTAAAAGGACCGCCAGCACTGGGAGTCGCAAGTTTGACTGTCCATTTGCCATCTTGCGCGGTAGTGGTTTCAGCTGATTTTCCCCATGACCCAGAGACTTTCACTTTTTCGCCGGGCTTGCCCCAACCCCAAACTGGAGCATTAGTGTCACGTTGAATTACCATATTGTTGTTAAAGATCTCCGGAAGTTTTACATCTGCCTTCAAGGCTGTGCCGACGATCATAAGCGCTCCGGCAGCCAAAATGCTTGTCTGTTTAATACGTCTAGTAAACATAATACATCTCTCCTTAGTTAATATCTTTATGACTCGTCCGAAATAGAATATCTCGCACGCCCCTTTAATATCTTTATTTTGGATCATGAAAATTCACTTTCATGCCCACCTTTTTAATACTTGTGGAATTGACACACCTCTATAATATTAACCGGATTTCAAAATTGTCCAGAATCGACTGATAAAAAATTAATTAAATATCGGTTTTTACGCCTCTGGAGACAGAGACGGCTACATCTTGTGGCGTTTATCTACATTTCGCGAGGTAGCCAAGGCTGTCTCTAGCCGTATTTGCCTTTATCAATTTGCCTTCAGCTCTTATTTATAACCTAATTCTTTATCAATTTGTTCGGCTTTTTCCTGCAGTTTTTTCAAGATTGCGGGCTTGAATGAACTAGTCCTGGCTAAATACTTGATTAGCTCTTTGCAATTGCGGAATCTGTTCGGCAATGCTCCCACATGCCCGTCTTGATATAATATATTAATGATTCTTTTTTTGCTGTCTAATTTGTCAAAAGCTACTGGAACCCTAGCTCCATCTCCTTCAACAAAATCACCAATATAAATATAAGAGGAATTTGCTTCTTTTAGATTCTTGCAATCTTTAGCCCCCGCTTTGACGGTTTTAGAGTTCGGACAAACATAAACTGATAAATCAGTTAAATAATCCTCTTTGATCAATTTGTTTAATCCTGCTGCATTGTTTCCGGTCGGATATTTGTCTTTATGGTCCATCGCGTACATTTTAAGGGCCAGACCTATTTGCTTAAGGTTGCTCATACAGCTTATCCGACGGGCTTTTGTGCGGGACTGACTCAATATCGGCAGGAGTTTTGCCACTTGCACGATTGACGGCATAACGCTTGAATATGTGATAAGCAGCGGAATATCCATCGGGCTGTTCATAATACCCATAATGCCGTCTTTTTCTTTGGATACAACCAAAAATAAATCACTTGGCGGGATTAATTTAGCCAAAACAGACCAATCTTTATCCCCTTCAGGGGCATTTGCCCTGACAACATCAATTATTGCCTTAATGCTGTTGCTGTTAAAATAGAAAAACGCTATGCCTTTTCTTGAAATTCCCTGACTGAGATATTTAAACTCAGGTGTTGAGATCAGGCCGTCCTTACTAGCAGTAGTTTTTTTGACGATGTCCAGAATTTTGGCATTAGAAACGATATAGATATTTTTATCATCCCTCCGGATAACAGGTTTAAGCCAGGACAAAGTCGGAGGCTTTGCCGGGATGATTTCATCTGGTAGCACTTGCAGAGCGGGTTGAGATTTAGCGATTTCAGATAAAACTTTAAAAACCAGATTATTTTTATTCGGAATTTTCAACATCGCGTAGAGCGCGGGTTTGCCATCCTTGTCTTTAGCACTCATAAGGATTGAAGAGCAAGAGCCGCTGAGACTGTCAAGGAAATCAGGTAATTTCACCTTAAATTTCTTGAAAAATCTTTGCTCGGCAATCATCGCCAATCCTTGAATGGTCGGAAGAGGGAGCTTTGAAATGATAATTTTTATTTTCTTCCATGCTTTCCCCGGCACGCTTTTTGATGTACATGCAAATAAAGTTTCTTTAGGCAGGGACGCGAGACTGCTTAATTCAGCATTATTTCCTGCCGCAAAATCCCAGATAAGACCTTTGGGAGGCTTGTCTCCATGGTAGATGAATTGTTTAGAGCGAAATAATGCCAGATTTTTATCAGTTTTTTCGGCAATAAGTATTGAGCTTGCGCCGGCAGCAAGCATTTCATCTATTCCAAGACTTTTAACTATCGGTTTCAAGCAGTTGTATACAATTAATGGCATCATTTGCTGTTGCTGGTCAGGAACTATGATTTTTATTGCTTCGGGAATCTGCAGGTATGTGTGCTCAACTGCTCGAAACAGATATTTATTGCTTTGAAAATTAAAGTATGACCCTTCTTTTTCCAGCTTGGAAGAAACTTTATCAAACAATTTCCTGTCATCTTTTTTATCCCCGGCTTGAGCAGAAAAACCAAAGAAAATGACTGTAATTACGACTAAAACAGCGTTTAAAAACCTCATACAATCCTCCTGAACATTAATAATTTTAAGATATTCTTAAAATAAGCTGAACTGTCCCGCAAATCAAGCTAATTTTAAAAACAAACCCTTATTTTGAGGAGTTAACAATATGAGGTTTGAAAAGCCAGACTGGATCTATCAATAAAATAAGGTAATTACAAGAGTCTTTTCTACGGACTTTTGTAATTACCTCGTATACAAACATTATCTTTACAGTACCCGCCAAAAATTTATCATTTTATTCAAAAAAGGTCATTGCCAACTGAACTTGAATTATTGATAAGTGAATGTTTTGCTTTTTGTTTAGGAGGAGCCATGGGCGCAGCACCATAAATTTTTGCTCCGCTCGTGTTGGGTAACTGAACGAAACCCGGATTTTTAATGAAAGAGATTTTTGAAACATCATACATACCTCTTTTCGCGCCGGGATGTCCGCCGGGGAAAGCTCTTTCCCGCCCAGTCCGTTTTATGGTCTTTGGCAATATTGCACTTTTTCGCACCAAGCTCTTGCACTGAAAATTTCCTTCTTTAAAAACCGTACCAAACTGATAAAGGGAAGTATTATTCCCCAATGCAATATTACTCATGAAATGCCCGCCATACATAAATAATGGTCCAGGTCCATAATATTCTATTGCATTGCCATTCATTCCACCAGGGCTCATAGCTGAAACATCCATCAACACGTCGGCAAATCGACTATTTTTTATGTTAGAGGAACGGCGAAAAACACCGCCGGGACCTTCACAACGTGCGGTATAGACTCGAATAGCCGACCAATCCGAATCAATAACCCAAGTTGAAGGATCTGTGGTATGCGTGCATAGGTTATAAAATGTCGCTTCGGGTGCACCTCCTCCGGCTACCCTGTATTTTTTACCATCGATATTCATGTCAAATGTTCTCTTCTCATACGCGTATTTGGGTATATCTTTACGGAATATTTCTTTGCCCGTAACAATATTTTTAAGTGCTCCATAACCTTTGGGTAGTTTTATGGCTGTCGAATCACGGATAACACGTGCCGGGTAGCCTCGCAATTTAATGCCGGCGTCCTGAAAATTAGCTACATTGACATCATAAAATCCCATTGTTGCCACATTACCTCCCTCAACCAATATCCCGACATTAACATAAAGAATATTCAACAAACGAAAGGAAGAACTGACTAGATCAGGGCTGAATTCATCGCCTATCCATATGCCAATATCCATTCTTGTTAAATCAAGATTTTCAAAAATATTGCTTTTCCCGCCATTAACGCCTAAATGATAGCCCGCTCGGTAACGAATACCAATGACTCCGGGAATATTGTTGCCATTAATGATTAAATCACTAACCCGGCAACGATTAGGTGCCGGAATGTCAATAATTGTTGACCCTTCCGGTCCAGTATAGGAAATATGTGTCGGACTGCCGCGCAAAATGATACCTTTCGGACCTCCACGCTTGAAGCGCTTAGGGCTGCCCGCCATGTGAATCGTGTTGCTGATTTTGTATGACCCTGCAGGTAAGACCACAGTTCCTCCCACTCCCCCGTAGCTATTTCTTAATTTGTCAATAGCCGCCTGAACCTTAGCTGTAATATCGGAGTATGGGATTGCTTTAATATATATAGGAGACGAAACAGCTCTACTAGGCCAATCTGCCGGTTTTGCATCTTTAGCAAATGCCATGCTGGATATCAAAGAAAAAATAATTAAATAAGCAGTTACTGACAAAAAATTCTTATATTCATTACTCATGTTAGTACTTTCCTTTTTTTAGATTTTTTTGTGTTATTTAATGCAATATCTTATTTATAAATATTCCAGTATTCAATCCGTTTAGCAGAATCAACATGACCATCCATATAAACCGAATTTAATTGATGGTTATGGCGAGGTGCAGTACGGCGTTTTGCGAGGTTTCCCGGATCAATTTGCTCATATATATTTTGGTCAAGGTTCTTGTTATTCGCATCAGTCAGGAAAAACAGACGACTTGGTGTTTTGATACGATTGCTTCTGACAAGCTTCCAGACTCCTCCGCCCATTAACTGTAAGTTATAACCATATCCGAAAATTGGAACACCATAATCAACAGGATAACCATAATTAGTGCCAAACCGTGGATATGGTCCTTTAACTAATGCTTCAGGGCAACTGAAAATATTTGGTTTTGTAGAGGGATAATTTTCAATGACAGGTGCTGCTGTATAGATACTTTTTACACTAAGATATTTTTTCATATTATCAAACCAGTCACGGTAATAACCTACTTTGTTAGCGCTGGTTAAACCATTAGGTATACACCAGTCAAAATCAACTTCATACATTGCGCCTGCCGTACCGAATTGTTTAAGTTTATTCTGACATTTTGCACTGCGTGCTTTCCCCCTTGCTTTGTTCAACGCCGGCAGAAGCATTGAGGCGAGAATTGCTATGATAGCGATCACCACGAGGAGTTCGATGAGTGTAAAAAAATTGTGTTTTGTGATTTTCATGTTAAAATTCTCCTTGCTATTTTTTTGATTAATTTCATTTTTTTGCATTTTACCATATACTTTGTCTCCTGAATGAATTATAACTTTTTTTATTTCCTTATCAGAACAGGCGGTACTTTTATAACTTTGACATATTCCTTTTTGCTGTTAGCAATAATATCAACCGCTGTTTTTCCTATTTCTTCAAAATCAATTTCCATTGTTATGAAAGAATCTTCTCCGTTTTTTTGCGGAATAAGATTATCATAACCACATACCGCGACATCACCTATTCCTTTATCGCGCAAATACTTCAATGTCCCTTTCGCCAACTCATCATTAACACACATAATCGCATCAATTTCGGGTTTTGACCTGAAAAGCTCTTCACACGCATCTTGAGCTTCCCTTTGTTGACAAATTTCATCGCCGGTGGGATTGCAAATCTGCATTAAAGTTTTTGTTTTCAAACTGCTGTTTCTTAATGCCATTTGAAAACCTTTAATGCGGTTTTCATAGTTATCGTTGTTATCTGAAAGTGATATGATTCCGAAATTTTTCCTGCCGTTTTTCAACATTAAATCCATTAGCTGATATCCCCCGCCAACATCATCATTAAAAACGCCGATCATGTTATCAGGAGTGAGCAAAAAATTTGGCATAAAATAATTCAGCAAAATGAAAGTAAGGTCAGGATATTTTTTTGCCAGTTTTGTAATTATTTCCATATCCAATGAGGCGGCAATGACGAGACCTCCGAGACACAAACCTTCACTTTTGCTATAAAACTCAATATTTTCCTCAATATTATCTATGGAAAAAGATATCGGATCAATATTATATTTCACGGCCTTGCTCATCAAACCGCGATATATTGATGAGGAAACTAAATCATCCGCAATATCCTTTTCGTTGTGCCCAAAAATATATCCAAAAATTGTTTTCTTATAATTGTTCCGATCTTTGTCGGCAACAAACGCTCCCTTTTTAGGGCGGCGGAAACAAACCCCTTCTCTGGCAAGTTCTTTTAAAGCCAGATCCGCGGTCCTGATACTCACTCCCGCGTTAGAAGCGATTATTTTAACATTGGGAAGCTTGGTATTGGGGGGCAGTTGCTTATTCTTAATATATGCTTTGAGTTGTTCTTTTATCTGCATATATAAGGGGGACGCTGTTGACTGCGTAATTTTGAGATTCATATTCATATTTTATAGCTTCCTTTAACTTCTTTTATTGCGATATGAAAGGATATATTCCGTCAAATCTTTCAATTTTACCGTTGCGACCGCGCAGCAACTGTCAGCTGCTCCATAATACATGAAAACTTCATCGCCGATAACAACATTTGCACATGGAAACACACAGTTAGGATAATACCCTTTAGTTTCATAATCAAGCTGCGGTTCAAAAATAGGTTTATCAGAACGGGCAATTACCTTAAGCGGGTTCTCACGGTCAAGGAGCATCAGTCCCACACGATAACGCTTTTGTTCGTCGACCGCATGATAAAACATCAACCAGCCGTC
>Ga0255410_1032_pt1 | contig 23836 bp, 17 predicted proteins | sample CelNoTSeSYBR01J2_FD_182126 | JGI IMG/M metagenome (GOLD analysis project Ga0255410, IMG submission 182126) | Sediment cell enrichment communities from methane seep in Santa Monica Basin, California, United States - CellEnrichment... | ecosystem: Environmental > Aquatic > Marine > Cold seeps >... | reverse complement strand
TTGACACATATCTTGTCTAATCATTGTGTAAAAAATGGTTTTAAGCTATTAGAAGACAACTTTAAAGACCTTCTTGGTAAATATAATGCAAAGCAGAAATTCCCGGCAGAGATAAATAGCCCAGTAATGCTTCCCTGGGAAAAAGAAATAATAGCATCATCACAAATAAAGCAAAGTCACGTATTAATTCATGGGGAAAGTGGCACCGGAAAAGAAATGACTGCAGAGCTTATTAATTTAAATACTTTCGGCAAAGAAGGCAAAAAATTAACAAAAGTAAACTGTGCATTGATAGATACAAATTTAGCGACATCTCTGTTGTTTGGTCACGAAAAGGGATCATTTACAGGAGCAAGTAAGAGTACGCATGGGCTTATTTATAACGCTAGAAACGGAGCTTTATTTCTGGACGAAATACATTATCTGCCTGCAGACACTCTGGGAAAACTTTTAAGGTTTATGGAAGATGGGATTATCGCAAAGCTGGGAACGCAAAACGAGATTCATTGTGATGTAAAAATAATTGCTGCAACAAACTCTAATGAGTTTATAGAAAATAAAAAGTTACATGATCTTGGATTAATTCATCGATTTAATTTTTCAGTATATATTCCACCTGTTCGTGTGCGGTTTTCAGAAGGCTTTGATAAGCTTTTTGAAGCCATGTGGCGCAAGGCTATAAGTTATTATGAGAAAAACCAAAAAGTAGAAATCATTAATGATTCAATACATAAAATAAAAAATTTAAAAAAATCTGACCTAAATGAAATAAGTAACTCACTCCGCTTCGATATTGATGAATCATTGAAAAAATATTTAGCCGAAAACAAATCTAATTCAACTCAAAGAGAAATATCTTCGCTTCATGTTAATTATTGCTATAATAGATGTTTCAATGAATGTTATACTCAAGACTGGGAGAACTCTAACCTGCGGGGTATTTATAATCATATATTAAACTCTATAACTTCCTATATTATTCTTCATCCTGATTTTATATATAAAAGAAATGTTGAAAATGTGTCTCATTCTTCAAATACTTGCATGCCTGCTATTAACCCACCAGGTAGAAAGTCAGCAGTGGAATTTGACGAACTATATGACCTAATGATGAACTTTAAAAAGCAAAATAAAAATGGTATAGAGCTGCAAAAAGAAATTTCTACAAAATATGGAGCTTTGGAGAAAAAGAACAGCTTAAATAACTATTTGCAGCGGCATAAAACAAAATATAAATCTAATATGAGTGTTCTCGAAAAAATAGAAGAATTGCGAAATACGCTCAGAACAGATGGTTGTTTTGCTAATTATCCTGCATAAAACTTAAAAAATCGCATATTTTCATTATTTTTTCGGTTTAAAAAGTTGATTTTTCTTGATTTTATATTTTTATAAACTATGTTTTTTGAACAGGTAAATGACATAAAAAGTGTATGCTTAGCTGTATGCTCAACTGTGTGCTTTTTGTATGCTTTAGGATGGTTTTAAGACAAAAAATGACGTATTTTGACAAAGCTTGACATTGATTTGTGCTTGAGGTTAATTTGAGGGTAAAAAAATGGTCGGGATGACAAGATTCGAACTTGCGACCTTTTGACCCCCAGTCAAACGCGCTAACCAGACTGCGCTACATCCCGACTTGAAAAACAGTAGCTTAATATTGACAGTTTTTTAGAAAAATCAAGCAGAATAATTAAATTAAATGAAAATAGATTGATGTTGCGTTTTATGACAATGAACACGATGCCAGTAAATATGAATGAATATTTTATGAAATTATTTTTTTGGTATTGAATAATATATTTTTGAGTCTATATTGTCTTTTAGTTCCAGGTAATGGAACAGCAGTGGTTTTAAATCATTAACAAGGAGACAGACAAATGGCTGCAGTAGTAAATAAAGACACATGTACAGGTTGCGAATCTTGCGTGGATTCCTGCCCGGTAGAAGCTATTTCTATGGATGGCGACAAAGCAGTAGTTAGCGCGGATGATTGCATTGATTGCGGCGCTTGCGTTGGCGAATGCCCAGTAGAAGCTATTTCTATGGACTGACGTGATTTTCTGAAACTTAGGTTTCAGTACAAGGACAAGATTTGATTTTCAAGTAAAATCAAAATCTTGTCTTTTTTTTGCACGTTTGCTTTTTGTAAATTAACGCATTAGTTTAAGATTGTTAAAAATAGAACTTTGGAGAGAAAAATGAAAAGTAGAGATGTAGCAAGTTTGGCATTCAAAATAATGGGAATATTTGTTCTTTTAGCAGTAGTCGGCCCAGTCTTGATGGGAATTATTTATTTTATATGCATGTCAAATAATTTAGAAATATCACTTCCCATTGTGCTTTATGTCATTAAAGGCGTTGTTATACCATTAGGAATAGGACTTGCATTAATTTTAGCAAATGATAAAATTGCAAAACTTATATACAGGAATAACGATGATATTGAAGTTTCATGTACTGTTCGCGAAATTTATGCTATAGCTCTTGCATGTATTGGAATCTGGTTAATTTGTTCGGCTTTGGATAATTTGATTAATAATATTATATCTTCATATTATACATTTGCAGAATCACAACGTATCCTCTGGGGAGCATTAATAGGAAACGTCATAAGAGCAGTTATTGGAACTATTTTATTTTTACAGCGGCGAGGTTTGGCAACTTTATGGGAAAAGTTGAATAAAATCAGAAATCCGGTTCATAAAGATTAAAGTTTCAAGTGGTCGCGGTGTAAAGTTATACCTGCGACCACTTGTTTTGTGAAAAATATAGACTTATTCTACTTTAACTTGTTTTTTTGCTGGAATTTCTGCTACTTTGCAGTCAGTGGCATAAAGTCTTTCAGGTAAACCTATTAGGATATTTGCGGTTTCGCCGTTTAGTGTGAACGGGGCGTGATGCCATACTCCCGGACGTAAAATTACCATTGTGCCTTTAGGGACTAGGAAAAGTTCGATTTTGTCCGCCGGGGCGTCCGGGCCGCAATCCGCCGGAGCTACGTTGATGACGACATCGCAGTTCATTGGCATGATCATTTCTGCTGTGTGATCGTGATATTCAGATATATTGACGACGTTTTCGCGGGGTTCAACCTGCAGGATTGAATAACAAACTGCGGTGTCTTTTAGATCCTGGCGCAACATATCTCTGAAAAATGTAATTGGTTTTTCGCCAATAAAATCACCACTGACATTGAGCATATCAGCAAATTTCCCATAACGGTCAAATTTTTCAAGCGTTAATTTCTGTACCGGTAATGTTTTCATATTCCTGTTCCCTTTTTAGTCAATAATAATAAACGATATATTTATCGATATACCATATTTGTGTTTTTTCAAGTCGGAATTGTCAAATAATGATGGTGGTGGTGGAACTCGAACGCTCGCATCTTCCAAAAAAATCGCGTTGCCTTTCGTTACACTCAGGCTCAGCCTACGCAGAGTGCTCATTTTTGAAAGCCTTGCTTTTCGAGAGCGGCATTGGTCTAATGCGCCCTCCGTCGCTAAAGCTATGGGGGCTTAAGTTTCGCCCGTTGAGACGGTCGACCAGCGTTTCCCTCCGCTGGACCACGGAGCCGTTGCATCCGGCTGTTTTATTTTATGTTTGAGCCAGCCAGAGTTCCGCTGGCGAATGCCCATTGTAAATTATATCCGCCGCAGGGCCCCTGCAAGTCGAGAACTTCACCGGCGAAAAATAAACCTTTTAACAAGCGGCTTTCCAGGGTTTCGGGATCAACTTTTTTCAAGGCGACTCCGCCGTGGGTGAGCATTGCTTTATCCCAACCATCGGTGCCTTTTATTTTCAGCGGTAAATTGCTTAATAAAGAACATAGTTTGTTGCGGGCTTCGGCTTTTAACTCTGCCATTTTCATGTCCGGCTGGATGTCTGCCAATTCGCAGAACTCATTGGCGAGTGCTTTAGGAATATCCTGAGATAAAATGCTGGAAATTTGTTTTTTGCCGAAATTATGTTGTCGTTCTTTGAATAAACTCTGCCATTCTTCGAAGCTTATTTCGGGAAAGAGATTGATTTTTAAGGGCACTTCATGCGTTTTTGTCAGTAAGCGCGATACGTCTCCGGCGAGGTCGATTATTGCGGGGCCGGAAACACCATGATGTGTAAATAATAGTTCACCCTCGCAAATGTTTTTGCGGTATTTCGGCAAGTCTATTGTTGCAGTGACCTTTTCAAAACTGATTCCGGTACAGCGTCCGGGCCATTGTTCCATACTGCGCAAGCCGGTCAATGCGGGCAGGGGGGTGTTTATTTTATGTCCGGCTTGTTCCGCCAGTAAATAAGCGCCGCCGTCTCCACCGAGTTTGGGGTAACCTTTGCCGCCACCGGCAATTATTACATGATTCCCCGCAACTTTGCCATTGGCGGTTTGAATGCCTTTGAGTTGATTGTTTTCAATAATGAGTTTTTCCACCTTGCAGGAGGTCTTTATTTCAATGTTTAAGTCTTTGCAAAGATTCAATAAAACGCTTAAAATATCTCTGGCGCTGCCGGATTTTGGAAAAACATGAAAACCATCTGTAACTTCAGTTTCCACATCGTTCGCGGCGAAAAATTCCCGTAGTTTTTCAGGAGGAAACAGGTTTAAAGCCTTCATGGTGAAACGTCCCTGTCGTCCGAAGGCCGCGGCTAAGTGCGGAACATCCAGTATGTTGGTCAAATTACAGCGTCCGCCGCCGGATGCCAAAAGTTTTAAACCGACTTGATTTTGTTGTTCAAAAACAATTACCCGGCAGCCGTTTTGAGCCGCGTTGACCGCTGCTGTTAATCCAGCGGGACCAGCTCCGATTATAAGTACAGTTTTGGTGTTTTGCGACATTTGACTATTTCTTTTCCTTTTTTGGGCCATAGGGGTAGGGTAAAAAATCGAGTTTTTCTTCGCCTAAAACTTTTGCCAGGCTGTGTCCGATTGTATGAATATATCTGAAACTGTTTGAGCTTACGGCAAAACTAAAAAGCATAGTTGAGGCGAGTTCCAAAATTTGTTTTTTATTCCAGAATTCACACTTTTGAGAATCGATATCTGAAAGCAACTGCCACGAATTCGTAGGCGACAAAGCTTTTCCATCTTTATCAATGAGCAGAAATTGATCCATTACCCGGACAATTTCCAGTTCGAAACCCCATTTTTCGGCAAGCTGTGATGCTAGAGCACAGAGAATAAAGTCAGCGCCAACGAGATCATCAAGTATTGGCCCTAAACAAAAACAATCAGCTTGTAATTCGTCTGTTGACGCTGTTTCAAAACCGCATTTGCGCATGAAATACGCTATTTCGCTAATATTTTTTGGTGCGAAACGCTCGCTGGCTTTGAAAAAACGCTCCCAGAGATCAGTCAGGAAACGCTCTGAATCGTTGTCGTACCATTGCAGATGGACAGCAATTAAGCCTTCAATCAGATTCAAATCATTGGTGCTTAGGAGCTTTGCGAAGCTCTCTCGCCGTCGGCGCATAATCATAATTGCCTGTAACTGATGAATGCGTTTTCGCAGTTTGGGGTTTGAGCTTTCCTGATGTTTGGCTAAATATTCTTCGATCTCAGTTTCATGCTTAAGTAATTCAGCCATTGCTTCCTGCACAATTTCAATATTGCTGTCGTCTAAAAGACTGATTAGGCTGTTAAGTTTATTTTGCATCATTTCCCTTTGGTTTTTCAGGGAAGATACCGCGAAGAGCATTTGAAGCTATTTTTTTTACGTCTTCGGGAAAATCCGCTTTGACGATCCATTGGAGGAAGCCTGGATTATCTATGCATACATCACGCAATGGAGTTCCTGAATTTTTGCCGAAATTGACAATCACGCGATCACCCTGCCATTTGAAACGATTGCTTTTGTCGATTGCGTTTGGATCGCTCATGTCGCAGAATTTATCGAGCCCGGCGACGTCGCGCGGCAAATCGGGATACATTTTTAACTGTCCTTCAAGGACTTCAAGTGTCGCCAAGGTATCAGCTTCGGCGCTATGTGCATTTTCAATTGTTTTACCGCAGAAAAAGTCATAGGCGCTTGCAAGATTGCGCGGGAATTTTTTACAGAAAATGTTGAACGCGTCTACTATGTGACAATTTTCTGTAGAGAAAACTAAATTGCAGCGTTTGAACTCAGCGATAAGCAGGGGGATATCGAATCTTATAACATTGTATCCTGCTAAATCGCAATCGACGAAATACTTTAATAAATTATTGGCAATAAGGTCAAAAGTCGGTTCGTTTTCGACATCTTTATCATAAATTCCGTGAATTTCGCTTGCTCCGACGGGGATTGGCATTTGCGGATTTACGCGTCGGGTGGTTATCTGCCTTTTACCATCGGGGAACATTTTTACGACGGAAATCTCGACAATTCGATCGTTTACTACCGATACGCCAGTTGTTTCCAGGTCAAAAAATATTAATGGTCTGTTCAGTTTTAAATCATTCATAATTAAATCCTTAAGTGTAAGTTCAAGTTTAGGCAATTTATGGTTATAATATTTCTGTTGCTATTTAGCTTTATTACAAAAAACATAGCTTGCTTTTTCGCTTATACCAATAAGTTTTTCTAAAAAATATTAATTAAGATATCGAAAATAATCGCTTTTTATTTGTATTATTCATATAATCGACTAATATATTAAACGTTAGATATTTATCTTGAATAACCAGAGTTGTTGAGCAAATGACATATGCTCTGTAACACTCTAGTTTATTATTAATAATATAAAAAATAATTTGGGGCTGTTAATGGCTAAAATTTTTCTTACAGGAATAACCGGTTTAGTCGGTAGTTCTTTTGTTACAGGTTTGTTAAAGGAACGTGATGATATTGAGATTGTTGCTTTAACTAGAGCGAGTGCTGTAAAAACTGCTGCTGAACGTGTAGACGATGTTATTCGCGAGCAATGTGAGCTTGATGGTTGTCCTGAGCTTGCTGATAAAATTATGGGTTCAGTTAGCGTGATTGCAGGTGATATTGCGGAAATTGATCCAAAAGCTATCGCGGCAATGCCGGAAGTTTCTGGTGTTGATACAGTTTTTCATTGTGCGGCAGACGTCAATTTAGGTAAAGATCCTACTGGTAAAACATTCAGAATCAACTACCATGGCACGGAAAATATTGTAGAATTATCAAAACTTATGAAGATAAAAGAACTACATTATGTCTGCACCGCCTATATTGCAGGAAAGCTGAATGGTCGTGCGATGGAAGATAATCCTATTGATTCTGGTTTTTTCAATCCTTATGAAGAAAGTAAATATAAAGCAGAAATGCTTGTTCGCAACGCGGGTATTCCATTTTCAATCTATCGTCCTTCAATCATTATTGGACGACGTAAAGATGGTAAAATCCGTAGAGCTTTAGCTTTTTACCGCATCCTTGAATTTATGGCTAAACTTAAAAAACATACTTGTTCAAAAACTAATCAGGATCCAACTGGTTATGTTGACCTGAACTTACATTTTAGTGCTGCGGATTCAGAACAACTTTATTTTGTGCCGATCGACTATATTCAGGAAGCTATTGTTAAGTTATTCCAATCTCCGGTCTGTGGAAAAGCTTTCCATATTACCGGCGACAGCCCGGTATCAACTCAGCAAATACTTAGTGCAATGTGTAAGATATTGAAGCTGAATAATGTTACTCTTGGCGCTGAAAATCATGATCCTACAAAAGATGAAAAGTTGCTGACGCGCTTCCTGGGTGATTTGATGCCGTACTTTTCTTCAAACATTACTTTTGACCAAAGCAATGTCCGTGAAGTGGCTGGTGATGAAATCCTTGATTGGACTGTTGGTGAGAAAGGTCTGTTGACTATGACAAAAACCTATTACCGTGATTTTTTCCCGAATGTGGAATGGCTTCAGCAAATAACAGCTGAATAACATATTGCGAAATGGTAATTGATTTTCATACGCATTACTATCCCGATAAAATAGTTGGGCGTGCTGTTCAGCATGCAAAAGAAATCTTGAATTGCGAGCCCGCAACCGATTGTACCCGCAACGGTTTAGTGGAATCAATGCAAAAAGCCGGAATTGATTATTCCCTTGCTCTGCCTTTGGCAAACACCCCGGACAATGTTCGCGGTGTCAACAGGTGGGCGCAGATAAATAATCAAGCGCCGGTTTTTTTATTGGGTTCTATCCATCCACAGACTAGAAATCCTGCTGAAATGATTTCAAAGATTGCGGCAATGGGACTTAGAGGTGTAAAAATGCATCCTGAATTTCAGAATTTTTGCTTTGAGGATGAAAGCTTATTTCCTATTTGGGAAGCATGTATTGAAAATGATATTTTTGTCTTAACCCATGCTGGTGAAGATGTATCTACTTTAGCCCCTTACCGCTCTGATCCCCGCCGTTTGAGAGCATTCCATAAACGTTTTAAAGAGCTGACGCTGGTACTGGCACACTTGGGGTCCTGGGGGATGTGGGACGAAGCCGAAGAATTTATCGCGGGACTGCCTGTTTATCTTGATTTAGCATTTACTCTCGGAAGAATCACTGATGAACAACTCGTTCGTATAATTCGTAAACATGGCGTTGAACGTGTTTTGTTTGGTACAGACAGTCCATGGTGTGATCAGAGGAAAACGCTCAAGCATTTTCGCAATCTACCTTTAACAGACAGAGAGAAAAATTTAATTCTCGGCTTGAACGCGGCTAAACTTCTGGGTATAAATTCCTAGACGCTTAGGTAGTTTAATCACTTTTGCCGCGACCATTACACCGAATAAGGTTAATACTGCTCCAATAATATTCAAAAATGTCATTCTTTCGTCCAAAATGAAATAAGATAAAACTATTGTAACAATCGGTGTGAGATATTGCATGATATTGAGTAAGGATAACTTAATTCTAGACATCGCTTCATACCAGAAATAAAACCCCGCAACTGTCGGGAAAAGAATAACATATAGAATGACCAGCCATTGAGTGCTTTCTCCAAACGCGGGAATATGAGTTTCTGACGGCCAGAAAAACTGTAGCAATAGAAATTGAATAGCTCCCGCGAGCATGCACCACGTTGTCGCGGTAAAGCCACCTAGTCTGGTTACGGTTTTAGCACTGAAAACAACATAGAAAGACCAGCAGATCGCCGAAGCAAAAGTCATTGTGTCTCCGTACAGGTTAACACTGTTGTAATTGAACCCGTTTTCTCCGATAACTCCAATAACCATTAGGCAACCCAATAAGCTTAATGCCATGCCGGCAGCTTTTGTTGCGCCGATTTTATGTCCAAGAAAAAGCGCGATGAACATTATCATAACCGGGCTCAAGGATAATATTAAAGAAGTATTTGTTGCGCTAGTGCTTCCCTGTCCGGCAAGCAGGAGAGTTGTATGAGCTACAATTCCTAAAAATCCCAGCCCCGAAAGAATTAATAGATCGCGAAAAGTTACCGCTAATATTCTTTTGCGGTGAAAAATTAGTCCCATAAGTAGCAATGTCAAGCCGCCGAGAGTATAGCGAATTGAACATAAACTAATGATGTCGATATACTGATTGCTCATCAGCCAACGACCTGAAATATGTGAGGTTCCCCATGAGAAAGCACTGAAAAAAGAGCAAAAAACCCCCCAGGCATAAGCTTGTTGTTTATTCATCTTAATAAAAATCCTAAATGTTGAGTTTCAAACTTTCTTTGAGGGTGTTTAGGATCAAAGTTGTCCTGCAATCCCTGACGCCTATTTCTCCAAGTTTCTTGACGAATTCATTATGTTCTTTTGAGTTGCGGGTTTTAACTTTAGCGAAATAATAAAAATCACCAGCCGTAAAATGTACATCCTGCACTTCAGGAAGAGCCGCTATTTTCTTACCTATTTTTAAAGTGCCGGGCTTTTCTCCGGTAGAAATTAGAACAAAACTGGACATGTCAAACCCGACTTTATGACGATTAATTCGGGTCTCGTAGCCCATAATTACTTTTTCCTCCTCTAAGCAGCGGATGCGTTTGAGTACCGCTGAAGGCGCAAGATTTATCTGACGAGCTATTTCAGCATTTGATATCCGCGCGTTATCCTGCAGTAAACGTAATATTTTGCGATCTACTTCATCTATCATATTAAAACCTCATTTGTAATATAGTTCTCTTTTGTTTAGTGATTATATACTATTATTCTAAAAAAGCAACATTGAAAGAAATAAAATTCTAATTATTTGCATTATTAGAGATGTCCTGAGAGGACGTTTAATTAATTTTAGAGGATTGTACGACTGGGGATCGTATTGCATTGGAGAATAAAAAATACTTCTCCTTTTACAAATTTATGTGAAGATTATATGCTGATTTCAGCTCCCGCCGATCTTATTGCGTGCTCGAAAAAATAAAAAAGTAATTGCAACGGGGCGATTGCCACGCCAATGAACAATTCTGTAACCTTGTGATATTTATATATTAATTAGATATTTATATATTTATTTTATTGATTTTTCCGTAATTTAGTGTAAATTTTGTAATCCATTTTAATTAAAGCAAAAATAAGAACAAGGAATTGTCCTTGTCATAATTTAGTGATTCAGACTGTAAATTATCTGGATCATGAAAGTTCTATAGACTACGGAGGTCAAAAAAGAATGGCTAAGAAAATGATGACAGTAGACGGCAATTATGCCGCCGCTTATGTCGCCTACGCATTCAGCGAGGTGTCCGCAATTTACCCTATTACTCCATCTTCCCCTATGGGAGAATATGCTGATACATGGGCAAGTGTAAACACAGAAAACATGTTTGGACAGAAAGTAAATGTTGTTGAAATGCAATCTGAAGCTGGAGCAGCAGGTGCTTTGCACGGTTCTCTCAGCGCAGGCGCGATGACTACTACGTTTACAGCGTCACAGGGCTTATTGCTCATGATCCCTAACATGCACAAGATAGCCGGCGAAATGATTCCATGTGTATTGCATGTTTCAGCTCGTTCCCTGGCTGCTCAAGCCTTATCCATTTTTGGAGACCATGCAGACGTAATGTCAGTACGTAATACTGGTTTTGCATTAATGGCAGCAAATTCAATTCAGGAAACCCACGACCTGGCAATAGTTTCTCATCTTGCTACTCTTGAAGGTAAAATACCATTTGTTAATTTCTTTGATGGTTTCCGTACTTCACATGAAATCGCGAAAGTGGAATTAACTGATTATGAAGACATGAAAGGTCTTCTCAATATGAACTATGTTGAAGACTTCCGTGCACACGGCATGCGTCCGGAAAACTCAATCATCAAAGTAGCGGCTCAAAACCCTGATGTTTACTTCCAGGGTCGTGAGACTGTAAATAAATACTATGACGAGTTACCGGCAATTGTTCAGAAATACATGGATAAAGTTGGTAAATTAGTTGGTCGTGAATATCATCTCTTCGATTACGTTGGTGCGCCAGACGCGGAAAAAGTTATCATCGCTATGGGATCCGGTTGCGAAACTATTCACGAAACTATTGACTACCTCGCATCTAAAGGCGAAAAAGTCGGTATGATCAAAGTTCGTCTTTATCGTCCGTTCTCTGTTGATGCGTTTATTGATGCAATCCCGGCAACTTGCAAGAAAATTGCAGTTCTTGACCGTACTAAAGAACCAGGCGCATTGGGTGAACCTCTCTTTATTGATATTAAAGCCGCTCTCGCAGGCAAAGACATCACTGTTATTGGTGGTCGTTACGGATTATCTTCTAAAGAATTTACTCCAAGTATGATCAACGCGGTTTACAAGCATCTTGACGGAGCCTGTACCAGCAACTTCACTGTCGGTATTAATGACGATGTGACTAATTTGTCATTAAAAGTTGATGAAGATATTTTTACTGCTCCAGCCGGAACTATCCAATGCATGTTCTGGGGATTAGGTTCTGACGGAACTGTTGGTGCAAATAAAAACTCCATCAAAATTATTGGTGATAACACTGATAAGTATGCTCAAGCTTACTTTGTTTACGACTCTAAAAAATCTGGCGGAATTACTGTTTCTCACTTACGTTTCGGTGATAATCCGATTCAATCTGAATACACAATTACCGCGCCTGATTTTGTAGCATGTCATCAAGCTTCATATATCGGTCGTTATGATATGATTGGCAGCCTCAGAGAAGGCGGCGTATTCCTGTTAAACTCTGAATACAAAAGTGATGATGTTTTCAATCACCTGACTCGCGAGATGCAGGAAACTATCATTGATAAAAACATCAAATTCTACAATATTAACGCTCTCGAAATCGCTGAAAAAGTTGGTTTGGGAAGTCGTGTTAATACTGTAATGCAGGTATGTTTCTTTGCTTTGGCAAATATCATACCGCAGGATGACGCAATCAAATATATCAAGAAAGCGATTGAAAAAACCTTTAAGAAGAAAGGTGATGACATAGTTCAGATGAACTGGAAAGCTGTTGACAGCTCTCTGGCTGGGCTTGAAGAAGTCAAAGTTCCTGCTTCAAAAGCGGATATCAAGGCTTCATTTGTAGCACCTAAATTAATTGGTGATAATGCAGATCAATTCGCGAAAGATATTATTTTGCCGATTATGCAGCTCAAAGGCGATGACATTCCAGTTTCAAAAATGTCTATTGACGGAACTTTACCGAGTGGAACAACTTGCTTGGAAAAACGTGGTGTAGCACCGCATGTTCCAGAATGGCTTGCTGAAAACTGTATTCAATGTAACCAATGTGTTATGTCTTGTCCGCACGCTGTAGTCCGCGCAAAACAGATTGCTCCTGCAGACTTGGCAAACAAGCCGGCCAATTTCAACACATTAAAGTCTAAAACTAAAAATGATCGCGATCTCGAATATCGTCTTCAGGTTTATGCTGAAGACTGTACTGGTTGCGGTGTCTGTATTGAAACTTGCCCGGCTAAAGAAAAAGCCCTCAAGTTTGAATCATTGGATTCTGCTCGCGAACAGGGACAAGTCGAAAACGCTAAATTCTTCGAAGAACTTCCAGACAATGTTCTTGATGGAGTTAGTGCTAACACTGTTAAAGGATCACAATTCCTTAAACCATTGTTCGAATTCAGCGGAGCCTGCGCTGGTTGCGGAGAAACTCCTTACGTTAAACTCGTCAGCCAGTTATTTGGTGAACGCATGCTCGCCGCTAACGCGACTGGATGTTCTTCAATCTACGGCGGAACTTTCCCGACAGTACCATATTGCAAAACTAAAGAAGGCAATGGTCCTTCATGGGGTAACTCACTCTTTGAAGACAATGCTGAATACGGTATGGGCATGCGCTTAGGTGTTGATAACAATCGTAACCAACTCAAGACTAACGTTGAAAAACTTCTCAAACTCGGTACTACTGCTGATTTGACAGCTGCCTTGAATAAAGGTTTGGAATTGTGGGACAGCGTCGAAGAAGAAGCACTCGTTGCTCAACGTGCGATTGCCTTACTCTTGCCAGCGGCCCTTGAGGAAGCTTGTTGTGAAAGCAAAGCTGTTCTGAAAAAAGTTATCGAATTGAAAGATTACTTCGTTGAAAAATCACTCTGGATTATCGGTGGTGATGGTTGGGCATATGATATCGGTTACGGCGGTCTCGACCACGTAATGGCTTCCGGCCGCAACGTAAATATTCTCGTCCTGGATACTGAAGTATATTCTAACACTGGTGGTCAGGCTTCTAAAGCAACTCCTATCGGTGCGGTAGCAAAATTTGCTAACGCCGGTATGCGTTTCACTAAAAAGAATCTTGGTTTCATGTGCATGACTTACGGTAACGTATATGTCGCGTCTATCGCGATGGGTGCAAACCGTAACCAGACATTACAAGTTATGAAAGAAGCTGAAGCCTTCGACGGTCCTTCATTGATTATGGCTTACTCTCCATGTATTGCTCATGGTATCAATATGATGAAAAGCCAGGTCGAAGAAAAACGTGCCGTTGATTGCGGTTACTGGCCTCTGTATCGTTATAATCCCGCGAACGAAAAACCGTTCAAATGGGAAACTAAAGAGCCTACAGAAAGCTTCCAGGAATTCATCCGTAGTGAACGTCGTTACACAGCGCTCTTCAAAACAGCACCTGAAGAAGCGGAAGCTATCTTTGCTGCTGCAGAAGCAGACGCGAAAAAACGCATGGCATTCCTGAAAAAATTAGGCGAAGTCATGTAGTCAAAATAAACGATCAAAGGGAAAATACTTTCCCTTTGAAGTTTTTGATAATGCTTACATTTATGAAAATCATAAATGTGAGCATTTTTTTGTTTGGCTAAGCTACTTTGGAACTTCCTTTGTCGGCTTGACTCTAAAAAATATGGTATAAAGCACAGGCACAATAAGTAAAGTCAAAGCCGTTGATGCAAAAAGACCTCCCATGATGGTTGCCGCCATTGCGGCAAAAAACGGGCTCCAGAGAAGCGGAACAACCCCTAATATTGTCGTCCCTGAAGCCATAGAGACCGGACGAAGCCTGCTGACAGAGGCATCAAGAACGGCCTGATAAACAACTTTTCCTTCTTTTAATTCTAAATTTATCTGGTCCAGCAATACAATAGAATTTTTTATCATCATTCCTATCAATCCCAAAAAACCTAGAATAGCCATGAATCCGAATGAAAGCTTGAACGGCAGAAGTGCTGCCACAACCCCTATGAGAGCCAATGGCAGGACTATAAAAATAATAGCAGGCTGACGCACGGAGTTAAACAAGCATACAAGCAGAAAAAACATGCCTACAATGCAAAACGGGAATATTTTCTTAAGGCCGCGCTGACCTTTCATGTTTTCTTCGTACTCGCCTCCCCACTCAATAGAATATTCGGGCGGAAGATCAACATTTTCAACTTTCTTCAATAATCTGGCACGCACTAAAGATGCCGCCTCATTGTCAGAATCACATTGAACAGTAATAGTTTTTTCCCGGTTGCGACGATGTACTATCGGTATTTCACTGACAATATGAAGATTTTTAACAATTTGTCTGATTGGGAAAAAACGATTAGCAACAGAACTCCAAATTTGTGAACTGTTAAAATTATCCAAAGAAAGACGTTCTTTGTCCGGCGTCCTGATCTTAATTGGAATCAATTCATCTTTTTCCCTGTAGAGTCCAATATTTAAGCCTTTGAAACTCGCAAGCAATGACCTATTCAGGTCAGAGCGGCTGATTCCACATCTTGGAGCTTTAATTTCCGCATAGCACGGCTTTAAGACTTTAACTGATTGTCTCCAGTCGTCACGAATGTTATGCGCGCCGCCATCAGCATAAAATATATCTTTTATTTTATTAGACAGGGCATGAAGAACATTACTGTTTTCGCCTCTAATCCTGACTTCAATATCATATTCAACAGGGGGGCCTTCTCTGAAACGACCTATTTTTGCATCAGAGTCCGGCAAATGTTTTTTTATAAAATCATTAATTTTCTTAATCAGGGGATTGATGACGTCAAGATCTTTTGTCTCAACCAGTATTTGAGCATAGCTGCTGTTTGGATACTGATAATTGTAGCTAAGGATATAACGCAGTGAACCTTCACCGATGAAAGAGCTAACCGATTTGACACCGGCTTGTTGTTTTAAAAACTTCTCAATTTTTCTTGCATCCTTGGACGTTTCCATTATATGGGTCGACTCCGGCCGCCAGTAATCAATATAAAATTGATTCCTTCCTGAAATACTAAAAAAAGCAGGAGGAATCAAACTGAAACAGTAGGCGGCAATGATAATCAAAATAATCAATGTTGAAATTGTTTTCAGCTTGTTGCATATACAAAAATGTAAGAATCTGCGATATAATTTATGGCACCGCGTCTGAAAAGGAAGTGAATCTTTATGTTTCGGGTCAGGCAGAAACCAGACACAAAGCAGCGGAGTTACTGTAACTGCTAATATCCAGCTCAACGATAAAGATATTGCCATTACCCAAAAGAGAGACCTGCAAAACTCACCTGTATTCCCAGGGCTGAAACCAATCGCGGTAAAAGCGAGAATAGCAATTAAAGTTGCACCCAGCAAAGGCCATTGAGTTTCATTTACTGTACTCGTCGCGGCCTGTTCCCGCGGCACACCGCATTGCCGCTTAATAAGAAAGCCATCAGCAACAACAATAGCATTGTCAACTAACATCCCCAGGGCAATAACCAGTGCTCCCAATGACATTTTCTGAAGCTCAATTCCCTTTATAAACATTCCCAGAAAAGTTCCAAAAATTGTTAGAAGAAGTACGCCTCCCATTATTAATCCAGCTCTGAAACCCATAAAAATCAGAAGCAAAACTATAACAATCCCTACAGCTTCAAACAGGTTTTCAATAAACAAATCCAATGCTTTGGTAACTCTATCCGCCTGAAAATTAATAACATTAATCTGCATCCCCTGAGGTAACGAATCTTTCAGATTTGCGAGACAGGCCTTTACCGCGTTGCCCATAGTAACAACATTCCCCCCATCCTCAACCGAAATTCCCAGGCCTACAGCCTTTTCTCCATTAAAACGTAAAATTCTTCTTGGCGGACTAATATATCCACGCTTAATGCTTGCCACCTCTTTGAGGCGAATCAATTTACCGTCAGAATTTGCCAGAAGAATATTCCCTATTGCTTCCTCGCTCGCAAGGTTCCCGGTCGGCTGAAAACGAATGTATTCTTTGCCCACTTTTACTTTACCGGCAGGCTCCACCAGGTTTTGTGAATGAATTACTCCTTCAATCCGGGTCGGACTAATGCCGAGATTAACCATTTTTGATCTGCTTATCTCTATATTAATAACTTCCTGCTGCAAACCCCATAAGTCAATTTTTGCGACATCATCTACAAGCAGAAGTTTTTTCTTTAAAAATTCAGCATAATTCTTCAAATCAGCGTAAGAAAATTTATCGCCGGAAATCGCAAAATAAATACCGTAAACATCGCCGAAATCATCATTGACAATCGATGGCCCGCTTCCCGGCGGAAGCTCTCCTTGAACATCTACAATTTTTCTGCGCAGTTCATCCCAAACCTGCTGGATTTGATCTGGACCAACCGTATCTTTTAAATGAACATAAACTACAGATAGCCCTTCCTGTGAAACTGATTCTACATAATCAAGAACATTCAATTTCTGAACTGCTTCCTCTATTAGGTCAGAGACTTCATTTTCTACCTCTTCGGGACTTGCTCCGGGGTAAGGTGTTACTATCAAGGCTATTTTTATTTTAAAGGTCGGATCTGCCAGTCTGCCAAGGTTGACGTAGGATATAATTCCCGCGACAATCAGGAGAAAGGTCGCAACAACTATCACTACACGATTTCTTAAAGCATAATCAGAAATTTTCATTTTTTTGTTTTGTTGCTTTTGGAATTATTTTTACTTTCGTCCCTTTTCTAAGGAAATGAGTTCCGTCTATAATTACCAGTGAGTTTAATTTTAAACCGGAAGTAACCTGTAAACATGCCCCTTTACTGTATTTCCCAATGCCGACAATTTTAGGAACAGCAGTTTGGGTTTCCGGATCAACAATCCATATTTTTCCGCTTTTGGAATTTATCGAAACAAAAGCAGATACGGGCAGATTGAATATTGGAGATTTATGAATTTTATGCTTTGCCCAAATAAGCTCAGCCGTCATTCCAGGCAGAACAGAAGTTCCCGCGGGTTGTTTGAGTCGAAAAACAACGCCGTAAGTCCTTGTCGCTGGATTTGCCCGTGTGTTCCATTGATATAGTTTGACCTTGAATTTTTCCCCTTGTATTGATGGAAAGCTGACATAAAAGATATTGTTTAATTTATTCTTCTTGTCAGAAACTAGATTCACTATATCATCTTCAGGGATAAACGCGACAACCTCAATCATGGAAATATCATGCATCGCCAGCACCGGTTCTCCCGCTCGCGCCATTTCATATTTTTCAAGATGCTGTTCTGTGACAATGCCATCAAAAGGTGCTTTCAATTCTGTATCTTTCAAATGATCGCCGGCTATTCTTATAGAAGTTTCCAGTTCTGAAATCTTTGCGCTTCCAACCAGATACTCACTTCTTTTCTGGTCAAACTGCTCTTTTGAGACTGCAGCTTTATTATAAAGCTTTCTGTATCGCTCAAAACTAAGGATTGCTTTTTCAAAACGTGCTTTTTCGGACGCAAGGTTATGTTTGAGTAAATTAACTTTTCTTTCATAATCACGGGAATCAATTTTGAACATTACGGTTCCCTTTTTGATTTTATCTCCAGGCTTTACATTGACTTCAACTATTGGTCCACTGACCCGGAAAAACAAGACAGCTTCGCAGCTTGCCTGTACATAAGCGGGAAAAGTTATACTTTGAATATTACTTCCCGGACGTACTTTCATGACAACAACTGTCTTGGGATTTCGCACAGGTTTATTATCGTTTTTCTGTAAAAAAACGTAGCGAACGACAAAAAACACTGCTATACAAAGTATCACAAGGACCGATGCCGCAATGATTAATTTTTTTTTCATATTTTCAACCTCTAATATCTAAGAGACTTGCACTTTAAGCAAAATGCAACTTTTTTTTAGGAATTACTCCTTGTAGCCGTGAAAAAAAAACTCTGGATTTCTTTAAAAAATGAATTCAGATTTTTTCATAAAACAATAAAAAAAGCCCTGATGAAAAACACCAGGGCTTTATCTAAATTATATGTTATATTTTATAATGCGATGTATGCTGTGTTGTTGTCAGCCGCTTGTTGGATTTTTAGAGATGTTCTTGCGGACTCTATTACTGTCGCAGTGTTCAAGTCTCCAGGCTTGCCCGCGAGTTCGTTGAGGAACTGTACGAAATAATCATCCTGAACAGTTGCCGGTAAGGCTATTAAGCTTGTACCTTTGTCACCATTCAGGGAGAGTTTTATATTTTCATCGCTGAGACAAGTGCGTGCCACACCTTTTTTGCCCCAGAAGGTAAATTCCCAATAGTAAGGCAATGCAAAACCACAGCTGTTCGGCGCGAAATAAGAAATATCAGCCATTACACCACAGCCATTTTCCATTTTAGCCATGAATTGAGCACCGTCATTGAAGATCGGGCATTCGTCAGCAAATGCGTTCCAGGTGCTGGCGGCGGTCAGCTCAGTAAACTTCATGCCAGTTGCCCAGCTTAGGTAATCAATGCCGTGAATAGCGATGTCATTGATTGTGCCGCCGTGTTTGCCTTCCTCGAAATACCAGCCTGGACGAACTCCCCAGTTTAAAGGATGTTGTCCGGTAAAAGACACAGCGTGAATTTCGCCCAGTACGTCATCCTGAATAAGTTGACGCATTTTTACGAGAGGTGGATATTGACGCAGATCAAGCATGCAGCCGACCTTTAAATTCTTTTCCGCCGCGAGTTTTTCGATAGCGGCAAGTTCTTCAAGGCTGGTGCATATAGGTTTGTCAGCGATAACATGTTTGCCGGCTTCAAGAGCTCTCAGAGCGAGAGAACCGCGTATGCCGTAATAATCGCCAATTGCGACAACATCACATTCGACTTCGTTCAACATTTTGTCGAAATCATCGTATTTGACATCAAGATCAAGAGCGGCACGAGTTTCCGCATGAGCTTCGCAACATGCAACCAGTTCGCAATTGTCCGTTTCTTTGATGCGGTTAACTAAGCTGAAAATATGGCCATGTCTGAAACCCGCTACTACAAATTTAATACTCATTGAAAAACCTCAGATATTTATAATTGGTTAAGATAAAGAATATAATAGAAATTAAAAGAAAAAACAACTGCATTGATTGTTTTGCAGTTGTTTTACTTGATTACTTGCTCATTGTTGATTAGTCGAATTTTACTGGCTTGCCGGTCTTGGCAGACTCATAAATGCCGCATATCAATTGAACAGCCCGGCGTCCCTCGCGTCCTGATACTTTGGCTTCCTTGCCTGAAAGAATTGCTTCGGATAAATCCTTGATTTGACGGCGATGTCCTTCATAACTTATTGCCATCGGGTCACCAGAACCGCCTTTCATGTTGTCGCCATCAGCATATTTTTCTTGTGTAACTTTATCTTCAGGCAGATATTCAGAAAATGTCCAGTTTGTTATACAGTCATCTTCTAGTGTAATGCTTCCTTTCGAACCGGATAACTCAAGGCGTCTAGGAAAGCCCGGCGCGCATGAGGTGCTCGCTTCAATTGTTCCAAGTGAACCGTTCTTAAATTTAATCACCGCAACAGCGGTGTCTTCTACTTCGATGCCCTTATGGGTCAAAGTGTCAGTATAGGCAAATACTTCGGCAGGATCACCATTCAGGTAGAGTAGCAGGTCAATATTATGGATTGATTGATTCATCAAAGCTCCACCGCCGTCAAGCTCCCAGGTTCCGCGCCAACCAGCGCTGTCATAATATTCTTGACTTCTGAACCAATGGATATGAGTGTTAGCTAAAACCATTTTTCCGAAACGTCCGCCATCAACAGCTTCCTTTATCGCTTCTACAGCTGAACCGTAACGCGATTGAAATACCGCACCTAAAATGACATTGTTATCTTCACATGCTTTAATAATCGCATCAGTTTTTTCCAAAGTTACATCCAGAGGCTTTTCACAAAGGATATGTTTTCCGGCTTTGGCTGCAGGCAGGGCAACTATTCCGTGAATTCCAGTTGGAGTGGCAACTGTTACGGCTTCAATCTCAGGATCAGCCAAAAAAGCATCGAAGTCATCAACTGCTCTGACTTCATATTGTTCCGCAAATTTTACCGCACGTTCAGTTACTTTGTCAAATACCGCTACAAGCTCAGCATTTGTACTTGCTGCCAATGCTTTTGCGTGCATTGTAGCAATCGCACCAGTTCCAATAATTCCAAATTTCACTTTCTGTTCCATTAAATATATAACCTTTTTTAGGTGTATTTATACTGTTTGTTTATTTTTGCCAACACGATTAAATATACATGAATAATCCACTTTTGTCAAGACATTTAGGCAAGTAATTGAGAAAACGTAAATATTTTGGAATAATGTATTATACGCTAAGGAGACATAAAAAAGTGTAAAGCTAATATTTTCCTATAATTGACAGGCGATAAATATTTTTGAGTTTAAAATGTAAAACTTTCACAAAAAATGTAAAATAACCATTGCAATATTTAATATCATCCTGTATACTATTCACAACGAACGACACTAAAATAACAGGAATAGAATATTGGCATCAAAAAATAACATCAATGCTATTGCGGAAACAGCCGGCGTTTCACTGGCAACGGTTTCCAGAGTATTAAATCGGAAGCATAATGTGAGTACTGTGGCACGCAAGAAAGTGATTCGGGCAGCGCAACAGCTTAATTATGATATATTGCCTAGTGGTAAACAGGATACTATAGCTGTTGTTGCGGATGAAATAGAAAAAAGCAGCAATATGCCAAGACATTTACTGCTGACTAATGTATTCTTTCATTTAAGTATAAACAATATTCCCTATGAAGTACTGGATGCTTCACATATTGATGAAATAAATACAAGTTTCTATAAAGCTGTTATTTATATGGGATTTCTTGAAAAAAGTGATCAAAAAGCAAACAAACTTAAAGTCCCGGTAATCGGTATTAACCAGAAAGTTTCCTCTGGTAACTTCATCGGTACGGATCATGCTGAAGGAACACGTTTGGCGATGAATTATCTGGTGGAACAGGGACATAACAAAATAGGATTTATCAGAGGAACATTTGACAGTTGGGGTGCCATGGAACGCCTTAAAGGCTATCGCGAAAGTCTGGAGAATCACAATATAGAATACGACAGCACATTGGTGCAGACCGAAGAAGAATGCGGAATTGTGGGTTGTGTTGGCAGACTTCTGCCGAAAAATCCGACTGCTATAATAGTTTCCGGCGAAAACTGGGGTGCGCAAGCTATTCACGCATTGAGCTTGTTTGGCAAAAAAATTCCGGAGGATATTTCGCTGATTACTTTTGAGCATGCTCTCTACAGTGCTTTTTCGACTCCGCCAAGCACTACTATAAATCAACAATTTAATGCAATATGCCAGGGGGTTGTCGATACCGTAAAAACGATTTTTGATAATAAATGTAAATTCCCTGTACAAAAAATAATTCCCAATAAACTTATAACTAGAGATTCTGTAAAAAAAATAAGTAAATAAAAACTAAAACAGGAGATTAGAAAAATGAACCCACAAACCGCCTTACAAAGTAAAAGGATAGTTCAACGATTCACTCTTATAGAACTCCTTGTTGTGATAGCAATCATAGCTATTCTCGCTTCAATGTTGCTGCCAGCCCTAAATAAAGCCCGGGCAAAAGCTAAAGCAATTAACTGCACTAACAATCTTAAGCAGGTGGGGCTGGGAATCGCTATTTATACAAATGACAGCAATGGCGTATTCTCATATATTTGCTCTAAAGGGACATATACCTATTGGGTCAAAAATCTGCTTAACAACAAATTTGTTTCAGAAAAAGTTCTTGTCTGTCCTTCCAGTATGCCATATTTTTATCATTCCAAAGAACCCACTCGCGATTACAACACCTACGGGGGGAATGACAATATGTACGGTGTTGCTCCTAACGATATTTGGACTGGAAAAGTTGGTGTAATTACAGGCGCGGAACGTACTCTGTATTGCAAAAGACTTAAAAACACCAGCGCATTTATTGTACTGGTTGACAGCGCCAAGAAAAATGCCGGCTGGCTTAACGGCAAAATATTTGACGGACAATATTTCAGTGTCAGATCTGTTATTGATATTGGTTATACTCACTCCGGCTGGGCAAACGTACTTTTTGCCGATGGACACGTTAATAAAGGCAAAAAAGAATTCTTTGTGAAAAATAATTTTTATGCGCCTTAAAGACTACTATATGCGCCTTAAAGACTACTACTTATTATAAATTTAGGAAAAACGATGAAATATATTCTACAACAAATTTTCACTATAAGCTTAATCTGCTCCAGTATATTCACTTACGCCGCCAAACCGGAAGTAAGCGCAGGTGATTATCAGGCAAAACTCAGCACCAGCGGATTTGTAATAAGCTATCAGAATCAGATAATAAGCCAGGGGTGCCAACTGGATATTGTTGAAGGTCCAGGCTGGAAGAAAACCCTTGTCGGTAAAGGCTTTTTTAACAATGTGGTGAAGTTGAAAAAATGGGCGGTCAACAAAAATAAATTAACCGTAAACCACAAGCAAAATGGCGTAACAGTCAGTACTGGAGTAGAGGTATATCCAGATAAAGTTGTGATTTTCGCTAAATATAACTCCGGCAGCATTCCGTTGCAGGCAACTTCCTGGTGGGTCATGGCTTTACCGGGAAAGACTAACGCTCAATGTTTTTTTGAGCGGAAGGGTGGAAAGAAAAAACGTTTCCCGGGAGCTACGCTAGACGCGAAAGTGAAAAAATCCCTCTGGCGTTTATCGGCAGACTCAAAAGAGTTTACGGTTTATTCAAAGCTTGGAACCATTAAAATTACTGGGAATTTTAATACTTACTTTTTTGGTGCAAGGTTTCACTCTTTTTTCCTGAAACCACTCAGGGCAGTCTTGCTCAGAGCGGTAAAAATCCCCCAGAACAAACGTTTGGAATACACTATTAAAGTTGAGAAAAAACAAATGACCGCAGAACCTCGTTCAATAGCAATCGAATCCACTTTGCTTGCCCCCAAGTGCCGTAAAGCTCCGGCAATTGACGCCAATTTAGACGATCCTGTCTGGAAAAATATTGAGGCGCAGGAATTGCAAGTGCTTAGGAAAAGAGCTCCTAAAGGGCGCAAGCCGCAAAACAGAACTCTTGTAAAAACAACTTATGATCGCGATAATCTTTATATAGCTTTTAAATGTTTTGAAAATAACCCGGAAAAGTTACCTGGAGACACAAAAGGCAAAAAGCATATGTGGGAAGCTGAATGCGTTGAAGTCTTTTTGACGCCGGCAGACAAAGGTAATTATC
>Ga0255410_1030_pt1 | contig 24639 bp, 20 predicted proteins | sample CelNoTSeSYBR01J2_FD_182126 | JGI IMG/M metagenome (GOLD analysis project Ga0255410, IMG submission 182126) | Sediment cell enrichment communities from methane seep in Santa Monica Basin, California, United States - CellEnrichment... | ecosystem: Environmental > Aquatic > Marine > Cold seeps >... | reverse complement strand
ATGACTCTCGACCGTAATTGCGGCAACTTGGCGACTAGCGGCGCGGTTTCATGGATGTTCCACCGCCAAGCGCATTTTGTGGTTACTGGCGAAAACGCCACCGAAGAGATTTTGATGGATATTGTTCTTGATGCTGGCGCGGAAGATATTGAAGTAGAAGACGGTGTCGCAGATATTTGGGGGCCACCTGAATCTCTTGCGCCGATTATGGAAGCTTTGGAAAAAGCTGGAATCGCAACCGAAGAAGCTGGTCTTGTTCGCAGACCTGAAAACACTATTGAACTAAAAAATGCAGACAAAGCAAAACAAGTTTTGCGTTTGATTGACATACTTGAAGACCTTGATGATGTTCAGGAAGTTACCGCGAACTTTGAAATCGACGATTCTATCGCCGACCAGGTCGATATTGATTAAGGCGAACGTCGCCTTCGATATATGGATATGCTTTTTTGAGAAAGCTAAGTTTTCCATTTTCTAAGATGTGCTTGAGCAGTATAAGAGCCTAAAGGTATAAATATTATGATTATTCTTGGCATAGACCCGGCAATTCGCTGTACCGGCTACGGTATTGTAGAATTCCATTCAGCCAATGATTCACAAATTCTTGACTGCGGAGTTATCCGCAATACTCAAAAAATGCCGCATTCAGAATGCCTCCGCCGCATCAACGGCGGAATAAGGCAGCTTATTGAGCAATTCAAACCGCACAATGCCTCTATTGAAGATCCATTTCTTGGTCGTAATCCCAAGACCGCAATAATTCTAGGCATGGTTCGAGGTGCGATTTTAGCGACTTTAGCCGAACATAACATTCCGTCTTATTCCTATTCCCCGCGTACAGCCAAAAAATCCGCGGTAGGAACAGGCACAGCCACCAAAGAGCAAATAGCTTTAATGATGGCAAACGAATTCGATCTCAACACCACCGCTATCCCACTGGACGCAACAGACGCCTTAGCGCTGGCAGTATGTCACGCCCGTCTGGCTGCCACCCCGGCACTCAAAGACCTTCTCCCAAAAGCATTATAAGTCATCCAGCTTAGATAATTCAGGATTGATTGGCCACCCTGGGACTTAGATTTTACGCATCGTCAAGGGATTTGAGCCGTTCAGACGAACCAGCAGAACCCGAAACAGAAAAAAGAAATATAAAGAGCGTTTAGTCGTTGGAGCTCGTAGGCCTGTGGAACGTGTATCAGAATGTTGTAAAAAAGTTGTATTTTCAATCTATGACAGCATAAAAGACCGCTTTGTGTTTTCGCCTCCAGTATGGGGATTAAAAGAAAGTCTTCAACATATGCCGAAAGCGGTAGGTATTCAAGATTTTGATTTTAAAAGCCAAAACTCTTTCCCTTGTATGGGGATTTAAAAAATTAAAAGACTTAAAAATGTTTGAAGTTTTCTGGAACAATTCCGAAACACTCAAAAGTCTAAGTTAAAACATCAAAAATAAACAACAAGAATTATTAAACCAATGGAGTGTTACATGAAAATGTAAAAAATCTTATTTCCTTTGAAATTCCATTGGTTTGGGAATTGATATTTCTTGCATACATTTCAATGCAAAGTCATCAGTCATGCCAGAAATGTAATCAGTCACTATCTGTTGAGGAATAAATGATTCACCTCCGTAGATTTTTTTCATCTTTTTTAGATAATTTCCAAAATAATTATCAATTTTAAGTCTTTCCTTGTGTAGATATTTATCATAGTATTGCCCAAGTTCACAATATAAAGTACAAAGATAATCAAATAAACTATAAATAATTTTAGTCCCAAATCGTTTGTAGTTGATGATTGAGGAGTTGTTGTATATTTTTTTATAATCTTTCAAGCGAATAATCAGTTCATGCTAATTTATGACATTATCTTTTTCAGTGATGCAAACAGATCATCTGATGACAGGTGAATTCATCAATATTGATCTTTATCGCATTATCAAGTTGTTCAAAAACAAGTTCTTTGCCTTGCGGTTCTAAAGTGATGCTTTTTACCGGATTGCTTGTTTTTAAAGTTACTTCTGTATTATGTAGCGGCAATAACTCTTCAATAACGTCAATATTACCAGCTCCACTTAAATTCCCGCCTGAAAGATTTACTTCTCCGCCGCGCAGAACTGTGTTCGCGTTCAAAAGATGCAGTACGCTACGGTTTTTGGAGACTTGTTCATTTAATGTGATCCGCGCTGTTGACGGCAGGTTGGTAGTCAGTGATAAATCGTTGCCGAGCAGTTTTTTGATGCAGTTAACGATATATTGTTTGACGGCTACGGCGCCGAAGCCGCGATACATTATAAAAACCGGGTGCGCTAAATACATGATTTGATTTTTCATCACGCCGCAGGCGAAACCGGAAGGATCAAGTTTGTTCGGGGTATGCTGATGTGAACAAAAATGTTTGTAGCTGCGGTTAAAATATGGATCATAAATATCTCCGAGTGATTCGCCGTCAGTAGCTTTGATACGATAGCTTCTGGTATAACAAACTGAGGGGCTATCGACAAAATCCGCCCGCAGATATTCAGATGGCAGAATGTAGTCAGGAGAAAACTCGCTGAGACCTTCTAGGGTAGCTCCAACGTCGAACAGGAATTTTGTTCCATCTGCGTTCAGACCGCTTTTTCCGGTCAGAAATAATTTTCCGCCTTGATTAAGGTAGGCATCCAGTAGTTTTTTAAATTTATCATCAATAGTGATGTCATCGGGCAGGATTAGCATTTTGTATTTGGAGAAATCCATTTCCGTGTCAATAATATCGAAAAGAATATGGCTTTCCAGAAGAATACGGGTTACGCCGACATCACTGTCTTCTTTTCTCGGATGCTCAGGGTTAGCCGCAACACTGGAAAGTACAGCGACGTCAGCTACAGATTCCACGCCGGTACACCAGGCTTCTTTTGCTTCAACTTCTTTGTATGCGCCGCCGATCAATTTATAGGTTGACTCATCGAGTTTGCCTCCGGGATGCAATTGATCGCCAATACTGCACTTGGCGTTATACGCGATCATTGCCGCGCATTCATAACGCAGAGCGTTAGGGTGTTTGAAACCGCCGAATTCACCCCAGGTCGTATGGAATTTGCCTGTCATGCCGAGAAAATCGTATTCCAGGTTTGTGCAGTATTTAGCGCCCATTGGGAAATGATCGTAGCCCCAGCCGCCGGTCGGAAGAGATTCAAGTTCGAGATGACTGAAGTATTTAAGAATGTCTCTATCGCCACGTGTAACATGCCCGCTGTTGTGGAAAACCGGCATGTCTGGATCTAATTCTTTGCTGGCCGCAGTGGTTTTCTGGTAATATTTTTCAAGTACCATTTTTGCGTGTTTTTTCCGGTCTTCTTCAGATGTCGCGTCGAGACCTTTTTCATCCATGGATTTTAAACACCATTTACAGCAGCATTGCCTTTGACTGATAATGTCGTAAAATAAACCATCACAGTTTGGAAACAGGCGCGCGACTTCACGGATTTGATCGCAGAGAAAATCCAAAAATGGTGTATTGAAACACATTGTATGGAAGCCGGCATCAATAATATTTCTAGCTCCGCCGAGATAACGGCCGTCATAGCCTACTTCGCGCCATTCGGGATGTTTTTCTGAGGCCCAGTTGTTAACTCCAGCGGTAAGATAAATCGGTACGTTTACATCAATTTCCTTGCAGGCGTCAAATTGCGCGCGCAGCAAATCAAAATCCAGATGCGGATGACGTTCTCCTACTTCAGTGTTGTAGTAGCTCCAGCCTTGATGACAAACAGCGAAACAGGTGATAGAGTCAACATGACCGGCTTTTAAGGTTTCCTGCCATTGCTGTTTGTCGAAAGCACTTCCTATTTTAGGAATATGCGGCGAAGTGTGGAAATCCAGATGAACTTGACGAAAACGTAAATCATGCATTTTTATGTCTCTTTAAATAATGTTATTTCTGAATCCGTGAAAGAATTTCCGAATTCCATTTGTTATTGATTTTTAATGGCTATTTTTAGCCAATTTACTTAATTTCTGCTTGCGGCTTCCGCTTTAATAGCACCGATTACTGAATGTCTACGGCGATTTTACCGTCTGGACCGGTTTCTGAGACCGAAGCTTTGATTGCGGCTTTCGCTTCTTTTTTTGATGCAACTTTTTTGTCGAGTGCTACAAGGATGCAGTCCGCTATCTGTTGAGCCTGCATATCTCTGGCTTTACCTTTAAAATGAAAAAGATCTGACCAGTATTTATTGCGGTCTAATTTATCCATTGAGGTAAATAGATCATTAGTCGGCAGATTGTATTCCTTAATTACCTTTGCGGCAATAATATTAAGTTCTTTTGCCTTTGCGGTAGGTTCTGCTTTTTTCAGCGGAGTAGATGTTGCCCAGATAATTTTAGCGCCCTTGCCTTTGGCTTTCAGTAGATCAAGCGCAGCTCTGAGACCGGCTTCCCACTCCTTACGGTTTGAAGATAGGCTGTGCAGACCGTTGTTAAAATGAATAACGGCGTAGTCATTTTCACCGAGTACAAAGTCCATTTCCCTAAGATAAGTTTTATCACTGACGCATTTAGAGGTAGCGTAACAGGTGACATAGGCGGTTCCTGCTAATTTCTTCATCACCCTTGTATGATAACCGTTACAGATGGAATCGCCAATCAGTAATACTCTAGGAAGTTTGTTGCTGTTGGCATTATATGATCTGTACAACAGCCATTCCGTGCGTTCCCGTTGGCGTTCCGCGTGCAGTGTTAAAACCGTCAAAAGTGATACCAGAGTTGGTATAATAATCCTAAAAAAAACATTTGCTCTAATAGTCGACATATGAATGCCCTCCTTTATTTTAATTACCTGAATCCGTGAAATAATTTCCAGATTCCATTTGATATTCTTTTCCTGTTATTTACTTTAGTGAATGCCGGAAGCAGGATCGAGATGACAATGAGCAACTCGACGAGCGTAAAACTATTTTCGCGGCGTTAGCGGCTTTTATTGGGCACTTCCGTGTTTTTCGGTTGTCTTTTTGCGATTCGCCCCATTCAATCCCATCAGAAAGATGATGCCTTTATTTTGGGACGAGCTGGATGTCGCGATAAGATCAATCGCGTCAATTTCTTTTTCCGGGTGGGGATTATCCCACGAGTAAAGGAATACCCCGACCGGGAAACCGAAGCGTTTCGTCAATCTGCTATAACCAGTCCAAGCCAGTTTTGCCATCGGCAGGCTTTTTTCACCGAAAATGTATCTTTTCGCCGAATACCAGTCGTCGATTTCAAGTCCGGGACGAATTAGAATATCCACAAAAGGATCAGGCGCTCCAGGTATCCAGGTTTTACGTTCCGCGTATTGTACGCGTATCTTCAACTCCGTTCCCCTGCAAGCGGCTCCGTAAAGGAAAACCAGGCGGTCAAATTTCTGTTTTACGGGAATATCATTGACTTCAGAAGGAATGCCTTTTAATGATGCCGGGTTCGCAACGGCAATACAGGTCGCTCCTTTGTTTTTCTTGGGCTGAATAATATCAAACGGGATCCCGCAGAATTCCTGTTTCCCGGTTGGGAACTGATATAGGTCATCATCGTTGCCCGCCCCACTCCAGCCTTTAACTTGATTTTTAGGGTCATCGACAAACCCACGATTAGCGGTTTTGGCAATATCAATTGGCGTATAATCCCAAAATTTTCGCGCGGACTTCTCCTCCAAATGCGCGGCCGCTTCAGGATCAAGAGCAATTCCTAGATTAGTCAGCAACATACAATAGAGGCGTCTAGACTCCGAAATCTGAGAATCCTGACAACGTAAACTGGAAAGTATCACGTTTCCTTTGCCATGCGCTTTCTTCACAAGATAATGCGGAGTAATTAAGTTTTTCGCGCCTTTAAGCTGGATAATATAGTGTCCTGGCTGTTTTGGATCCGCGGGCATGGGCTTGTTTTCATTGACATACTTTATTTGCCTGTCCGCGCCTGACTGTGAAATGCTCCAGAAGAGTTCACCATGGGAAATTCCTTTCGTCAAGGAATCATTCGCGGTAAAGCGAGCCCGGTCTAAAGGAAAACGCTTTATGAGCAATTTTTCCCCAAGAAAGCGGGACAGCTCTTTTTCGTGCTCTTTTTTTGATGTCCTGAATCAGGATATCTCCTCCATTGAGGCACCATTCGTTGATTCGGTTTTGGAAACGTCCAGTGATATTCTTCAAAGAATCAGCGTCTATCAGTAGAACCTTAAGGCTATCAAGGTCATCTGCTTCGTTTTTTACCTCCTTGGCCATTAGACCTGTCTTCCCTCGAACCAGAGCTAATTTTAGCGGCGGCATAATGACACCGCATTCGTTCATTTCCCTAGTCACGGGAGCGGTGAGCATAAGGGCCAAAATACGTTCCGCGACCGGTTCCGTCTCCAGCGCTCGACTAAGATTTAACTGTGAATAGATAACCGACCCTTTACCCACTCCGACTTCTAAAAGTGGTGTGGAACACGCTTTAACTCCGTCTGTGTAATTACCGGAAGCGTAAATGCGGAAATTCCCTTTTACCGGTAATCGGATCATTTTACGAGCTACCAGCAAATCATTGTCAAGGGTTGTCCAAAATCGCAAGTCTTCCGGCATAATCTTCCGATAAAATGGCGAGTCGGGGCGATTGATCGGATAGGTGAAGGTATTGGTTTCCTCATTCGCGAGAGATAATTCCAGCGAAGTCAGATCGGGTAATGCGTCATGATCCAGTACGATAACGCGTCCGCCGGTTTTTAATTTAGCGCCTAGTTTTCTGGCCATGTCATTGTTATATAAACTGTTCGGCGCGATCAGAAACAATGAGTTTTCCCCGGGAATCCATTCCTCGCATGTTTTTAGAGCGGTAAATGGAACCTTACGCGCTTCGAGGAAGTTTTTTAACACGCCGCTAGGATCATACACACTTAGTTTTGTTGTGGTCGGCAAGGAAAAATCAGGTTTCTGGTAGACAAATACCTCTTCCCATTCATTGAATACAGCTCCGTGAGCGGACTCTACATTAACAAGTAAATCAAAACGAAGATCGCGGTTTTTCGCGTCAAACGTCCCAAAGTTGAATGTAACTATTTTTTTCTCGCAAACTCCCATTTTGATATTTTTAGTTTTTACCGCCACATCTTTGCCATCCAACCGTAGCGTCAATTTAACGTCTAATACATTATCAAAATAATGGGCATTGAAAACATCAAATGTGAGAATCATCTCTTCTCCGGAGCGGAATCGAAGCTTTTGATCCGCTGTGTAGGCGCAAACCGGAGAAAGATCTTTCGTCATCATGCTAGCCACATGCCCGCTAAACGCGGCCGGTTCAGCGTGACGTGTCATCCTGACCATGTATTTACGTGCCGCGGCATGATTTATATGCGAGTACCAATTGAACAGGGGGAAATAGAGAGATTCTCCGGTCAAACCGGGTACCATGGACGCGTGCATGTACATGCATTCGCCAAAAATAACCGCGCGTGAGTCGAGATGCCTCAGTGGTTTTTGGTTTTTGACAAATTTTTTGGCGATTTCACTGCGGGTCATGGTTTTTGCCATGGACCATTTTCCCGACTCTTCACCGTTTGGAATATAATTAAACACTCCTTTCTCTTTCATGTAAGCGGGGCGTTCTTCGGGGTGCAATAGAAAATAAGTTCTTCGATCCGCCCAACCCCAACCATGTGGTGTCGTTGTTTTTACAGCCGGGCCAACGGGCATATGCGTCGGGCCAGTAGTTGAAACAGGACGGGTGGGATCCAGCTGGGTCACTTTCTCGAAAAGCTCTCCCATTTTTTCCGCTGCCCCCTTTTGCCCCAAATAATCCTCTCCACCTACACACCACATAACAACAGACGGGTTATTGCACATGGCCCGAAAAACCTGGCGCTGTTCTTGAAAAAGGAGTTGCCATATTCTGTCATCCGAGCGGTCATAACGACGTCGATGAAACTCACCATAATCGTTTAAGCTTATGGCACAAATCCCAAGCTCATCTCCGAGTTGAATGTTGGTGACTGATCTACTGGTTTTCCAAGGAATATGCAAGTCTCCAGAACCGCGATTATGGCGATAAAATTGGTATGCCAGCGGCTGATGCGGCCATAAATTCCCAAAGGGCTGTGTGACACTGAATCCATACGGTTTGTACGGTTTTCCATTCAACAGAAAACGCGTGCCAACAACTTTTACTTCGCGCATGCCAAATCGTTCCCGGCGAATATCCAGAATGTCTCCCGCGTTTGAGCGAAGAGTGAAGCGCATTTCATACAAAAACGGATTGTCCGGAGTCCAAAGTACAGGAGAGACCCAACTTTTTTTCAACGTAAAAGCCGTGATTTTCCCCGAAGGGAGTGTAAGTTTTACTTTGGGTAAATCCAAGACTTTGTTGCCGGCATGAAGGATCTCAGTAGACAACACAACCTCACTTGCCTTGTCGGTGTTATTGACAAATTCCGCCTCAACTTCGATTCGTTTTTCTTTACTCACAAATGTTTTTATAAAAGCATGCTCCACGCGAATCGCCGGTTCCGCAATCAATTCAGGGGCGGTCTCAAGGCTGAGGATTGCTTTCTTACTCCTCAAGTGGGCTATCGGCGCGATAAATCCTCCTTGCGGATCCCGGGCTGCCAATTCGGCCGACGGGATAGGGGATCCAGGACGAAGACCGACGATATAATCAGTAAGTCTTATGCGCAATTCAACGGTCTCTCCAGGCTTCGCCAATTTTCCGAGATTAAGCTTCGCCGGCGTTTCCCAGCGGTACAATGAGCCAAGTTGCGTGTCATTGATAAAAATATCCGCCTTATATCGTACGTCAGGAAAATAAAGATAAATCTCTTTGCCATGCCACTCTTTGGGAATTGTAATTTTATTTTTCACCCACATGAAGTGGCTTTTATATTTCGATTTAAGCGTAATAGGAAAATCCGCCTTTTCCCAACCGTCAACGGGGGCTGATTCACTGGCCTTCATTGAGTCGCCAGGGACGCTCTGCCACCCCGCTCGCAACTTCTTCATTTCCGAACGGCACGTATACCAAGTGCCCTCATGTGGAAAATCGTAATAGGAGAGTGAACTCTTCGCGCCCTGCTTTATGGTAAAAACAGTCTTCCAGCGATTATCCGGCAAACGAATAGGTATCGCGCGACTCTCTTTCGCTCCCAAGGTGATGTCAACTTCTTTCTTATCCGACACAACCCCAAAGTAATCGGAGCTAATTATTTCCAGAAGGACTTTTTCAGTTTTATAGCCATTGTTCACAATTTTGACTTGCGTAGCGTTCTTTTGCGGCCGCTCCAGGCGTATCACCTCTTTTAGCGTCGCGGGACGAAGCGTGACGCGGCCAAACGCGTTCGGATAAAGCTGGAGTAAATTGTTAACAGAAAATTTAATATCATAGGTCTTTTTATCCGGCAGAAAATAAATTCCCTCCATGCCACCCCACGCTCGCCCGGATGAATAACGGCGTAAGGTTTTCGAGCCGCATTTAAGTTTTTTTAATCACTCTATTGTTATCGATATCCAGAACAAGGCCATGTTCCGCTTTTCCCGCGGGCGCTTTGAAGCACAGGGAATAGCCAAGAACTTGTCCAGCTTCATTCACTGACCCTCTTCGTTTCCGATCCAAAACCTGAGACATTGAAAGTCCGTCGTCACGAACGCAAGAATCAGTCAAATCCTCTCGCCATTCCACTTTCTCGGCTTGACGTATCGGATAAGACATTTTCTCTCCAGCGTCGCAGCCACAGCACATCAACGCCACCAGCGCCAACAAAAAAAATCTGTTCGTTTTCATTAAAAGATATCCTTAAGTAATTGAAAGTGACAATAATAATACAACCTTAATGCATGCTTGTGACGGGCATGCATTAAGTGGATTTGCCAAGAAAATGGTATTTTATTCGATTAGGCAATATTATTGAGCACAGGTTTTGTTTTTTTAATTATTAAACTCTATTTCCAGAATGCATGGTTCCTTTAAGGATAAATGGATATAATATTTCCCTTTTTCCCTTTGTAAAAGAAAAGGAATATTACTTTTTAGAGAAAAACGTAATTTGGGAGTATCCGGGAAAAAAGTAACATTTTTTACCTTGCTGAATATTCTTTTAAAACCTTTCTCTATAGGCATTGTCAATTCATCTTTTTTATTACCGGAAGAAACCATAATAGGAAGCTTTGAGTTTTCAGAAATTATATACCCCCTTATAAAAGCACTTTTTACATTACATCCTGAAGGTATAGCAAAACGCATCGTAAGAGATATTTTGCCTGATTCTTTAAGCTGCAGTTCGCTCATGTATAAGAATTCTAACCTAGAATCTTGCGAACTGAATGTTACAATTTTATCGTGTTCATTTTTCTGTAATTTAGGGACTGATAATTTATTTGGAGTAAAATAACTCTTCTCTATCTTAAAACAACTCATGAATGTTAAGTTAAGTCGTTCGGCAATGTTCAGATGTGGAATTCCGTATTTATCCAGGAAAAGTTTTTTTGAGCCCAGAGTAATACTGCCGTCTTGTTTGAACTCTGGAATGGATTTATTAGCTTCAGCGCCTGTGGCTACAAAAACGGCAGAAATAATAAATAAAAAGCAAATTATTTTTTTAATCATAGAAATCCTTTTTGGGGTAATGTTTTAAATTTGTTATGAGATTTTATTGTAGGCAATGTCAGGAATGACATTACCTACAATAACTATTTTTATTTTTTATTATTTCTCCTTTTGGTGTTAACCTTAAATTCTTTGGTTATTTTTCCTTCTAAAGATTCAAACTCAGCAATAAGTTTTACTTTTGTAAACTCTCTATCCAAAACTATTTCCATCCTTTAATAGCCTTCCCACCCATTCCAGTTTCGATTTATTAAGTCTGTATATGCTTGTCTTTTTACATGTCCACCAATAAAAAGAACGTTAGCGCCACCATTGTGAAGTGAAGAAATATTACCAAAATTTCTGCCTGAACTGCCATACGGGTAAGCATAAATAAACATTCTGCCATTAAATGAATTGACATTATCTTCATCTTGCTGCTCAGAAAGATACATTACATAAGAGTTGACTTGATGCATCTTTTGCCAAGGATACTTACCATTGGCCCATCCCGTTTGAGGAAAAACGATGCTCATAATATAATTAGGATAATCAGGATTGGAGTCTTTAACTGTTGGACAATTTAATATAGGAATTTTTTTTTAGAGTCATGGTATGTATAATCAGGCTTCTTTGTGCCTAAATATCCATTATTCATTAATACTACATCCCATCTGGAAGAATTAGGGTGGATACGTATTGTGCATGTTCTTAAGATAACCCCATCGTAATCTGAAGCATAGGATATTAATCCTAATCCAATCTGCTTCAAGTTATTTTTACAATGTGTACCTTGAGCTTTTAGCCTAGCTTTACCTAATGCTGGTAATAACATTGAGGCAAGAATCGCAATGATAGCGATCACTACGAGGAGCTCTATGAGCGTAAAATTATTTTTTTTCATTCATTTTTCTCCATCTTGAAACTTTATATTTTTTTAGTGAAATATTTCCGTCTTTTATTTTAAACAGATTACACCTTTCTCCCTGATTAGAATTACCTCCTTTTAGCGATTTTAAATTATTATATTTTTTTCACGAAACTTTAATATTTTCATTTACGTGTTGTAAAGCCGGCTCCATACAACTTTTCCTTATTACCAACTTTGTCGGCAATAATATTTTTTCCCGCAATGCACTTGGGAATGATTTTTTTAATAACATTTCACAAGCTGTATATCCTATTGCATATCCATTTTGATTTATACTGGTAAGTTCAATTCCCATTCTAGCAGTTTCCAATAAATCTCCAAATCCTATCAAGGAAATATCTTCTGGAACCCGTAACCCTCTGGATTTAATAACCTCGTATGCCCCCCACACCATCATATCGCTGGCCGCGAATACGGCGCTTGGCCTTTGGTTTTCCGGCAGGCTAAAAAAAGCTTCCATAGCCTGAGCTCCCTGTTTCTTATCAAATGTTTTGTCACGATATATCAGGGTTTCATTTGGAAATATCCCGAATTCCAGTAAAGCTTTTCGATACCCGGCTTCACGATCATGAGCATTGGATACAGTAAGAGGTCCTCGTATATGCGCGATTTTTCTGTGTCCAAGTTTCAATAGATATTTTGTCGCTAAATAAGCACCTTCGGCATCATCACTGGAAATACTGTTAATATTCAAACCATCAGCTTTGTCGTTTAACATAATAATATTTTTATGCTCTCTGGAAAGTTTTTTAATAAAATCTGTAAACGGAAGAGATTCAGCAGGCGCAAACAATATTTTATCAACACCTTTTAGCAGCAATTCATTTATATATAATTCTTCTTTTTTCGTGTTTGCATCAGTACTACAGAATGTAATATGAAAACCATGGTCGCGAGCATTGTCTTCAGCTCTGATTTATAGGTGTTTTTTTCATAAAATGATTCATTTTGAACTCAAAGAGGATTATTTTACTTTATAAAATTTTATTCACCTCAATGAAAATAGGTTGTAAAATAGTTAGTATAAGATTTGAGTTTAGATAATATTTTATATTAAAAGTTTTGGGGCCAGCCGAAGGCCTCAATATCATTATTTTCTCCTGCATTAATATGACCATATATTACATGATTAACTGTTGAAACGCCATGGTTGTTTTGAACAAAATTCTGTATCATATTTGCCTTTGTCTCTTCTTTTTTATGTAAATGGATATTTTTTATATAAATGTTCTTTTTCAGTCGATCAAAATCAGCCATGTATTCCCTTTTTTATTCGATTATAATAATGTTATTTTATTATATAGCTTGCAATGCAACTCTAGGATTCAAGGAATTAGACTACAATTTTAACATTATAGGAATTTTTGCCATCCGCACTGACCTCATTGCCTTCTATTGCTTTGCCGTCAAGGCTGATACCTTTATCATTACCTTGAGAGATTTCAATAATATATTCCACACCTCGATAAATACGAGTGATTTTAACATCACCGATTTTTTGTGCATATTTTAGGATCGATGATTAAGCCATTATATCCGGCTCTGATACCCAGAATATAGTTGGCGATTGCAACATAGTTCCAAGCGGCGGTGCCAGTCAACCAACTGTTCTTTGCTTCTCCATGATTAACAGCTGCTTTTCCAGCGATCATCTGAGAATAAACATATGGTTCCTGTTTATGAACTTCGCTAATTTCCTCTCGATATGCTGGACATATACGCTTATAATAATCAAATGCCGTCTCTGTGTTATCCAGCATTGCTTCCGCTATCATAATCCAAGGATTTGTGTGACAGAAAATACCGCCATTTTCTTTGTAGCCTGGAGGATATGATGACACTTCACCTAGTTCCAAATGATATTCTGAATATGGAGGGTCCTGAAGTATTAGACCATGAGGAGTGCCAAGATGTTTAGCGACTGAATCCAGTGCTTTACGAGCAAAACCGTCATTTTTACCGATTCCAGCCATAACACACCAGCCTTGAGACTCAATATATATTTTCCCTTCATCGCATTCATCAGAACCTATTTTTTTGCCGTATGCGTCATAAGCTCGTAAGAACCATTCTGGATCACGTCCATATTTATTTACCGCTTCAGTGACTTGCTCCCCAGCTTTCATAACTTTTGAAGCATCTTCAACTTTGTCCAATTCCTCTAATAACTCAGCGAATTCCTGTGATGCTTTAACAAATAAACCAGCAATCATAACAGACTCAGCTACTTTGCCTTCTCCTGAGCCGGTAGTTTGAAAGCTATCTCCCGGTTCTTTACTGAAACAGTTCAAGTTCAGGCAGTCGTTCCAGTCGGCACGCCCAATCAAAGGCAATCCGTGAGGACCAAGACGGTTAACATTAAATTGATGTGACTTCATAAGGTGATCCAGCAAAGGCTGTGCCATACTATCATCATTTTCATAAGGGACCATTTCATCAAGAATAGCAAAATCCCCAGTTTCTTTGATATACGCACATACTGCTAATATCAACCATTGTGGGTCATCGTTGAAGTTTCCACCAATATCTGAGTTGCCGCGTTTCGTCAAGGGTTGATATTGATGATAAGCTCCGCCGTTAGCCAGTTGAGTTGCGGATATATCCAGAATACGTTCACGGGCACGTTCCGGAGCCATGTGAACAAATCCAAGTAGGTCTTGATTTGAGTCACGATATCCCATGCCACGTCCAATACCTGATTCAAAATATGAAGCACTACGCGACATATTAAAAGTAACCATACACTGATACGGATGCCATATATTTACCATACGGGAAAGTTTTTCATCGTCACATTCAATTTGATACGGCTTAAGGGCATCATCCCAATATTCGCTTAATTTTTCTAAAGCACTATCGACTGATTCAGAAGATAAAAAGCTGTTAATCTGCTCTTTAGCTATCTTTTTATTGATAACTCCCGGAGATAAAAATTTTTCATCTTCAGGATTTTCAACATAGCCGAGTAGGAAAATATATTCTTTACTCGCGCCTGGTGCAAGTTCAAGTTCGATACAGTGAGATGCGACCGGCGACCAGCCCGATGCCATACTGTTAGAACATTCTCCATTGTTCACGGCGGCAGGATTACTCAAGTCATTGTATGCTCCAATAAATGTCTCTCGGTCAGTATCAAAAGACGAAATCTCTGAATTCACAGAATAATATGCAAAATGATTTCTTCTTTCCCGATATTCTGTTTTGTGATAAATTATTGAACCTTCTACTTCTACTTCTCCACAGCTAAGATTACGTTGAAAGTTACGATCATCCTCGTCTGCATTCCACAAGCAGAATTCTACAAATGAGAAAAGTTTAAGTTTGCGGGTTTTGTCGCTTTTATTTGTGAGTACTACACGTCTGATTTCCACATTTTCTTTTAGAGGAATGAAAAAAGTAATATCAGCGACAATACCGTTTTGCCCAGCTGAAATTTTAGTATAACCGAGTCCGTGTCGGCATTCATAAGTATCAAGATCAGATTTCACAGGCTGCCATGTAGGACTCCAGAAACTGTCCTCGTCCTTGATGTAAAAATATCTGCCGTTTGAATCAGCTGGAATATTGTTGTAACGGTAACGTGTTATACGACGCATCTTTGCATCACGATAAAAACTGTATCCTCCCGCAGTATTAGATATAATTCCAAACATATCCTCAGTTCCAAGGTAATTTATCCACGGCATTGGAGTTTTGGGAGTTTCTATTACATATTCACGATATTTATCATCAAAATAGCCATATTTCATAATATTTCTCACTTTTATTGGTTTAATCTGTTTTTGAATTAAAAGAAATTATTATTCCGGTATCCAAAAAGTTGTTTGCTGTATTTGAGCTTCCGGTTTACCGTCCAGTTCTAGCACTACTGTTGTTGCCGGTGAATCTGGAATAGGGCACGGAATATCTTTTAGAAAAAGTCTATCATCTTTCTGCTCGAATTTAATTGGAGTTCCATCGCAGAGCAGCTTTGCTGACAATACTTTATTTTTGATTTCTGCCCAGCAGAAAGATCCTTGAGGATCATTGATGAAATGTAGATAAACTTTATTTCCTTTTGCAGTGATTGGTCTGGCAGTACAGTTCCAGGAAAAGGGATGACGTTCAGAATGACTTATGCTTTCCCGATTCCGGGCTATCCAGTCTCCAGCCTCTTCAAGTATCTTTAGCGATTGTTCGGGAATTGTCCCATCAGCATATGGTCCGATATTAAGTAGAAGATTCCCGCCGTCTTCGGCGCAGGTTAGCAGCATTTCTATAACACTGGCAGCATCTTTCCAGCGAGAATCTCCGGCATGATATCCCCAGTTGCCGTTGAGCGTCATACATGCTTCCCAATCTTGTCCCGGCTCTGCTGGACTGATAGTTTGTTCGCAGCATTTGATATCATAGGGATTACCGAGGCGATTGTTAAATATTATCTCAGGCTGAATTTCTTTGAGTATTTTTAGTGTTTCATCGCCATCAATATTTTCTGGTATGCAACCGTCAAACCAGAGATAATCAATTTTGCCGTAGTTTGTCAATAATTCGCGAAGTTCACTACGATAATATTCGATAAAGCGCTGTCTGCATTCTTCATCCTTCCAATCATTAACTCCGGGCCAGTCTCGAAAAAAATGGTCCTGGGTAATCGGGATGAGTCCAGGATGCTGGTGAATAATAAAGCCCGACTTTCAATCCAGCTTCACGGCAGGCTTTAACGTAAGGTGCAACCAGATCCTTTTTGGGGCCAAATTTAGCTGTGTTCCAGTCGTTTACCTTTGAATCCCACAATGCAAAGCCGTCATGGTGCCGGGTAGTCAAAACCATATAGCCCATGCCACTTTTTTTCGCCAGTTGAGCCCATTCTTCGGGACAATAATTTTCAGCGTGCCAGTTATTGATATATTTTTCGGTGTATTCCGCTTTGGGAATGCGTTCCCTGTTCATTATCCATTCACCACGGGCGGCTACGGAATAAGTTCCCCAGTGGATAAACATGCCGTATCGACACTCGTTAAACCAGTCTTTTGAATTCATCTCTGATCCTTAATTATTTGCAATAAAAAACTTTTTATTTCAAATGGTTTGAATGTTATATCAATAATTTCATCAGAAGCTATCGTTTTTGAACTGGATGCTTTGTTTTCAAGTCCGTCAGCCTCAAAATATTTACTTACACCTTTAGGTATTTTAAGTTTAATTAAAGTAGGCATGCCAGTTGCTTCGTAGAGCCTTATGAAAATTTTGTCGTCACTCCAACGTATTGCTGAAACCTGCACATTGTCACTTCCGGTAAGTTTAAATTCATTAATAAAAGAATTATCACACACTGGAACCAATGGATTAGAAAAAGCATGAGCTTTGTTGATTATTTGACTTATTGGCACATTGGAATGCGGCATGAACGCATATTTAAATTCATGTGGAACTCCTTCGTTAAAAGAATCTTTACTTGCTGTTTTATACTCCATTGCTACTGCTCGGAACAATGTTAAAAGCATTACTCCATTGTCAACATTATTAGCGGGGATTCCACTGCTAAAAAGAGCTGCGCCAATATTATTTGTTGAATAATTTATCCATGACTGAGCAGGGTGTTCATGTTCTCCTCGCTCTTGAATACCAAATGGAATTTCATGTGATATTTTACCATTATCAATAGATGTTGGAAATGCTGCTCTTATACGATAATTTTTACCTGAGGGTATGAATTTAGTGTTAAATTTTATTACAGGGGATATAGAGGAAAGTTTTATCTCAGTTTCAAATTCAATTTTAATTTCCCAATAATCTAAAAGTCCACGCTGTTTTATAGTTATCCCTTCATTGCTTGTAATAACTTGAGCTTGTTTTATTATTGGGTATATTGTATTTCGATAAACAATATCTTCCGGCTTGCCTCTATCTAATGGATCAGGATTATTTTGCGTCAGAGATGCCTCAAGGCTTCCACCACTAAGTGGACCTTCAAAGTTAAGCCATAAGTCTCCATAATCCATCTGCAGTGCTAATGCTCCAAATGGACATGCGTTTGATGCAATAAATTGTTGATTGCTGTTCTTTTCAATAAGGCTTGTGATATAAGCTTGTTCGTTAATTTTTACTGAATAGAATTCATTATTGAAAACACATGGCAAATTAATTGCTTGAGAAGTGTTATCAATTTCTTCCATCTCTTCAAGGTTCTTTTTTTGCAAGGCTGGGATTGTAGCTTTATATAATTTTCCTTTAGTAGTAATAAATTCAGTTCTGTCGGAAGAAAGAGGATTGAAAAAAGATTCTGTTTCCTTCCCAGCTCCTAACTGTTCAAATTTTTCATTTATAAGTTTTTCTATATGTTTGAAATCTTCATATGTTTCCTGCAAGCCAGAATCAGCAATCGTGCCGCAAATGGTGTCATGAAATTGTTGTTTTAGCAGTAGTTTCCATATAGGCAGGAGTTCAAGTCTTGTATTAGTTAACACGCACAACTTTTCAATAGCATTTAGCTTATTACAAAAATATTGATTGTATTGTTTTATTTTTATATTTGAAGTAAAGGTCCCTTGAAATGCACTATTGAATTCCCCTTCAAATGTATTAACATTATTCCAATTTATTGAGTTCATAAATTTTGTCGGAGTGGAAAACTTTATTTGCGGTATTTTTCCTGTTGAATTCAAATTTCTGGTTACTTCAGGAGCAGTGGGTTGAGGATAGGTAAAATCACCTCCATTACACATTAAGATTGCATCGGATGGACCATATTGCATACTGGTGTTATACAATGAATTTATATCATCAGGAGTTACTCCGGCAATGCCTAATTCAAGCGCATTTTCGATTTTATTTGTATCTGGAAAATGTAAATTAGCGTATCCGGTTGCCAACCAATGTGTTTTTATTTCCGAGCCATCAATTCCCTTCCACACAAACTCGTTTTTCATTACATCGCGTCTCATGCAACGCCAGAAAAAATAGTAATTATAGCCCGATTGAGTAAGGATTTGTGGTAACTGAGAATGGTGTCCCCAACAATCTGCAATCCAACATGATTCCTGTTCAATCCCAAGGTGTTTCTTTATCCAGTCTTTACCTATTTTAGCTTGCATGAACATGGATTCACCATCAATCAGATTCATATCAGGCATGACATACATTGCTGGAGAAATATCAAATCGTCCTTCTTGAACAAACTTTTTTAGAAGTTGTTGTTTTTCAGGACGACTATTCCAAAATTCTTCCAGCAAAATGACTTGCTCCATGGTAAAGACATAATCTGCGTCATCACTTAAAATATCGAGAGCTTTGTCGATTATATCTAAGGAAATTTCCAAATATTCTTTATATGATTTTAGATAAATTACATCATAATGAAAGCTTGGTATCAGGTGAATTGGAGCAGTGTGCTCCTTTGAGATGTTATTGATCATTTGGGTTCCTGTTTTATCTTTGTAGAGGCGGTATAATATTGTTTGCCGAACCGGATTCAAGTATGAGTGCCGTGCCAGTTTGAGATGAATTAATAAGTAATATGCCTTGAGTCAGCACTTTGTCGGTCAATGGAGCATAAAGCTCCAGACTTGAGCGTAATACGGTTCCAGCAGACAAGCTCTGTACAGCTTCAAGAGATAGACATGAACGGTACAATAGAAAGTCTTTAAATAAAGCTTTGCTACCGCCAATACTAAATTTAACTGGAACAAGTTTGGCTTCCACTTTGCCAATATTCTTAGCGTTGATATAAAATTTCACATAACTGTTCGCATAGCTGCTAGTTAAAGCTATATGATATTCTTTTCCAATAACCGCTTTTACTTTTGAAGTAATAACTCTTCCATTTTTCAGCGTTAAACTCCAGTTGCCATTTTTATTAATGCCAATAATATTTTCATCAACAACAAGCACATTGCCTTTATATCCAGATTGTAAGCGCACTCTTAGAGCCATGGAAAATGAGTGAATAGTATCTTTAGGCTTATAAGTAAGAAGAGTTGATTTTTTGCAACTCATCCAACTATTATCGCTTGCTGGTATTGAATAGTACTGGTCAATTAAATTGTCAAATAACGATGGCGAGATTGAATAAAACATCTCAGTGTGACCAAGATCGTTTGGATGTCCTCCGTCTCTCCAACATTCTTTTTGCCATTTTCCAGCTCCATTGCCTACAGAACCAAGAAAATCAAAACTTGCCACCTGCCATGTATTTAACAGCTCATTAAACTTTTTGATATACATATAGTGCTTTTTTAAGTATGAATTATGAGGGTAGCAGTTAGCCACCATCGGAATAATATTGTTTCTTCGGCACATCATAATCAGCTTTCGCATGTTTCGGATATACTGCTTAAAAACTCTTTCATGTGAGGAATGTCTGATTCCTTCGTTTGCTAGAGAAAGACCTATAATTACAATATTTGGATTTTGACTTAATAGATCGCTTTTGAATCTAGCCAGTAATTTAGTTGTGGTATCTCCGCCGATTGATTTATTTACAAATTCCCAGTTACGCTTTTTTAACAGCGCACCAAGTTGATTTCCCCAGCCAAAAGATTTTGTTGCTCCAGATCCCCTTGCAACAGATGAACCATAGACGACCAGCTTCATTCGAGAATTTATTAATGCATCTTTTTTTTTGTTGTATATGCCTAAGTCTAGCCAGTTTTTTAGCATTTTTACGTATTTCTTTTTTTCTCTTTTCTCTTTGATCTAGTTGTTTTTTAAAGTTTTGATTGAATGCTCCTGCGAATTTCCACCCGCGACTGCCACTCTTTACCATTACTATTATAAGCTGCTTACCTTTGGATATTTTCACCTTGAATACATGGTCTATACATGAAAAATCTCCACTTTGATTACCCTTTTTTAAAGTATCAAATATTGCTTTGCCGTCAAGAAACCATTTCATCCACCAATCAGCGCCACTACCGATGCTAAGGTCACTAGACTCGCGACAGTCAAGCTCTGTCATTAAATATGCAAAATCACCCTCACGAGCAGGGTCATAAGTTTTTTTGTCTCCAGGGTAGAATATTGTAGCAAGGTTAATTTTCCCATTAGTAGTAGTTTTAAATTTTCGAGCCTTAAGTCTTTTACCGGAGACTTCAAGTGATGCCGGAATGCCTTTCAATTTTGAAATTTCATTCTTAGTTAATGATTTTCGGCTTGAGTCTATCGGCCCGAAGATTGTCCAATTATTAGAAAATGTTACACTTGCGTTTTTTGCATAAACTATTGGACCTAGCTGAGTTAATATTGCCAAGCTAACAAAAATTGTTTTCACTGCCTTTAATGATGATAAATTCATATTTATAAGTCCTTGTTGCTGAGAATGATTTGTTTATACTTTACCCCGTCACCAGATATATGCAGTTTGTCATTAGCTGTCATGATTACGCATGCCGTCTTGCCGGATTCGAATAACAAAAAATGTCCATTGAAATTAACTATACCAGATAAATCTTTGTTTTCACGAGCAACGAGCATAAGAAGTACGCGTTTATCATCTTTATAGAGACGATACATTATTGATTCAGAATAACACATTATAGCTGATTTTTTCCAACGTTTTAGTTGATTCATTACGCTACTTGCAGCTTCAAACTCAGAAAAATATATACTGTTATTATCTGTACCGGCGGCTCCGACAATCTCATTTTCGACCGAAAACAAAATATTGTTACAATCGCTACTTACCGGATAAGCCGGATCAAATTCGTCAGGACGGTATTGCGGTAGAGATGTACAGCAATTTTTAAACCATGACATATATTTTTCTGTTGAAATTTTATTTATATTCATTAGTTCAGCAAACTCGTCCTCGATATTCATGCCGGAAGTGGTCATTGCTGGTGGAGGTCCAGTGAATATCACTTTAGCTCCCTGACTTATGAATTTTTTGACAAGCTTCCATGATTCATCAGATATAATCGTAACAAAGGGAAGGACTAATATCTTATATGTTCCTAGCTCTGATTTTAATTGGCCATTTACAACTTCGCTTTTATGCAGTAGCCTGTCATCAATAAAATCAAATGCAATATTATTATCAATTGCCATTTTTGACAGGTTCATGCAGAATGCTTTGTGCAGGTTTGCCACAACCAGGTCGTTCATCCCTGCAACCGTTACCCAATCATGAAGAACTGCCACATCCACTACCGGCTTTGTGCCTTTCAATAATAACTGAAATTCTTTGTGTTGCTGCATCTCTGTTACTGCGGTATCCCAGGTATAATGACTTGGATACATGCACGTATCAGCATTATCTCCATACCAGATATTGAACCAGATAATATCCATTAAACTCATTAGCCTGGCATTGTACTGTATCTGTGCATTTGTGGGTTTCCAGTGCCAGGTGTTGCATTCTGCTTCACCTGATGGAGTCAGACGGCTCAGTGAGGAGCCAAGTATATAACTATAAGCTACTGATTTCTGATCCCACCAGCAGCAATCAGTATACCCGGCATCCATATTATCATTCAAACGAAAATAGTCTATCGCTCCTGCGCGGTAATCATTAGCTCCTCCCTCTCCCTGCCAGGTGTGATGAGTTCCATTGATCAGTTTTTTCCCGTATACTTTTTTCTGCATATTCAATAAAATCTTTTTGAGACTCAAACATTGCTTCATTCAAAGTATGGTAATAGTCCATTCGAACCTTGATTGCTTCATGACTTAGTTCTTTATTGTCAAGCAAATAGAGTTTATCTTTTAGTGCGTAGCCATTAAGTTTTTCGAAGTATTCCGCAAATCCTGCGCCATAGCGGTAATTTGTCCAATCCCCTGCGTATGCTGGTTCATCCCAGCAGAACCCATCAAGAGCTATGTGTTTAAAACAGTCCACGAGGTCACGATAATAGGCTTTTGAACCAGAAGACGCAAAGTCAGTAAGCTCAATATCCTTAAAATTGGAGTAGACAATTAACTTTCCCTCCTGGTGGTCTTCCAGCTTGCCGCTTAACTGAACATGCCGGCGGTATTTGACATTGGCATGTGCTCTAAAATCATGTTTGTATGCTGTGTTGCCATCTTCATACATATTCTTTTCCCAGATAAAGTCATATTTAAATTTATCAAGTTTAATAACTGTTCCATTATGTTCAATGAATGCAGCCTCGACCTTGTCGTATATAGGGTGTTTCGCCACGCACGCAGGGGCTTGAACATGAAGTTTGAAATGACCATCAAGCAGTTGTACTTCTGTGCACACGAGTCTGCTTCCTGTGGCGTCTGGATAGCTGCACCCCATATCTCGACCCACCATTTGGTGCGGCTCCGAATCGTAGACAATTTTAACATTATGTTTATGTCCAGTTTCAACAGCGACGGCAACGGCATTAACTACTTCGGGGCTACGATGCGTAAAGTTACTATTGCGCAGCATAAGCCTGATAATTCCATATCCAGATTCGGCAAGATTAATTATCCCATGACGAATTTTATCATTATCAAGAATTGCCGGTTCATTCAACCAGAATCCCATTATTTGTTCTTTATCTCTGATCATTATTTTCTCATTTTATTATTTATTGTAGAAATAGAGCTTGGCACTATTTACTTTCATATTCCCTGAAGTTCTCCAACGAATCAAGTCGATCTCGTTTTTTGCTCCAAACTTTATCCACGGGCTTATGTTCAGGTAGGTAATCCCGCCAACGCAATGATGGTGACGACGGATATAGTGTTTGTTAATATTACACCCAATTAACTGATTACTGCCTTTTATTTTTATATAAACATTACTGCCTTCAAGATTCTTGGGGATATTTACAGTCCGCCTGAACATAAGGGTATTTGCTCTGCCTGGAAGGATGACCGATTTCCCAGTCGTTAATACATCTTTTGACGTGCTCCATTTTCCACTTAGATCAATCTCCTTGTCTGCTTTGGGGATTCTCCATAGAAAACAACTTCCCCTCAATCCCAACCAACTGGATTTGCCACCAATAATCTGCAGCGCCAGAGAGTGTGTCGAATGCGGTTTTAGACTTATAGGGTAATTAACTAATCCATGATTTGGAGCTAAATTTCCGCCTATCTGTTTGCCGTCCAGCCATACTCGTAACCTTGTTCCCACAGCCATTGTCGACTGTTTGTACCATGACGATATGGAAAGAAATATTTCATCATCTGAAGACCATGCAGGAACCGTAAAGCTGCGGCGTAAAACTAGATTTTTTGTTTTCACCTCGACTGGATATTTAAAGACTTGTAAGTCTATTTTTCTCCAGTCTGAATCATCAATATTATTTGCGCATAGATTAGCAGTTTCTTGTCCATCTTGGAATTCTTTAATTTTCCAGTTTTCATTAAGGTTCAATGCTTTATCCGGCATTTTATTAGATGGAGTAAATGCTGGAATCTCAGTGCCGCGCCACCAGTTACGTTGCAACTTAAACCATTCCAGTCCAGCAGACATATATTCTGTTCTTTCAGAAACAAGCATTATTGATTCATTCGGACCTAGAGTCATCTTAGGATTAACTTCTTTGCCAGTAACAATGTTAATGAGTTTAGGGTTTTTACCGTCACGGAACTTTAATTCAGTACTAAGTTTTTTGCGCCTATTTTCATTGAAGATCACCCATATATCCTTTAGTCCATTATTGCTTACATAATGAGCTAATCTAGCTTTCTTAGCATAAGCGATATTTTCTTTTATCTTGCACCATTTTAAAATAGCAGACAATAATTTTTGAGTTCTTCTTTCCTGCCATCTTATATTAGTTTCTACAAACTTGACCCCAATGTTAAAGACGTATCCTTTGCCTAATTGACGTAGTCCGACTGCAGTTGAGCCATCTTCCCATTTGAGCAATGCCTGACAATTCTGGTCAGTTTTTTTCAACATGATTCCATTTGCAGTTTGATTGCCGAGACTTCTTAGAAACTGTGGGTCAAATACTTTTTGTCCTGAGCCATAAGTGAGTCTTGATTTTCCAGGTTTATCATTCGTATATTTATGTTTGTTGATAACTTTGTATCCGGTAAGCTTGGATATTGGCCATGCATCGGCATCTTCATAGGAGTGTCTGCCGGTTTGAACAAAAGCGACAAATATACCGCCTTTTTTCACCCAAGTTTTAATATTTTCAATTTCTGAAGCGGACATAATCATATTATTATCATCAATAATTACTTTGTATGGGGCAGCAAGTCCATTGTTGAAAT
>Ga0255410_1029_pt1 | contig 24815 bp, 24 predicted proteins | sample CelNoTSeSYBR01J2_FD_182126 | JGI IMG/M metagenome (GOLD analysis project Ga0255410, IMG submission 182126) | Sediment cell enrichment communities from methane seep in Santa Monica Basin, California, United States - CellEnrichment... | ecosystem: Environmental > Aquatic > Marine > Cold seeps >... | reverse complement strand
TAAATGTAATCATTTATGTCAAATTGGACTTCCATCCACGAACCGCGGTCAGGAATAATCCGATATGAATAAAGAGTTTTTCCACTGGTGTGCTTGCTGCTTTCGTAGCAAAGTCCAGGTGAACGGTGTAATTGACTTATAATAACGCGTTCCGCGCCATTAATTACAAAAGTTCCTTGAGGAGTCATTATTGGGATTTCGCCCATATAAATACGCTCAGGAATTTCTGTGCCATTGTTTTTCAGCAAAAAATCAACATACAATGGGGCGCTGTAAGTATTACCATCCTTAACACATTCGGTAAACCGGTATTTAGGTGTTCCGAGAGAGTAATCAACAAACTCAAGCACGACCTGTTTGTCGAAACTTTCAATCGGGAAAATTTCATTAAAAATTTCTAAAAGACCTTTGTCCCCTCTTTCTTCAGGGGGAATATCTCTTTGTAGGAAATCATTATACGAGTTAATCTGGACCCCGATAAGGTCCGGTATTTCCAAAACTTCCTGCAAATTGCCAAAACTGATACGTTCTGTCATAGTTCACCATTCCAGCTTTTTTCAGTTAAAAATACGACACGGAATTACTAAATAATTCCATCCAACATGGACGAAAAATACAACCTGTTTAAACGCAAAAAGACGGTAGGAATATTCTTTAGAATAATTCCCACCGTTTCGTATGCTCTGTGAAGTTACTTAACTTCTACAGCAGCTCCGACGCCTTCGAGCTGCGCTTTAATCTTTTCAGCTTCGTCTTTAGCAACGCCTTCTTTAATTGCTTTAGGTGCAGCTTCAACTAAGTCTTTAGCATCTTTCAGTCCGAGACCAGTGATGGCTCTAACTTCTTTGATAACTCCAACTTTCTTTTCGCCAAAATTAACGAGAATAACGTCGAACTCAGTTTTTTCTTCAGCAGCTTCAGCAGCAGCAGCAGGAGCTGCAGCAGCGGCAGCTACGGGAGCAGCGGCACTAACGCCGAGACGATCTTCGAGAGCTTTTACAAGTTTAGATAACTCGAGAACAGTCATGTTCTCAACAGCAGAAATAATTTTTTCCATCTCAGCTGAAACTTCAACTTTTGTTTCTTCAGACATAGTAAAATGCCTCCTATTTTATTTTGTTTGTTTAATTTTCAAGTTTATCTTTATACGCATTTAATACATTGAGTATTGTGGCTGCTTTAGCATTAAGCAAGCAGACAAAATCTCTGGCAGGGGCTTGGAGAACACCAAGTAATTGAGCTTGCAGAACTTCTTTCGGAGGCAATGAAGCAATTTCATTGACATCATTGACGGAAAGAACCACGCCTTCAAAGTATCCACCCTTGGGAGCAACCGCTTCATTCTTAGCACCAAAATCAGTGATAATTTTAGCAATTGAACCGGGATCGCCAGATCCGCAGATTAAAGCGGTACTGTCTTTTAATTCGAATTCTGACAGAGCTGTAAGTTCAAATAATTCTGCCGCTTTTTTGACCATGCGGTTTTTGAGAACATGACACTCTGCGCTGTTAGCGGCAAGCAGATTACGGAAATCAGAAAAATCCGTAACATTCAAGCCTTTATAAGAGATAAAATAAACGTAATCAGAATCTTTGAGCAGTCCGCCGATATAATTTACCAGATGGGTTTTCTCGCTTCTCATTGTTTAAGTCCTCTCTATTTCTTTGCTGCTAATTTTAATGCCAGGGCTCATTGTTGAAGAAATAGTACAACTAATGAAATAAATCCCTTTGGCAGTTGCCGGTCTGGCTTTTGCCAATGCATTTAAAAGAGCGTCAAAATTTTCTTTCAGATCTTCGCAGGTAAATGAAAGTTTACCAACCGGTACATGCACGCATGCGCCTTTATCTGCTCTGTATTCAACACGTCCGAACTTTGCTCCCTTAACCGCTTCGCCGACTGCGTCGGTAACGGTTCCGGTTTTCGGATTAGGCATAAGTCCGCGAGGACCAAGTACCCTACCTAAAGGACGAACCTGTTTCATGGCTTCCGGCGTGGCAATTAAGACATCAAACTCAAGCCAGCCCCCTTTGATTTTTTCAATCAGATCATCAAATCCAACGAATTCAGCACCAGCGGCTTTGGCATCATCTGCCTGAGCGCCGGATGCAATCACTGCAACAACAACTTTTTTACCAGTTCCTTTCGGAAGCGGAATCGCGCCACGAACGTTTTGGTCGGATTTTTTTGGGTCAATACCCAATCTAAACGCGACATCAACGGTTTCGTCGAACTTGACATGTGACATTTTTTTAAGAATGTCAAAAGCCTCCACTACGGTGTACTTTTGCTGTTGATCGTAACATTCTCGTTGAGATTTATAAAGTTTACTTCTAAACATCACTCACCTCAATTCCCATGCTACGAGCAGTGCCCGCGATAATTTTTATCGCGGCAGCTTCATCCCGTGCATTAAGATCGTTTTTTTTGATCTCAATGATTTCTTTGATCTGTGCGACAGTGATACTGCCAGCAGTTTCCCGTCCTGGATTATTAGCGCCGGAAGCGAGCTTAGCCGCTTTCTTGATCAGCACTGCAGCCGGGGGGGACTTACAGATAAAAGTAAATGAGCGATCCTGATAAACAGTAATCACTACGGGGATGATCATTCCACTCTGGGATTGAGTGGCAGCATTGAATTGCTTACAGAATTCCATGATGTTGACCCCTGCCTGACCTAGAGCCGGACCTACAGGAGGCGCCGGATTAGCCGCACCGGCAGGAATTTGCAAGCGGATAACACCTGTAACTTTCTTTGCCATAAATGAACTCCATTTTTCAGTCGCTGTGGTTAGAACCGGCAGGGCTTCTCCCACAAACTGACTGTTATATATATTACTTGAGTCTTAAACGCTATACATCGCGTTCAACCTGCCAAAACTCCAATTCTACGGGTGTTGAACGACCAAATATAGAAACCATAAGTTTCAATTTGCCGCGTTCATTATCTATTTCTTCGATAGTTCCTTCAAAATTATCGAACGCGCCGCTGTTAATACGTACGACTTCGCCAATCTCAAAGAGAACTTTCGGTTTAACTTGTTCTTCTGCTTCCGCTTTACGGAATAAATTAGTAACTTCATCCGGGCTAAGTGGAATCGGATTATCGGAGCCGCCGATAAAACCTATAATGCCCTGAGTGTTTCGAACAAAATACCATGCGACTTCATCAATTTCAGAGCTCTCTGGTTTGTAGAGATCCATGCGCACCAGAATATAGCCCGGGAAAATTTTTCGTGTGGTAGTATATTTCTTACCTTGGCGAACTTCAGATACTTTTTCAGTAGGAATAGAAACTTCATAGACAGGGACATCGTTACTTTCTTCACTGTCAAGCTGGCGTTGCAAAGCATCGCGAACTTTATTCTCTTTTCCGGAAAGGGTCTGAATTACAAACCATTGCCCTCTAGTATCTTTTTCTTCCTGCATGTTAGATTCCTCTATCATAGATTAAAGCGTTCCGCTGATAAGTTTAATTAAAAATACAGCAACCTGATCAATGCCAAACACAAATGTGGCAAGAGCAGCAATGCTGACAATTACTAATATAGTGGATTCAAACAGTTCTGGTTTTGACGGCCAGGTACATTTATTCAGCTCGCCGACTGTGCCGTTAAGAAATTGCTTGATCTTCATTTCTGTCTGCCTCTATATTTACATTATTAAAAAATGGCAGGAGCGGTGGGGCTCGAACTCACGACCTGCGGTTTTGGAGACCGCTGCTCTACCAACTGAGCTACACTCCTGCGCGAAAATTTATACCAACTTACTTAGAACGTTCGCGATGCAAAGTATGCTTGCGTTCCCACTTGCAATACTTGTTTTTTTCTAAACGCCCAGGAGTATTGCGTTTTTCTTTCATCGAAGTATAATTACGACGTTTGCACTCCGTACATTCAAAAGTTATTATTTCACGTGACATAACGACACCTCTTTTATCTTGGAAAATTATCCCGGACAATCAATTGACTGTCCGGGATCAATATTATATTAATTAAGTCAACACTCAGTCAAGAATGTCAGCTACTCTACCAGAAGCAACTGTACGACCACCTTCACGGATAGCGAAGCGTAATGCTCTTTCCATCGCGATAGGGGCAATAAGTTCAACTGTAACAGAAGTATTGTCACCAGGCATTACCATTTCCACGCCGTCCGGCAGGCTAATGATACCAGTTACATCTGTTGTACGGAAATAGAACTGAGGACGATAGTTAGTGAGGAACGGAGTATGACGTCCACCCTCTTCTTTACTCAATACATAAATTTCAGCAGTGAATTTTGTGTGAGGAGTAATTGTACCGGGTTTAGCAAGAACTTGACCACGGGTAACATCGTCTTTCTTAGTTCCACGGAGCAGGCATCCAACGTTGTCGCCAGCGCGACCTTCGTCAAGAAGCTTACGGAACATTTCAATACCGGTAACAGTAGTTTTGGCAGTTTCGCGGATACCAACGATTTCAATAGTTTCATTGATCTTGATAACACCACGTTCGATACGACCAGTAACAACTGTACCACGACCTTCAATTGAGAATACATCTTCAATAGGCATGAGGAAATCAAGCTCAATATCACGTTTTGGTTCTGGGATGTATGCATCCACAGCTTCCATTAATTCCAAGACACTTTGGCAGTCAGGACTTTCAGGATCGCCTTCAGCTTCAACAGCTTTAAGAGCAGAACCTTTAATTACCGGAATGTCATCGCCAGGGAAATCGTATTCTGTGAGAAGTTCACGAATTTCCATTTCAACGAGTTCGAGTAATTCTTCGTCGTCGAGTTGGTCAGTTTTATTAACATAAACAACAATCGCAGGAACGCCAACCTGACGTGCGAGCAGAACGTGTTCACGAGTTTGAGCCATAGGACCGTCAGTTGCCGCGATAACTAGAATAGCTCCGTCCATCTGAGCAGCACCAGTAATCATGTTTTTGACATAGTCAGCATGACCCGGGCAGTCAACGTGAGCATAATGACGTTTTTCAGTCTCGTACTCAACGTGTGAAGTATTAATAGTAATACCACGTTCTTTTTCTTCTGGAGCGTTGTCGATGTCAGCATAATCCATTACTTGACCACCGAACTTTTTGTTCAGTACCATAGTAATTGCTGCGGTTAATGTTGTTTTACCGTGGTCAACGTGACCAATTGTTCCGATGTTAACATGAGGCTTATTTCTTTCGAATTTTTCTTTAGCCATCTTTGCTTCCTCCTGCTATTGAGCGTTAAGAGTTTTTGTTTTTTAAATCTTACTATTTATTTCTATTTCTACTTCTACTTTAAACTGGAGCCCGCAACCGGACTTGAACCGGTGACCTCTTCCTTACCAAGGAAGTGCTCTACCAACTGAGCTATGTGGGCACCTCAAAAAAGTCCTACCTGTAGACACAAGTACAAAGTGAAAATATACATTCCATCCGTAAAGTGTCAAATCCATCTTTACAAAAAGATAGAAAATAATGGTGCTCGAGGGGGGACTCGAACCCCCATGGATTGCTCCACATGGCCCTCAACCATGCGCGTCTGCCAATTTCGCCACCCGAGCAGCAAGCTTCTGTCTGCTTATAGAAACAGGCGTTTATAATACTGGCAACAAGCAGTAATGCAAGCAAAAAAACAATTTTTTTTACTTTTTTTACAGAAATTCACTTATTTTTGTAATTGCGGCAGTTGTTTTTCTATAATTTTCTCTAAAAAAAGGGCAGATATTTAAAATTTTGTGGAATCCCGGGGGGCGTAAATATCCAGCACTCGAATGGAGAGTTTAAGGGAGTGCAGAAAGGATTTTGTTTTCCAAATGAATAATGTAACCATTTCGCGAATTATGTTGACTGTATAAACAAAAATAACGCCATTGGGCGACAAGTAACTATAATTATAATTCGAATAACGGAGCTTGCAATTGAGAATGAAGTTTATCGCGACAGCAGTATTGATCGCCGGCATATGGTGTTCTGCATATGCCGGAAATGGAAATAGTTCACCAGATTATCCTTATATAATTGAACATGCTAATAAAATGGATCAGTTTGAAGAAACAAGCCGGAAAATTTTTTATTTTAATTCACTAATTAGTGACTATGTGCAAAAGCCCATGGCAGTAACCTGGGCCTCTGTCATGCCGGAATACGGTATTAAAGGTATTAACCGTTTTTTTAATAATCTGGAATACCCGAAACGTCTGGTTAATTCACTTTTGCAGGCAGATTTCAGCTCTTCAGGTTCTGAATCACTGCGTTTTCTACTAAATACCACCGTTGGAATTGCCGGTTTGTATGACCCGGCAAAAAGCTGGTTCAAAATCAGCCCGCGACAGAAAGACTTCGGACAGACTCTGGCTGGATGGGGGGTGGAGGAAGGTTCTTATGTTACTTTGCCGTTTGCGGGCGGAAATAGTGTGCGGGGTGGCGTGGGATCGGTTGTGGATTTGGCTTTTAATCCACTCACTTATGTACCTTTTGCTTATGCGAAAGCGGCGGCGACAGGCACCAAGGCCGCTAATGTCAATGCAGATTTCTATAATGAACTGGATATGCTTAACAGAACTTTCGCTGATCCTTACGCTATTCATAGAATGTACTTTTATTCACGGCGAACATTTACTTTAAAAAAGCTTGATGATTTTAATAATAATTTATTAACTTTGCGAGAGCTTTACCGGGATGAATTGGCAAAAGTACCTAATCTTGTCGGGAAAAAACACCCGGATGAAGACCTGGCTGATCTGAAAATAGCTGCTTATCAGGGACAGAGCCCGGAGATTGATACGTTCCGCTACCTTAAATTCACCATCAGCAATGAAGAAGAAAGCATGTGGGATGACATGTCGTTGTGGAATCATGAATTCAAGAACATAAAGCAGATAGGTAAAATAAGTATTGCTTCTGGAAATAAATACAAACTACCTTATGCTTATTGGCTGCAGAGCGATGAAGATGCGCCGATTGCATATATTATTCATGGTGTCGGCAGCAGTGTTCACGGCTCTGAACTTGATACACTGGCAAAACTATTGTTTGATCAGAAATACAGCGTTGTCATATTGCCCAGTATCCTGAATTGGGAATTTGTCCGGGCTGCCGCTAAAAACTGGCTGCCGGGCTATTTGCCGGAAGATGTGAAGATGATTGATAAAGTTATGCGCCTGGTCAGTGAAGACCTCCATAAAAAGGAAGACTCTAAGCCCGCTTGGAATATCCTGCTTGGCGTTTCGCTGGGCGGGATGCATACCGTAAAGTTGGCCGAAATTGACCAGCAGTGTAAAAAGCCTCTCTTTAAACAGTATATTGCGGTTAATCCGCCGGTGGATTTGATCTACGGCATGGAGATATTTGATAACTACTGTAAGGTCTGGACCGGGTTTGAACCTATGGAACAACTGAGCATAGCCGCTTTGCTTAACGCGAAATATAATATGCTGGCAATGCGCCTTCATACTCCCTTGCCCAGAGAGGCTAAAGCCCGCAAAGCCATTGCCGCAGAACAACTCCGGGCATCTAAAATGTATGGCGGAGAGGTGCCCTTTGTTCAACGCGAGGCGGAAGCGTTGTTGTCTCTGAAGGCAAAGCAGGTTACTATTGAACTGTTTTATTCCATTTACAAACACAAGAACAAGCTGTTGCCCTTGAATCTGCAACGGAAATATAATGAAAAAGAGTTGTATCGGGAAATTGTTAAATTTGAATTCGCCGATTATGCCGAAAAAGTACTTGTTCCGTTTTACAAGAACAAATTTGGTTCGGATTTCACTATTAAAAGCCTGAAAGAAGCGGCAAGCCTTGACAGTCGTGAAGCCGCTCTGCGAGATAACTCCAAATTGTTTGTCCTGCATACTGCTGATGATATATTCCTCAGTCGCAAGCACAAATTATGGTTGAAGCGGGTCATGGATGAAAGGTGTGTCGTATTTGATCACGGCGGACACCTTGGCGAAATGTATACCGAGGTTTTTCAGGACAAATTAAAGGAAATTGTTATTAAACTATAATCTTCCGGCCATTGATCAAGCCATCCAATCCAGAATTCGTCAAGATTTGACTTTAATATTTTGGAAGCTTATACTAAAAACAGGGTAGTGATACGCAAAAATGTAAGTTTAATTTTAAAAATGCACAAAGAAAATCAAGATGGGGAAAAAACGCTTATTCATCGCGCTGGACCTGTCAGACGCGGTCAGGAAGAAAATTTACAAGATTTGCGATAACATCGAACGGGTTCACTGGACAAGACGGGGGCAACTGCATTTGACCTTGTCTTTTATCGGCGATACTGACAATGAAATGATTCCGCAACTGTCTGAGGCTTTGAGCCGCTTAAAATTCAGGTCTTTTGATTTAACCTTATCCGGGACCAGATTTTCCCGGTCGAACATTTTCTTTCTTGTGCCGGACGAATCAGTGGCGTTGATTTTGCTGAAAAAACAGATAGATGATGTGCTGCGTCAGGTTTTGGGGCTTGAGCCTGATCCCCGTGATTTCTTAGCGCACATTACCCTTGCTAAATTCAGGCGACGCTTGTCATCGACAAAGCGTAAGGTTTTGACGCAAGTATTTGAACCAGTTTTACCACAAAGTTTTACAGTTGACAAATTTGTCCTATACAGCAGCAAAATCGACTCAAGCGGAGCTGTCCACGCTCCACTGAAAGTAATTGCAGCCAAAAAACACGAAAACTAAGGTTTAACCCTGCTGACTTAATTTTTTGGACAGGACGGCTTAGTCAATCCGAGCAAATGCAATTTCTTCGGCAAGCTTCGTCATTTGCTGGAGAAGTTTGCATTCCAAATGAAATTAGAGACTTTGCTTGCAATGAGAATGAGCGAAGCGAAAGCCAATTATAAAAAAATCATACAAAAAAGCTTAAAAACAGAAAATATGGTCAAAAAATAGCTCTAAGAGCCGTTTTTTATAAATTTCATGTTCAATATAAGCTCAAATATGGTCATTTGTTAGTGTATGGCTCCGTTGGGGGAAGTCATTTTCAAGAGCTTTTCGCAATAAACATCACGGTGTTTCGCAAACTTAAATAAAAACTCTTTATTGTGGCAGCGGTGAGTTATGTGATAAATTCCAGCAACTGCTTTTGATCTTGTTCGGCGCGGCATATAAACCCCCTCTTTTTAAGCTCAAAATAACAAAATTAACTTTATTGATATTAAATAATCTAATTTTGTTGAGGAAAATTTCAAGAAGAAAATCATAAATACATGAAAATTAATAAGTTCTAGTATATTCTACATGTATGACTCCAGACGTTGAATGACTCCAGACGTTGAACTCCAGACGTTGACTCCAGACGTAACAGACGTAACTCAGACGTATTCTCCAGACGTATTCCAGACGTATTACTAAGGTTTACCCCCTGAGTGCCGCGGGTTTCGTCGAGCTTCTTGCTTATTTAAAGAGGAGAAACTATAAAGATTCAATTTTTAATACCAGTGATAGTATATACAGTTGGGTAAAGACCAGACTTTTTAGCATATAAAACCTGATCTATTATTTTTTCTTGAGGAACCACTGCTTCAATTGACACTATATGGTCATTTACATATTTTTTGTAGTTTAATGCCATGTCCTCCCAAAGGATTCTTCCATCCTCAAGCTCTCCACTATTAGTAATATTTATGGTTGCTGCTTTCTGAATTTCATCTTTCCACCATTCAGATGAGTGATATTTTGAATAACAATTTCCCCATACATCCCAAGACCAATTAAAGTTGTAGACTTCTGGAATATCCTCTATACTTTCTATTTGCGGCTCGATATTGAAACCTTCGCTTCCAACACAGAAAACTCCTCCCTTCTTTAAAGTATTTAAAAGTTTTTCCAAAAAATCCAAATTTTCACCAAAAAGAAAAAGAGAATTCATACAAAAAATAGCATCAAAGTAAGCGTTCGCAAACGGAATAAATTGCGTTATGTCGATGTTTATAGGAATTATTTGATTTTTGAAATTTTGGTCCAATATTCTGAAAAGCAACTTGTCAGGAGAAAACCATAAGTCTACTGCAATTACAGTTACTCCGTAGGTTTTGGCCAAAAAAATTGACGAAGATCCGAAGCCACATCCCAAATCCAGAACAACGTCACCTTTTTTAAGATTCATGTTTCTCGCCATTTTTGCCGCAAGGTATAATCCGCCACACCCGATAAAATAGTCATATCTTTCTGCTTCTGAATAATTAAGTAATTCAGGATAATCATTTATGTTAGGTTTTCTAAATTGGTCTGTTGTTTTTAATTTCATTAATTTCCTTACTGACTTTATTGTTATTTCCTAGCAGTCTGTCGGACTGGAATATTTTAATTTTTCTTTGCTTTTGTTTTTTTGACTTCTTTGGCGGGGATGAACTTCAAGGATAAATTGTTGGCGTCCGCGAGGCGGAGATAAAAGTTCCAGTTTTTTTCGAGAGCAACGCATTTGATAACAATTAAATTATAACCTTTTCTCAGTTTTATATTGTGGATTACATCCTGATCCCATTTGCCTTGGCGCTTGATGTGGTCGTAGGCGTGTACCAGTTGATGGTTTATCCATACTTTTATATAGCCGCTGCTGCCTGTATAAAGAGTGAGGTTTGAAAGCTCATTTTTGCAATCGAGATAAGTAACGGCGTATGCGGCTAGGTTGTCGCGTTTGTCTTTGAAAAATTTTCTGAGATTAATTTCTCCCGGCTTGCGGGGTGATTCAAAACGTGCCAACTGCCATTTTAACGGTGCCTTGACTTTTTCGCCGCCAGTAAGTTTCTTTTCATTTGCTATTAATTTGTCATGCAGTACTGATTTTATTTTATTGTCATCTGATTTTTTCGTTTTATAGGTAAATGGACCTAAAATATTCCATCTTGTGACGAAGTTGATATTTGCTAAAAAGCCATTTCCGTTGATGCCGTTGGTTACTACCTTACTTATGTTACGGTATTTTGCGGCGGTTTTGGAAATCTCAATAGCCGGGGTAAGCGGGGCGGCTTTTTTCTTGTCTTTTGTGATATATTGTTTTTCAACTTGTTTTTTGGGAGGCGGTTCAAATTCATCTGTATCTGAGTAGCAGCCGTAAATCATTATTGCAAGAGCCGCGAAGCCGCTTTTTAAAAGAAAATTACGTATTGACATCGACATCCTGTTTTCCCCCAAATTAATAAATAAAGGCTACTTAAATATAAATAGTACGTTTCGGAAAAATTACTAATGAAGAATCAAGATTTTTAGCTATTTATTTGTGATGATTACTGAACTAATCTTGCACGCCGCATCATTTATATTTAATTTTTGTTTAATCTTCATTTTATTTTTTTCAAAAAAGGGTTATACTATCAGTTAGCTTTGCCCAAAAACCTAAAACAAAACAAGGAAAGTGCATAAAGTGAAAGAAGTCAAAGTTGGAATCATTGGATTTGGAACAGTCGGTGCTGGCGTAGCAGCCAACATCTTGCAGAATGGCGAAACAATCGCTAAACGTACGGGCGTGAAATTAACGCTCACTAAAATCGCGGACCTCGATATAACGACGGATCGCGGTGTAACTGTACCTGCAACGACATTGACGACAGACACGACGGCACTTATCAATGAAGTTGACGTGGTGGTTGAATTAGTCGGTGGAACCACTATAGCAAAAGACTTCATCCTGCAGGCTCTGAAACTGGGCAAGCCATGCGTCACCGCGAATAAAGCTTTAATCGCGGAGCATGGTGAAGAAATTTTCGCCGCCGCCGCAGAATCCAAAGCGGATGTTTATTATGAAGCAAGTGTAGCTGGAGGAATTCCGGTTGTCAAAGCCTTACGTGAGGGTTTGGTTTCCAACCGCATTAAACGTATTTACGGAATAATGAACGGTACCTGTAATTATATCTTGACTCGCATGGAACGTGAAGGCCTGGATTTTGAGACTATTCTCAAGGATGCTCAGGATCTCGGCTACGCGGAAGCTGAACCATCATTGGATGTCGATGGATTTGATACAGCTCACAAAGCGAGTATCCTTGCCGCCTTAGCTTATGGCGAATGGTTCGGCATGGCTCCAGTTTATGTTGAAGGAATCAGGGATATTTCCCTTTTAGATATTAAATTCGCGGACGAACTCGGTTACCGGATTAAACTTTTGGCTATTATCAAACAAGTGGACGACGACGTGCAAATTCGCGTTCATCCTACTTTGGTATCAAAAGACACTATGCTCGCAAATATTTCAGAAGTCTTTAACGGCGTAATGATTGACGGCGATACTGTCGGCGAAACCCTGTTTTACGGGCGCGGTGCCGGACGTGATGCCACAGCCAGCGCGGTTGTCGCTGACTTGGTGGATGTCGCTTTGAACCTGAAGCATAATGCCGCTGAACGTATTCTAGCCTTCCGTCCAGGTGCGCAGTTTAACGAACTGATGCCGATGGATGAAGTAGAATCAAGGTATTATCTGCGCTTGCAGGTTAAAGATGAAGCTGGTGTTGTCGCTAAGATAGCTGATATTCTCGGCAAGCAGAACGTCAGTATTTCGAGCTTTATCCAACGTGAAGAGCATTCTGAAGACAGCGTGCCATTGTTGATTTTGACTCACGAAGTCAAAGAAAAACAAATTAAAGACGCAATCGCTGATTTTGAAGATCTTTCTGTAGTCAGCGGTAAAGTAAAACTTATTAGAATTGAGGATATATAAACATGTCCAGAAAACATACTGTTGAAAAAATCGGCGGAACTTCCATGACTTGTTTCGGCGATATTATGAATAAGGTAATTATCGGCGGCCGCTCTGGAGCGGAGCTGTATAACCGTGCTTTTGTAGTTTCTGCTTACGGTGGCATCACTAACCTGTTGCTGGAAAATAAAAAGACCGGCGAGCCTGGAATTTACGGTAAGTTCGCTCAGGCCGACGACGAGTGGGAAGACAAACTGGAAGAAACCCGTCAGGAAATGCTCAAATGCAACCGCTCTTTTGAAAGCATCGGTTTAGATCAAGAATTAGCTGACGCATTTGTCGAAGAACGCATTGCCGGAATTAAAGCATGTCTTAACGATCTGATGCGCCTGCATTCTTTTGGGCATTTCAATCCTAAAGATTATCTGCCGGCGACTCGTGAATTCTTGAGTGCTTTCGGCGAAGCTCACAGCGCTTTTAACTCGGTTGAAATCTTAAAGAAAAATGGCGTTAACGCGGTATTTGTCGACCTTACAGGCTGGAAGTCAACCAAATCCCTCTCCATGGATGAAACTATTGAACTGGCGTTTAAGGATATAGATTTTGCGACATGTATGCCGATTGTAACCGGCTACGTCAAATGCGCGGAAGGCATTATGAACCGTTTTAATCGCGGTTACAGCGAAATAACTTTCAGCAAGCTGGCGGTTTTGACCGATGCCAGAGAGGGAATTATCCATAAAGAATTTCATCTTTGCACAGCCGATCCCAAACTTGTTGGCGAGGACAAAGTAAAAATCATTGGTAATACTAATTTTGATATTGCCGACCAGCTTTCAGATATGGATATGGAAGCTATCCATGCTAAAGCCGCAAAACTTATGGAAATGAAAAATATTTCCATCCGCATCAAGAATGCTTTTGAACCGGATCATGAAGGTACTTTAATCAGTCGTGATTTTGTTTCAGAACATCCTAAGGTGGATATGATTTGCGGACGTAAAGACATTGTCGCTCTGGAAGTGTTTGACCCGGAGATGGTTGGTGTCAGCGGTTATGACTATAAGTTGTTGAAAAGTTTCGCCGAATGTGACATCAATATCATTGCGAAAAACACAAATGCCAATACTATCACGCATTACGTTTCAGAAAAATCCAAAGAACTGGACAAATGTATTGCCAGCCTGAAAAAACATTTTCCGGGCGCCAAAGTATCTCTTCATAAGGTTGCAATCGTAGCAGTTATCGGCAGCAATATGAATATTCCGGGATTTTTATCCCGCGCGGCAAATGCATTAGCCAAAGCAAATATCAATATACTTGCTCTGACGCAATGCATGCGGCAGGTGAACATGCAGTTCATAATTGATCGCAAGTATTTTGAAGAAGCACAAATAACTTTGCATAAAGAATTTGTATAGAGCGCTTAAGTTCTGCTTTAGCAAGTGTTTTTCAAAGTGTTTATGAGATAATCAAATGGGATTTTGGCAATGCCGATTTTCTGATCGGCGGCACCATATCCCATTAATAAATTGCCATCATTAAGCACAATGCCTGAACAGGAAAACAAGCAGGGGACAGTAAAATCTCCCTCAAGTTCCCACGCTTCATCAGCGTAAATCAGACGTTCGGATGGGCGATGGGTTATTTTCGGGAAGCCATCAGTGTTTTCCTTTAGAATCATAAACGACTGAGTATAGCCGACTTTATCATCCTGCTTGCCATGATATGGCAACAGCCATTCGCCGGGATAAATTTCCAGAGGAGCCCAGCTTGCGCCGATACGATTCTGTTCCCACTCAAATTCCGGCACAGCAAAAATGTGTCGCTCAACATTATCGCCTGACAGTTCCGCAAGCGAATCCGCTGCCGCCAAAAAGATTGACGGAGTAGTTAAGTCTTTTCCTATCGCGTAATTCCAAGGATGCTTGGGACGATGGATGCACACTACTTTTTCCCGGCCTCTGATCTTCAGTTTGCGCGGAAACAGAAAAGCGTCGCGATCATCACTGATGTCGGGATTGTGTAATGGCACGACTAAAGTAAATGCTTCTGAATATTTTTTGGTTTTTAGAGCCTCAAGATTTACTTTATACAACAAAGTAACAGTGCTGTTTTTAGTAACTGCGTTTCCCAAGCCGTGCGTGTTGTCCAGAGCCCACCCAGGCATGCACTGCGCAGGATCATCTTTTTCCCAATACGGGCCAGGCGGAAAGATCCGGCAGGCCGCTGACAAATACAGTTGGTCTTCAAAATAGAATAGACGAGGATCTTCAATACAGCCATTGGCATAATTAATAGTTCCGTCCCGCAAATAAATCTCATCATGTTTATATTTTACTGCGGGAGCTAGTGCGGGCTGTTCAAAATCCACTTTCCAGTTCTGTCCGAAGTCATGGCTGACCGCATACCCCAGGCTGATGGGATAAGGCAGCGGCCTGCCTGGCAATGATTTGTCTGCACAGGGGCCGGTTGCCCTGAAAAGCATATGAATTATATTTTCTTGCTGCGGGTCCTGAATCATGGCAGGATTCAAGACCATTTTAGAAGCCCATGAGCAGTTTTTGGGAGCTTCAAAAAGCAAACGTTTATTACAATCAATCATATTATAAGCTATCTTTATTTAGGTAATACATTTTTGTATTTTATGGAAAAGCCTTTATTAGCTTTAAATACTATACTTTCCTTATCACATCCAGCGCCAATTGCAATTATGCCTTTTTTCTTGGCAGGATTAGTGTTTTTGTAGCTATTATTTATCATCTTCATATTCTTGACGCCAAGCATCGTGATTGCATTTTCAGACCAGCGTAATTTGGTCTGCCATGTTCGATCAGGAGCTATGGATAAATCAGAGAACGTATTGTTTTTTATTAATATCCCGTCTACTGCATTAATGACAATTCCGCCATTATTTGATTTAATGATCTGGTTATTGATGATAGATATATTACGGTGTACACCATTTAACGCATACTTGCCGATAGTCGACAGGTCTTCTGCTACATCACGGTTACGCAATACCGCACCGATCTGAATTACGGCAGAGTTTTTACCACCACCGATACGGCTGCAATTCAAGAATTTGTTATTTCTAATCATGATATTTTTGGCGGGGCCACCTTCAAACCACGGAGATAATGCCGTGGAAATATGAATGCCACAGCTGGATGAATTTATGAATTTGCAGTTTTCGACTGTAACGTTAGGTGCTTGGATCGTAAATCCTCGTCCACGAACAGGGCTGAATGTGCAGTTTCTAACCAACACTTGTGTTAGTTCATTTTTTTTCATAAGGATATCATCACCTACACGCAATGTTTTAGGCAGAGGCGTAGTGAATTCAACAACTGCGGAGAACTTTTTGAAATTCGGTTTAATCGTTTTTATTTTTCTGGAATCATATGCTTGCAGGGTATCAGAACGCAAAAACTCATATGTTTCACCTGCTGATTCTTCAGGAGTTTCATGTGAATTAGCCTTTTCATTATACAATTCAATAGTAGTAGGATTAATTATCCTCTTTACAGTCCAGTAATTGACAAAAATATTCATTCCGTCATCACCCTGACCATCAAAAACGCAATCCTCAACAAGAATTTTGCCGCTACAAGTTAGAAGATTAATCGCATCACTGGGATTAGACATTAACGCCTTTCGTTTAATATTTTTTGTAATCTTTACATTTCTAATCGTTACATTATTCAAATATTGTCCCACTATTCCCATTCCTGTACCAGAATAGGCAGTCAGATTTTCAAATATAATATTGCTGCTATGAGCAATTCTGAACAAAGCCCCTTTGTATAGATAATGACGCAGAGAAATAGTCATGCCCGTCTTCACTCTAGTTATTTTTGCGGAAAGTTTTACTTTTAGCGTTTGCGGTGCAATGAGTTTAGTAGAAGATACGCGGGAATATACATTAAGTCCGCGATTTACAGGTAATCCAGTATCTGGCTCTATCTCTAAAAATGCACCAACCGGCTCGCCTCCACGCACCTTGTACTGTGGATCTACTTTTATGTCAAAACTGCTGCCATCTGCAGCAGTGGCAATAACCATACCAATAGAGAATGGCGGACGGGCATAATCAATTATGAAATTTTTGATGCTTATATTTTTATTATATTTACCATATAATGGGAACTGAAGGCCATGAAACATTAACAGTGAGCCTTGCCCATCAATAGTAAGGTCATTACAGTAACTAAGCGGGAAAGCCCATCGGGACTTATCATAAGTTGAACCTTTTCCCTGCATAAAATCATACTGCCCTTTAGTGAATTTTAGAACTTTTATAGAATTCTTTTTGCAAAATGCAAGAGCCTTATGCACAGCAGCAGTGTCATCTTTCGAATCATTGGCTATCGCGCCAAAATTATTTGCAAAAACTTCTTTGCTGGCTTTCGCATTCATCACGGTTACACTAAGTAATCCTGCAAGTAATAAATATTTTCCAGTATTATTCATTATAGTTCCTAATAGTTAAGTTAATTATAGATTAAAAGAGCTTATTGTTTGTTGTATGCTTTAGATTATAAAATTAATTTTATTTTATTTCCCACATCCATGGATTTTCAGCAAATACCTTTACGGGCGAAAAACCAGCAGCACGACCATCTGCAAAAAGAAAATTATTTGCTTGTCCATGATACCAACCGCCAACAGCCGTTTTAGGAGCATCAGCAACACTAAGGTAGCCATTCACAGTCCCCCAGCCAAGTCTAAATTGCCAACTATTGATATCCGCTCCGGCACTGTTAGTGTACAGTTCAAATAAATGTATTGTATTTGATGGATTTTTGATTGCGCTAAGTTTGATACTGGTGTCGTCTTTGCAAATACCTCTCCAGTCTCCAGGCCATGAGCGTGCTATGGCGTTTGCGGCATAAGAACGGCGATTATTCCAAGCTCGATTGTCCTTTGGACAGATAAGCAGAGGAGCAATAGTCGTTTTTACCCTATCCTTATCAAACTTGCCTCCCGTTATATATGGGAGTAGTAACGTGTCCCAAGTATTGACAAAGTCACTCGTTCCAGCAATAGGAAAATATTCATCATAATCGGGTAGATATAAATTTGTAGCCAAACCCAACTGCTTCATGTTATTCATGCAGAGTACACGCTTGGCCTTGTCCCTTGCTTTGTTTAATGCTGGTAACAACATGCCCGCTAGAATTGCTATGATGGCAATCACTACGAGGAGTTCAATGAGTGTGAATTTTTTGCTAGTTTTCATTATTTCTGCTCCCTTTTTGTTTTCTTTCGCAGAGTCATGATGACAACGCAAATAGAGATGGTTTAATTTTTATTTTGTTTGATTTTTTTACGCTTTCTCCTTCGGACAATGTTGGTGAAATCAAGTGTTGAAAACTGTTGCTTTTTTCTTTGTTTTCTAGAATGTCGAACAAGATTGAGATAAGTTTTTCTACAGGTTGTTGCACGCTGGTAAGTTTAGGCTTTATCTTTTTGCCAATTTCCAGGCCATCAAAACCAATAACACTGATATCTTCCGGCACCTTAAATCCTGCATCCTGTATTGCCTGGATAGCTCCCAGTGCTCCACTGTCAGATACCGCAAACAATGCAGTTACATCCAGCCCCGTTTTCAACTGTTGCTTGACCGTATTGTAAGCTAAAGCATATCTATCATCATCTTTTTTTACATGACAATCAATTATGATTGGTTTTATTTCCACTAAATCAAGCATTTCTGAGATACCCTGAACTCGGGCACGACATTGATTAAGCCTTGGTTCGCATACCAACACACCGATTTTTCTATGATTCATCGATAACAGATACTTTGCAGCCAAACCACCGCCGCGTCGATTATCAGTGGCAATATTATATATTGATAAATTTGGCAACTCAAAGTCAAGAATTACAAATGATTTACTGTCCAGCTTTCTAAGTTCACTAAGTTGTTCTAAGGTAAAAGATTCCGATACTGGTAAATATACAATTGCGTCGGTTGAATGATATACGCCATGGGCATTCTTCAGAAAATCGTCATGTGAACTTACCCACACGATAGTAGTCTTCCAGCCGTTAGACTCAGCCTGGTCCCTCAACTGCGAGGCCACCCATTCATTATAACAATTTGCTGAGTTGCCAAAATTAGGTGGTCGAAAAAACACCAAATGTTTTTTTCTTAACTGCTTCATCAATTCTCGAGCCGAAGTAGTAATATATGTGCCTGCTCCTCGAATACGACGAATAAAGCCATCTCGCTCAAGGTTACCCATTACCAATCGAACAGTTGCATAACTAGCTGTCACTTTTTCGGTTATTTGGCGATCTGTTGGCAAACGCTCAATTTGTTGTTCTAATTTTTGTTCTATGAGCTCCAATACATAATTCCGAGCATCATCAAACATTGTGTTATTTTTTGTTTTCATATTTTAAATTTCACCAAAGTGCTAGTAGTGTCAGTTATGTATTAGCATAATGGTAAAACCTGTTTTTGTCAAGCCGTTAATTTAGGAATACAGCGGAAAAGATCAAAAATAACTTTCTCCACACTCAAATATTGGTCCATAAAATATTTCATCTGCACAATTCCTTGCATTTTGCGTCTATATATCTATTCAGGACTTGCGGAAATACTATTCCGGTAATATGGTATTAGCTAATTAATATGGAGATTAAAGGTGCAGTCAATTAAACAAATCAAGGTAGCTCTCGAGGACCGTTCATACAATATAATAATTAAGGCGGGAATTCTACAGAATTTAAATGATGTTCTGGATTCATTCTGCTCAAATCGCTCTGTTCTTGTCGTAACGGACAGCAATGTTGATCCTTTATATAGTGATAAAATAGAGCCTTCTAATTATTCGAAATTTATTTTCCCTGCCGGTGAAAAACATAAAACCATTGATACAGTTACTGATATTTGCCGGAAAGCAGTAGAAGTCGGACTTGATCGAAAATCTCTGATTCTGGCTTTAGGTGGTGGAGTTTGCGGAGATATGGCTGGTTTTGCGGCGGCGGTTTACATGCGCGGAATAGATTTTATCCAGATACCGACAACCTTGCTGGCAATGGTTGATTCCAGTGTCGGCGGCAAAACGGGCGTTGATTTACCCGAGGGCAAAAATCTTGTCGGCGCGTTCTGGCAGCCTCAATTAGTTGTTGTTGACCCGGAAACCTTGAAAACCCTGCCTATGGAAGAGGTTCGAAACGGCTTAGCTGAAGTCGTCAAATACGGAATGATTTATGATTGGGAATTTTTCCAGCTTCTCGAAAATAATATTGAAGCTCTACAAAATCTTGATATGGATTTCTATACAGAAATGATCAAACGTTGTTGTGAGATCAAAGCTGAGGTCGTCGCCCAGGATGAGCGCGAAGGCGGCTTGCGGGCTATTCTGAATTATGGTCATACTTTCGGTCATGCAGTGGAATTGCTTTCAAATTTCGAAATCGCGCATGGCGCGGCGGTATCTATCGGTATGGCTGTTGCTGTCGAGCTTGGCGTCATGACTGGAAGAATTTCTAAAGACTATGCTGAACGCCAGAATGCGTTGCTGGAAAAACTCGGTTTGCCGATTAGAATCCCATCCGGTTTTGACCCTGAAAAGATCTATGGGGCAATGCTTCATGACAAAAAGACAGTTGGCTCCAAAGTTAAATTAATTTTGCCGGTCGGGGATGGTGTAGTTTCAATAGTTGATGATCTTGATTCAGCTTTAATTATCCAAGCCATAAGGAATTGCTGTGACTAATCGTGAAGCTTATATCGTTTTAAACATGGTTTCCGGCGTAGGAACCGCGCGTTTCAAAGCTTTAGTTGAAAACTTCGGTGAACCCTACAAAATTTTCACGCAGAGTATTGAAGGTATTTCTCGGATAAAGGGTATCAGTGAGGCTCTGGCCGATAAAATAATTCATTGGGAAAAAGACATTGATCTCAATGCCGAATTACAGTTCGCTCAAATGAGTGGAACTCAAATTATCACTTTGGCTGATCCTGAATATCCCGAAATCCTGAAAGGGATTTATGATCCTCCTTTGTGTTTATATGTGCGCGGTAAATTACCTGACTTTTCTTATAATTCATTAGCTGTCGTTGGTTCTCGCAGAGCAACGATTTACGGACGGAAAATGGCAAAACATCTTTCGGAAGCGGCAGTTTTTGCTGGTTGGAAAGTCATCTCCGGCCTGGCTTTCGGGATAGACGCGATAGCGCACCAGGCTACTGTTGATGCCGGCGGAATAACCGTTGCGGTTTTAGGAGGCGGTTTGTCGCGGGTTCATCCACAGGAACACGTCCCTCTAGCGCGCAGTATCATCGAAAGCGGCGGGGCCTTGATAAGTGAATTTCCAATGAAATTCCCTGTCAGTCGTCAATCTTTCCCGCGTCGAAATCGTATAGTTTCAGGTTTAAGTCAAGCGGTGCTTATTGTTGAAGCCGGTTTGAAAAGCGGCGCCTTGATTACCGCGAATTTAGCGATGGAGCAGGGCAAAGACGTTTTCGCGATTCCCGGTCATGTGGACAATCCGCAAGCCAGGGGCTGTCATAAACTAATCAAACAGGGTGCTAAATTAACCGAAGATTTCAATGATATTCTGGAAGATTATGATTTTCTGCCCGGTTTTGCTCGCATGGACGAAGTCAATGAAGAATCCAGTGAAGAGCTTGAAGTATCAATGCCCGCGAATATGAGTGAAGAAGAATATCAAATCATTCAATTATTACAAGGTGAAGCAAAATCCTTTGACCATCTAGCTGGTGCAACCAATATCCCGGTTGCTAACTTAAACGGACTGCTGACAAAAATGGCAATGAAAATGCTGCTAATCCAGCATCCCGGAAAGATTTATTCACTGCGCTAAAGTCTCTTAAATAAAAAGCCGGATGCAACGGCTCCGTGGTCAAGCGGCGGAAAACGCTTGTCGCTCATCTCCAATGAGCGAAATTTAAGCCCTTGACAAAGGGTGCATTAGACCCAATCAATTCTCGAAAAGACGAGGCTTTAAAAAATAAGCATGCGCTATTTTTAAAAAGGCGCGAGCGTTCGAGCTACTACGACTTATAAACTAAGAAATATCCCAGCTATAACTTTTTCCCTGAGGGGCAGTGATTTCAATTGTATCGCCGTGTTGAAGCGGTCCTACTCCGGCGGGGGTGCCGGTAAAAATTAAATCTCCCGGTAGTAATTTCCAGAACTTGGATAATTCTTTTATTAAACGCGTTATCGGGAAAATCATTAAACCGCTATCGCCATTTTGTCTGAGTTCGCCGTTGATCGAGCCTGAAAACTTCAAGCTTTTTAAATCACCTGACGGGTCAAAAGCTGTAAACTCACCAATCGGGGCACTTTGGTCAAAAGCTTTGGATATTTCCCATGACAAACCTTTTTCCCGCAAGTCATCCTGCACGTCGCGCATGGTCAAATCTAGTCCAACAGCCAAGCCGGCGATAAAGTTTTTGGCGTCTGCTTCGTCGGCTGGAACTCCTTCTTTGCCGATTAAAACAACTAGTTCCGTCTCAAAATGCAGGTTTTTACTAAACTCAGGGTAGGGAATAGCTTTTTGCGTATGCGGTACCAAGGACGTTGCAGGTTTCATGAAAATTACTGGCGAACCGGGCATTTCATTGCCCAGTTCTTCGATGTGCGCGACATAATTGCGACCGATACAAAAAACACGTTGCGCGGTATAAGTTTTGTTTTTAACTAAAAAATCCATATTTATACCAACCTTTTTTCGATTTCCGGCAGTAGATTTTCCGCCATGCGGTAGAATCCCAAATCTGTTGGATGCACGCCGTCAACGGTGCATTCCCAGAAATCTTCGCCCTGGAAAAATTCTCCATCAATAAAGTAAATGTTTTTATCTCCGGCAGCCTGACAGCGTTCAACGTTTTCAATTTCAATCTTCTTGCAGTCTTCGCGATAATCTTTACACTTTTTGTCAAATACTTCTCTAGCATAGGCGACTTTTGATACAACTAACATTGGAGTTGTCGGGTGCTTGTCGCGCAAAATACGAATAAATTCCGGCAGGGTTTCCGCCAGCTTTTCAGCGCTGGTGCAATTAGCTTCGTAGTCAAGGATGAGCATTGCCGGATTTTCGATGCGGGCAACGTGTTCAGCTACTTCTGGTTCACCTTTTCCGCTGCCGGAGAATGCTAAATTAATGAAAGGGCGATTTAATTTACGACTCAATATATTAGTGTAGCACATTCCCGGGCGTGAAGCGCAACCGCCGTGCGCGATAGAAGTGCCATAAACAATAATCTGGCGGTCATCAACAAAAGGAGTCGGCGCGGCTAAGGAAGCGTTTTCTTCCAGTCCGATAGAGAATTCCTCTACACCATTATATAAAGGGAAATTCAAAGTAAATTCACGCATTACAGAACTTTTCAACTTGTTGAATTCATGGGTGTATTCCTCGTCATCAACTCCAAAGCGGGCAACTCCAGCTAAGGTTTGGCGCTCTGAATCGCCAAGGTATAAATCGAATCCGCTACTGCCGGTATTAGGCATGTGATCCATCATCGAACGTGTCGGCAGTTTTACTTTTACAGCAATGCGGCAGCTGTCGGTTCTGAATTTAATTTGTCCGCCCGCAGTACAATTACTTAGAGATTCCACGCCTTCGGGCAAAATCGGGTCGGGATTCAACGGAAAGCGCCGGTAAACTTTATCCTGCTCGAACCAGTTAAAGCCAACTAGCTTGAATGGAGATTGGTTGGGATTCAGCCAGACAAGACCATTTTCATCAACGGATTCAATAGTCATGTTTTTGTCGATTTTCAGAACATCAATTTTGTCATTCATTGTGGAAAGCTGCCTTTTTTAATTAACAAGTTTCATTTATTATAAACTTCCCGACAAACTAATCAACAAGTCTTTTACATAAAAACAGCATTTTATTTGAAACAAGGCATTGGGCAGTTTATTTTAAAGTCAACCGTGATAAGGATGTGAATATGGAATTTGGAACACTTGATATTGTTTTAGTAATTGCTGTTGGGGTAATGATTGTCGGCGGAATTATATTGGCAATGTACCTTAAGCGCCGACACCGCCAAAAACTTATGGTTGAACAACTCCCGTCTGAATACCTGGAAATCCTTGAAAAACATGTTGCTTTGTACTCGATACTACCGGAAAAACTAAAAAAAGAACTTCATGGACGCATAGCGATATTTCTTGATGAGAAAGAATTTGAAGGTTGTGGCGATTTGGAAATGACTGCCCGCGTCAAAGTAACCGTCGCCGCTTTTGCCTGCATGCTTCTGCTTAACAAAAACTTTGATTATTATCCGAGTTTAAATTCGATCTTAGTCTATCCTGACGCCTATGTGGCATCAAATTCCAAAACAAGCCTTGGCGGAGTAACAGTTGTCCAAAAAGAAAGTGCCCGTTTAGGCGAATCCTGGATGCATGGTAATCTGGTGCTTTCGTGGCAGCAGATCGAAAACGAAGCCAGCGACATACATTGTCATCAAAATGTTATCCTGCACGAATTTGCTCATCAGCTCGACCAGTTAGACGGCTATGCCGACGGCACGCCACCTCTGTCAAACAAGGGGATTTATCCTGAATGGCGGAAAATTATGACGCAGGAATACGAACATCTCTGCGAAGAAGCCGAACATGCTGTTCGTGATGTAATCGATTGGTACGGAGCAACAAATCCCGCCGAATTCTTCGCGGTAACTACCGAAAGCTTTTTCTGTAATCCCTTAGCTCTACAAAAAGCCCACAGTAAATTATATAATCTCTTCGTCGAGTTTTACCAGCTTGATCCAGCTTTATGGCGAAAACATTTTTAAACTTGCATGTTGACATAGTCACGATTTTTATTAATGATGAATATTCTATTGTGAAAGTGTAGATATAGTGATTTGAATATGAAAAAAGAAATATCTGATATTTTAAATGCTAGTCTCTTGACATATTCACGGTTTTGGGATATAATGATATATAAGCAGATTCTATATGACAGTCATTGAAAGGCAAAAATGAAAGACAAAGATACAATAGTAAGAAACTACATACTTCAGCAGCTTGAAGACGGAACGATTGAGGCGGGTGATAAGCTTCTTGCGGCGCGTGCTATTTCAGCGCAAATCAATGTATCATTCGCGAAAGTTCAACAAGGTATTGAAAAACTAGTCCAGGATGGAGTTCTTGAGACAGTTCCGCGTCAGGGGACATTT
>Ga0255410_1017_pt2 | contig 25226 bp, 23 predicted proteins | sample CelNoTSeSYBR01J2_FD_182126 | JGI IMG/M metagenome (GOLD analysis project Ga0255410, IMG submission 182126) | Sediment cell enrichment communities from methane seep in Santa Monica Basin, California, United States - CellEnrichment... | ecosystem: Environmental > Aquatic > Marine > Cold seeps >... | reverse complement strand
TTTCCAAGAAAAAACACATATATCAAGCTTGGGTAAGATTTTTCAGCAATTAAATGAAGAAGACAAAGACCATGCTGAAAGAATTCTTGCTTATATGAAAGAGAACGACATTCAGAAAAACTAAAGCGTATCGCCGGTATTGTAGCTTTTGATAAAATTGTTACAGATGCCACCAAGCGCCATAAAATATTTTTTGAGAAGCTAGGTATAAAATAATTTTTACTTAATTTATTCTTATAAAAAATGATTCTGTAATCATTTTATTTTTTTATTCCGTAATCAATATCTTTAATCTTAATCTCTGGTTCTGGCAACTCTTTACCAGCCAAAAAATCTTTGACTAATTGCTTTCCTTGTTCAAAATCGCCTTCTGGGAGCCAGTGGATGACATGCCCTTCCCTCTCCATCTTGCGAAACCAGATGTCTTGACGTTTGGCGAATTGACGGATCTTTATTAATAGTTTATCACGCATTTCCTGAAAATTTGTTTTGCCTTGGAGATATTCCGCTACATAACGGTATTCTAAACCTAAGAAATCTAATCTTTCCCAGGAAACTCCTGCATTATGGAGTTTCTCAATCTCCTCGATCATCCCCTCTTTGAGTCTCGCGTCTAAACGGGATTCTATTCGTTGATGAACAGTTTTGCGTGTGAAATATACCCCGAGGATTAATGATTCAAATTTTAAGGGCGGTAATTCCGGTACGCGTTCTGGTGATTTGGCTTTTTCCAGTGCGCGTAGAAGTCTGGTTCTGTTATTGTGATCCTTGAGCTGTGCGAATAATTCAGGATTGGTGTTTTTTAGTAGCTCGTCCAGTTCTTCGACGGTTTTGGAACGTAATTCCTGCCTTTTCACTTCGTCAGGCGGAGCTCCGGGCAAACTAAAACCGGACAGCAGGGCATTTAAATACATAGCTGTTCCGCCGGAAAGAATCGGTAAATGTCCGGCTTCGCTAATTTTTTTGACCGCACAACGCGCGTCACGGCAAAATTCCATCAGATTATAAGCATAACATGGATCGGCGATGTCAATTAAGTGATATGGGACGATTTTTCCGTCGATCTGGTAGTCGTCAAGGTCTTTGCCGGTACCAATATCCATGCCTCGATAAACCTGTCGCGAATCGACACTGATGATCTCGCCAGTGAAATAATTTGCCAGTTTTATCGCTAAAGCGGTTTTGCCGGTAGCTGTCGGACCGGTTACAACGACTATTTTTGCTGATTCATCCATAATTTTTCGTCTATCAGTTTAAAATTTGAATAATTGCGTTATATTAAATGATTGTAACTTTTAAATAATTGATTACGACTATTTAAAATAATATTTACTATATTTAATAACATAACTTATTTTAGCGTTTTTCATATGCCAAAACAACGAACTTTTAAGAAAACTGCAACATTATCCGGAATCGCGCTTCACACCGGAGCCCGAGCAACCCTAAAACTATCACCTGCTGAAGCAAATACCGGAATAACTTTCCGTCGAATTGATTTGCCCGGCAAGCCGGAAGTTAAAGCTCTGGCCCCTAACGTCGTCGACGCACGGCGCGGAACCACTATCGGTAACGCAAACGCGGTCGTTTATACCATTGAACACATCATGTCAGCTTTGCATGTCTCCAATATTGACAACGCCCTGATTGACATGGACGGCCCGGAACCTCCTATTGAAGACGGCAGTGCTTTGCGTTTTCTGGAAATAGTACTGGAAGCCGGCAGTGTCGAACAGAATGCCGAAGCTAAGATCTGGACAGCTAAAGAACCTATATATATCAATGAAAAAGGTACTCAGCTGGTAATTATGCCAAGCGACAAATTAAATATATCCTGCGTAACTTCTTTCGTCGGTTGTCCGATTGAGACTCAATATATGGAAATCGACATAACTCCTGAAATTTACCGCAAGGAAATTTGTTCAGCCAGAACTTTTGTCAACTATCAGGACCTTCAACAGTTAATGGCAATGGGCTTGGTCAAAGGTGGAAGCCTGGACAGTGCCGCAATTATTCATGACGGCGCAATCATCTGCAAAGACGAATTGAGATTTAAAAATGAAATTGTCCGCCACAAGATTCTCGATTTAATCGGAGATATCTATTTATGCGGACAACGAGTTAAAGCAAATATCATCGCTATCAGGCCGGGACATTATTTCAATGTTCAATTGGCTCTAGCAATGTTAAAACAAATATAAAACATCAGGGGATATAATTATGAGTATTATCAGCTTAAAAAAAATCAAAGAAATCCTTCCGCAACGCTATCCAATGTTAATGTTGGATCGTGCCAAAAAGGAAAGCGACACAAAATATGTCGGAGTCAAAAACGTTACGATAAATGAAAATGTTTTTAACGGACATTTTCCCGGACATCCAATTGTTCCTGGCGTTTTACAGGTCGAAGCGATGAAACAGCTTGCACAAATCGCGGTTGCGGACAAACTCGATCCCAGCGGAGAAAATGATATTTACATGCGTGTTGTTGAAAAAGTTAAATTCCGCAAGCCCAACAATCCCGGCGACCGCATGATGGTTGAAGCCGAAGTTCTTGAGATCGAAAACGGCGAAGCTGTAGTCTCATGCAAAACCACAAACAATTCCGGACTTAGCTGCCAAGCTAAAATAACCTTAGCCGTACGCCCCAAAACACATCCGGAAAGCATGCCTAAACTATTTACTGAATATGACAAAAATGAAGAAACAGCGAGTGATGTCAATGAAATCATGACAAGAATTCCGCATCGTTATCCTTTCCTGTTGATTGATAACATTGTCAATTACGGAGATGGTGCTATTTGCGCAATCAAAAATGTTTCTCAAAATGAAGAAATATTCGCCAACTGTCCTGACGATTATGCGGTATTACCAGCCTCTATTCAATGTGAAATCGCGGCTCAATCCGGTTGCGTATCAGTACTTTCCAATCCCAAAAACAAGGGCAAGATAGGCTATTTCATGTCGATCGAACGCGCCGAAGTACTAGCTCCGATTTTCCCTGGTGACCAAATCGTCTGCGATATGGTTATCCACCCCGGATCATCACGTTTCGGCAAAGGACATGGTACAATAAAAGTTGACGGCAAAGAAGTATTCAAAATACAGTTAATGTTTGCTATAGTCGACGCGTAAGTCACTCAACAAATGATAAAAAAAAAGCTCGTCCCATAAAAGGTCGAGCTTTTTTTATGCCAATTAAATTTTATTCAAAGTAAGGAGCCAATTTAACATAGTTAAGAATTAACTCTTGATTCTGGGCTGCCTGTTTATCGCTAAAAATCATGGGTTGCTTGACGGTCGTCGCCCGAAAAACTATACGATGTAAATTAATCCGACCAAAGTCCTTCACCCGCTTATCCTTGTGGTTATCAACATAAACAAAACTCTTATCCTTGATAATCTCTACTCCGGGCAATTTGACATTTAATCCCAATAATCGAGGGTTAACTTTTTTATTTTTAATATCCTGATAATCCGCGACGGCAAATTGCAAACAATAGAGTTTACCCTTGGTTAGGTTAACCGCCGTCTGACTTAGTTTATTGGCTTGCGCATTGCTACGGGTAAATTTAGCAAAAGTATCTCCCATATTATTGGGCGCCCGCCACCGTTTTTGACTGGTTTTGCCATAATCAGGCAAGGAACCAGTCGTGATCGTCCCAGTTTTATCCCAGTTTGTTAAACCAGTAGCAAAATCTCCATTCTTGAGTAAATCGGGATTATATTTAAAGCCATATTCCGTTGATAACATATTTTTCTTGCCTTCAATCGCATAATGCCGCATTAATCTAAACGACCAGCGATAGATCTCTTCATCAGCATAATAACTTCCCCAATACCCCACTGCACCCAAATTTTTAAATTCCGGATGATTGACTATAGTGTTTAACTGCATGTCCAGATAATACTTAAAATCCACCGCTGGATCATAATCCAACGAAATAACTGGAATTTGATTAAAGTTACCCAATATAAAGGCAGTGTTTTGATCGGCATTAGGATAAAATTTATTATATTTCTTCATCGCATCAACCAGAAAATTATCCAGAAAAGCTTGTGCGGCTTTTTCGTTTGCCTGAGGATGACAGTAGGCCTCGTAAAGCAATTTCCCCTTACCCCGGCTCGTGTTGATTGCAGTGGACATGAAATCGCTCTGCAACCACATGCTGGGATTGCCAACGATATAAGTATAAATTAAACGGTTATTAATATTACGTACCTGACGGAGCATTTTACTATAACGATTAAGAGAGTCTAGGTCGATAAAACCGAATTCGTCGGAGCTAACACCTGAATACTGTGGCTTACTGAGTCCTGGAGTGGCGTTTGCTTTTTCAAGAGAGCAATCGCGTATAACCATATTCGCCAACCAGATAAAGCCGAGTTTCTTAATCTCATCAATAATTTTTTTATCGGGATTACGCACGCCGCCATTTAAAGTGGTTAATGCATAATTAACATGCTTTTTCATAAAATCCCAGCCGTAACTGCCATTCCCCGTCACTCGCGGATTAGTCAACCCTGGATAGTTAAATATCTCTGGAATCGAACGCACCACGACTTTTCCCGCCTTTGCGCCTGCGATATGAAGATTATGCGGGCCGGCATTCAAGAGAGCCACGGCTTCGGGACGCCCGGCAGGCAGATATAGTTCTTTGCCATCCAGTTTTACCGTACTTTTAGTCGGGACACTAATAAAGACCCAGCCATCACGCGGATTGCTGAATTGTAATTTCTCTCGCACGGGTTGATTAAGGATTTCAGTTACCAAACTATTCAGCATTTTATGATTTGCGCGGTCAATTTTCGGAGTTTTAATTATAGTAATCAGATAATTACTTTTAAGAACTTTTTTCCCGGTAGCGCGCTCAATTACACTGACTGCGAGCTGATGATCACCCAAGGATAACCCTTTCAGGTTCAGCGTTACTACTCCATCCTTATTCAGATTGTTTTTTTGCACCGGATTGCTGCAAACGGCAGCATATTCAGTATAAGCCTTGGGTAATTTAGCTAGACAGCGAAAGGTCAATTCAGGTTTTTCTTTTGGAATATAATTGAGTCGCGGCTGCATTGGAGTTAAATGATCTATTTTTATGGCTGCCAGAACCGAAGATGAGCCATTGATTCCCTTCTTCGTCAGAGCTTCAAGTTTTATATCGGCAAATTGAATTTTTCCTTGAACATTTTTAGCATAAATAGCTACACCATATTTTTTATCTTTGGAATCAAAGGCAGTGAAAGTTTTTTCAAACGGCGTCCATGCGGCATTCGGCGGGAACTTTTCTATTCCCGCATCCTCAAACCAGCCAGTATTATGAATCACTACCTTGATACTGCTAACCTTAAAGTTTTTGCTTTGATAATAACCACTGAGTTTATATTTTTCCCCCTTTACCAGGACCATTCCCAATTGGCGCACGCTGCTAGCACCTTTGCCGGTAACGAATGCTAACGAAGCTTGCCCACCTGGCCCCGCCGAACGATTATAAACTACATCTTTCGATATGGTCCAAAGTTCGGGCACTGTCGTCTGTGCCGCTTCAAAGCGTCCATTGCTAATTAAATTTTCTGACATCGCACTAACTGCCGAGAGAGCAGCAATTCCAAACATCCATAATTTTATCATTCTTAACTTTTTCATCCTTAATTCTGTCATTTTTAACTCCGTAGTTTAATAATTTGATGGTTTGGGATAACAGGCATTCCAAAACTGGCCATTCCAGCTACCGGAAATGCTGACATCGGGTATTTGTTCCCGTTTTAAATTAGCGACATGTCCATCGCCATAAAGTATGTTAGCACCGTTACTATGTCTAAGTGCAATTGCCTCAGTAGAAGTCGGGTGTATCAATAAGATAGAGTTGTAGCCTATTCCTGGCTGTCCTTCCGATTCGGCCAGTATACAAAATTGACTAATCTTCTTAATTGATCCGGCTTTCGGAGCGGGCCTGCTTATATCTTTGAACGGTCTGAAGTTATATCCCATGGAATAAGCAATAGAATTCGCTTCATAATATGGATTCCCCTCCATTACCATGCTGGGACAAAACAGTTTATTTTTCCAAAGTGTTATGGGATCAGAACTAGAAATGCGTCCATCTCGAGATGCTCCGAGCACGTAAGGATAGTTTAAATCGGGAAAATATGGCGACAAACGACCATAACGACCACCGCTGTCCATTTTTGAGTAAAAAATCCAACTGGCATTACAGGCTGGGAAACAATCGTCATTATCCCCTAGATAAAAGCTGAAAGCCTTACCGATTTGTGAAAAATTATTGACACATGAAATCTTCTTTGCTGCTTCTCTAGCTTTATTTAAAGCTGGTAACAACATTGCGGCGAGGATCGCTATGATAGCGATCACGACAAGCAATTCGATGAGCGTAAAACTGCTTTTACGGGATGTTTTTCTTTTCATTTTTGTATCCTCTTTTAGTTTAAAATGTTTCACCAAATTTAATTTCAAATACTGGTTTTATTTCATCAGCAGGCTCCCACTGTTGATTTAGTTCTTTAAAAATCCATTTTATTACCGCATTACCAAATTCAAATGGTTTAATATCTACAGTTGCTATTTGAGGTTTTATCATTGTTGAATAAGCATTCCCCCCAAGCCCTATTATCCCCAGCTTGTCATCAAAAAATATTTTTTCAGCAATTAGTTTGTCACAAACATGTCGTGCAATACTATCGGATTCACAGACAATCAGTGTGCGTTCATTCCCCCTCATCAAAATTTTATTATAAATATCCAGTAATATTTCAATCATATTAACATTTTTCGAAAAACAATTTTCAATAATATTAATTTTTGACTTTGAGACAGTAGCTTGCTCCAATACTTCACATGCTCGGTCTATCGCAGCAACAGTTGGAGCATAGTTGGCGTAATGCCTGCATATAATAAAATTTTTATACGAACTTTTAACTGCTATTTTTATTGCATTTTCCAGACCTATACGATATGCGGGAACAAATGATTGTATACCGGCAACTTCAGTCTTGCGTCCTGCTACCACGCAAGGAACGTCAAGCTTTCCAATTATTTCAGCTAAAATAAAATCAGGTATCCGTTCATCCAAAATCAAAGCATCAACCCGGCCACCAATTGAAATAATTTTTTCTCCAATTTCTAAAGCAGATTGAGGAGATAAAGAGTGATTTTTTAAATTAAAACAAAAACTTGGATAAAGTATATCCCAATTATATTTCATAGCTTCTTGTTGAATACCAGCATTAACTTCATTGAAATAATTATCATAAGATGTTGCTCGATATGGGCGAGTAATACAGCCAATCACTCCATGCAGTTTTCTTGAAGACACATTTTCCTGATTTGTGGTAACGAAATAGCCTTTTCCTTTTTCATGACAGGCATAATTTTCACGGCTAAGCTCTTTAAATACGCGAACCGCAGTAATTGCACTAACACTATATTTTTGAGTTATATTATTAACTGAAGGTATTTTATCCCCAGCCTTAAGCTTGCCCGTATCAATCTGGCTCTTTATGTCATCTTTTATCTGACGATAAAGTGGTATTGCCGCAGTTGCTATTGTCATAGTATTTTAACTCTTTACTCGATTATACATATCTATACATAAGTATAGTGCTAAAAAAGAAATAGTCAATAGTCTTTTGCAAAAAAAAAGCCACTTCGTTATGAAGCGGCTTTATTTTTTGATACTCTAAAAATTATTTAGATACTTTCAAGCTTAAATCTTTGAAAGCTAATTTTTCATCCTTTTTCTTACCGTAATTCGGCAGGATTACAACTTTCACAAAAGCAGTTCCGGGACGAAGAAATTTCCACCCCATTTGTCCTGGTTTTGCAAGAGTAGCGCTGGCACTGTAGCTTTTCCAGCTATTAGGCATTTTTTTAGCACAAATAGTTGTATAAAGATATGAACCATAAGATGAAGTATGTTTTCTTACTTTAGTTCCAGCCGGATATGCTTTTTTCAAAGGAGCGGGAAGCAGCACTTCCATATTGGCACCTTTAGGGATAACTTTAGTGATTTTATACACAATCTCGCGGTTAGGCAGATCTGAAAAATCATCTTTTGCGTTAAACGCTATAGCATACCTTCCTTTTTTCCATTTTTTATTAGCCTTGATAACTAATATTTTGTCGCCTTTTTTACATGCTTTCGCAAGCGTTGTAGCGGTCCCAAGGATAACATTAGAATGTAAGGTAGAGATTTTTCTTTTCTTCTTGTCATAGCAAATAAATCCATAATAGACTTTACTTGGTGCTTTTCCGAGAGATTTAAAAGTTCCTGAAAGAACATATTTTTTGCCAGCTTTAACTGGAGTGAATTTTTTAGAACTGATATAGGTTCTGTTATCAACAACAGCGCAAAGTTTACCATCAATGGTCTCGCATTTAATTTTGCCATTCCATTCTTTTTTAAGAGCCTGGAGAGCTTTATCACTTGCAGATAATCCTTTCTTAACGACCTTCTTCTTTGCAGGTGCTTTCTTCGCAACAATCGTTTTCTTCACAGGTGCTTTCTTCGCAACAATCGTTTTCTTCACAGGTGCTTCTTTCTTCGCTCCTGAGAACGTTTCACATGAAGTAATTCCTGCTGTAATAAAGAGTGCGGAGACAACTGCAACGATTCTGAACATTTGATCTTTCATTGTTAAACCTTACTTTTTGTTAGTTATAATATAATAGCACTCCAAAATGGAGTGCATATACTTCGAAAAATTATTCCGAGACTTTAAGACTCAGGTCGGTGAAAGCTATTTTTTCATCCTTTTTCTTAGCATAATTCGGAAGGATTACAATTTTTACAAAAGCTGTTCCGGGACGGAGAAATTTCCAACCCATTTGTCCAGGTTTCGCAAGTGTAGCACTTTTGCTGAAAGTTTTCCAAGTCTTTGGAATTTTTGGGCCAACCAAAGTTGTATAAATATACGTACCATAACTTGGAGAATGCATTCTTACTTTAGTTTCTGCCGGATATGCCTTTCTTGCAGGAGCTGAAAGTTGCAATTCCATATCGCCGTCTTTCGGGGTGACTTTGGTGATTTTATATATGAGATCACGGTTAGGCAAGTCTGAAAAATCATCTTTTACATTAAACGCTATAGCGTGGTTTTTCTTCCATTTCTTGTTAGCTTTGATTATTATTGCTTTATCACCTTTTTTGCATTCCTGTGCAAGCGTGGTAGCTGATCCAAGAATAACGTTGGAATGATAATGGGCAACTTGGCGTTTTTTCTTGTCGTAACAAATAAAACCGTAATAGATTTTACTTGGAGCTTCACCAAGGGATTTAAAGGTTCCTGCAAGCGTATATTTTTTACCGGCTTCTACTGGAATGAATTTTTTAGAAACAATGCCGCTTTTGTTATCAACGACACCGCAAAGCTTGTTATCAAGCTTTTCATATTTAATTTTCCCACCCCATTGTTTTTGTAAAACTGAGGCATCTGCACCCCATTTTACTAATGGTTCTTCTCCTGCAATAAGTCCACTTGTCATAAAAAATGCTGAGACTCCAGCAACGATTCCAAACATTTGACGCTTCATAATTTTACCTTTTGGGGGTTATTATTTGAAAGTAATTCGATTAATTACTTTAAATTTTATTGCATGCGCGCTAAAATCAATTCGGCGCGACGGTTTTTCGCGTGCGCTGTTTCGTCCTTTTCTTTATAAGCCGGACGATCTTCACCGAAACTTATAGTTTTAACACGATCTACGCTTACTCCAGAGTTAATCAGGTAATCCCTTGCAGCAATTGCACGGCGTTCACCTAAGGATCGATTATATTCAGCGGAACCTTTTTCGTCACAATGTCCTTCAATGATTAAACCGAATCCAGTATTTTCTTTTAAATATTTAGCGACCTGCTGAAGCTTATAGCGTTCAGACGCGCCAATAGTGCTACGGTCATACGCAAAATAAATTGTTGGAAAAGTAATACTTTTGATTGGCTGCCAGCCATCTTTTGTAACTCCAGACATGGGCTCTGTCGCAATTCCCTTTGTCCAGGGAGTAACGTCGCCCTTCTCGAGTTCCGTATTTGGAGTTGAAACAGGTTTAACAGGTTTTTCAGGAGTTTTCCCACGAAACAAACTGCATCCGCTTCCTGTAACTAATATTCCTGTAAGTAAAGAAAGAGTTAAAATCTTGTTTAATTTCATGTCAAGTTTCCCCATTTTGGTTTTTATATTATTATTTTATGAAAGTTACAAACTTATTTATACAATTTAATGTTGATAATTGCCTTTGTCAAAGTTATATTAACAGACTTTGGATTAAAAATTGTTTTTTTTAGTATATTTAACAAAAAAAGTTTTTATCTGGACTCGGCTGATAACTTTGTTATTCTTTCAGCCATGTTTTGAAAAACTAACATAAATAAGGTGTAAAATGAATATTGAATGGGACAAACTCAAATTTAAGTTCCAGCCTACACGCTCAAACATACGTTTTTCGTATGAAAACGGTAAGTGGGACGACGGTAACTTGTGTACTAGTAATGAAATAACTTTGTCAATCGCATCAAACTGCATGCATTACGGACAGGCTGCTTTTGAAGGACTCAAGGCATTTTGCTGCGAAGACGGAAAAGTCAGAATTTTTCGCCCGCGCGAAAACGCCCGGCGTTTGAATTCAACTATTGACTATCTTATGATGCCAAACTTCCCTGAAGATAAATTCGTTGAAGCGGTAAAAAAAGTAGTGAAGGATAATATTGACTATGTTCCGCCATACGGAACAGGCGGGTCTTTATACATTCGTCCTGTTATCGTCGGCACGACTCCGCAAATAGGTATTTCCGCCGCGACTGAGTATCAATTGATCATCATGGTTGTACCGGTGGGCCCTTATTACAAAGGTGGCATCAAACCGGTCAAAGCTATGATACACGACGAAGTTGACCGTGCCGCGCCGCAGGGAACTGGACATATTAAAGTCGCGGGTAATTATGCCGCCAGCTTATACCCGACCAGCCTCGCTAAAAAAGCAGGTTGCGCGGTTATGCTGTTTTTAGATTCAAAAAACTCATGAATATGTAGAAGAGTTCGGCACCAGCAACTTTTTCGGTATAACTCAAGACGGGAAATATGTAACTCCTGAATCTCCTTCTATTTTGCCAAGTATCACAAACAAATCATTGATGCAGCTTGCTGAAGATTTAGATATAACTGTTGAATGCCGTCCGGTTCCTAAAACAGAACTGGAAACTTTCGCTGAAGTTGGCGCCTGCGGTACTGCCGTGGTCATAACTCCAATAGGCGAAATCATTCATCATGATAAAGTTTATAAGTACGATCAGGAAAATATTGGACCGGTTTCTAGAAAACTTTACGATAGAATGACTGATATTCAATACGGTAGAATCGATGATAATCATAACTGGATGATGGAGGTTTAATGGAAATCATTAGAACAATTAACGATATGCAGGAATTCTCACGTCAAGCACGTCTGGACGGGAAACGTATCGGCGTAGTTCCGACTATGGGATTTCTGCACTCCGGCCATACTTCACTTATTGACCGTGCCAGAGCAGAAGCGGATGTCCTGATTGTAACATTGTTTGTCAATCCGACACAGTTTGCTCCGGAAGAGGATCTGGATACTTATCCAAAAGACTTTAAGCGTGATTGTGAACTCTGCGAAGCTCACGGAGCCGATGTGCTTTTCGCACCGACACCGGACGAAATGTATTATCCCGACCAAAGCGTCTGGATTAATGAAGAAAAATTATCGCAGAAGCTATGCGGCGCCAGCAGACCGGTATTTTTCCGCGGCGTTTGCACGGTTGTCGCGAAATTATTCAATATAACCTTGCCTGACTTCGCGGTTTTTGGTCAAAAAGACGCGCAACAGGCATTGATTATCAAGCGCATGGTGCGGGATTTGAACTTCCCGGTGGAAATCATTATAGGCGCACTGGTACGTGAAAACGACGGCATAGCGATGAGTTCCCGCAATCGCTATTTGAACGAAGATGAACGCCGGAACGCTCTGTCTATTTCGCAGGCACTGCATCAGGTAGAAAGGGATATTGTGAAGTTTCATATTCACAACAAAGAAAAAATAATGACCGCGATATCCAAGCAGATAAATAGTGCCGGCGGCGAGATTGATTATGTCTCAATTTATGACGCTGAGACCCTGGATAACGTTTCAGACAAAAGCAAAAAAATACTTATAGCTTGTGCCGCGACTTTCGGCAAAGCCAGATTAATAGACAATGTTGTACTTGATCTTAGCGACTAGGTACTCTAATATGGAGGAAGGACAATGGAAAAAATATATTATAACGACAAAGCTTTCGATAAAAAGTTGGATAAGCTTTATCATCGACCTTCGTATCCTCCTGAAATTGAAGAATCCGTAAAACAAATACTGGCTGATGTCCGCCAAAACGGCGATGCCGCATTGAGTGCTTACGCGAAAAAATTTGATAAAGTCGACCTGACTCCTGATATGTTTCTGGTAGATGAGAAAGAAATCAAAAAAAATTCTCGAGCAGTTTCAAACAGCGGTAAAAAAGCAATAAAAGATGCACTTGCTAATGTTGAGTTTTTCTCAAAACAACGCATCCCGCAACCGTGGACATCTTCACCAAGACCGGGCGTGATCGTGGGTGAACGCTTCGAGCCGATGGAACGCATCGGGGTATATATCCCGGGCGGTACAGCACCACTGGTTTCAACGGTGATTCATACTGCTGGACTGGCGAAAGCCGCCGGAGTCAAGGAAATTGTCGCAGTTACCCCCCCCGCCTCTGACGGCACGGTTCATCCGGCTGTTTTGTACGCAATGCGTCAGGCAGGTGTAACTGAAGTTTACCGCTTGGGCGGAGTTTACGGTATTGCCGCCCTCGCCTATGGAACAGAATCAATTAAGAAAGTTGATAAAATTGTAGGTCCCGGAAACGCTTATGTTACCGCCGCCAAAAAACTTGTTTACGGCGAGGTCGCTATAGATATGATTGCGGGACCATCCGAAATCATGGTCATCGCTGATGAAAAATGCAATCCGGCATTCATAGCGGCGGATATGTTGTCGCAGGCTGAACACGGCAGCGGCTATGAGCAAGCGGTTCTGCTTTCAACAGATACAGATTTGATGGATGAGGTCGAAAAAGAATTATTAAAGCAGAAAGCGGAGCTTAATCGTCAGGAGACTATTGACAAAGTTCTTGCTAACGGAGTGTTTTTAATTCATGTCGAAGATATGACGCAAGCTGCCGAAATCGCCAGCCGCTACGCTCCTGAACATTTGGAAATACAATGCCGTAAGGCAGGTAATATAGCTAAACAGGTCAAAGCGGCCGGAGCAATATTCATAGGTCAATGGACACCTGAACCAATCGGTGATTTTTGCGCGGGTCCAAGCCATGTGCTGCCGACCGCGGGAAGCGGAAGGTATTTCAGCGGCTTGACCGTCGAGGGATTTTTCCGGCGCATGAGTATTTTAAATTATCAAAAAAGCGCATTAAAACAAGAACTAAAAACCGCGGTAAAATTCGCGGAGATGGAAGGGCTGGATGCTCATGGCAAAAGCGCTTCAATCAGATTTGAAAACGAGAAATAAAATGAAAAAATATAAATCATATTTCAGGCCGGAAATCGACGCAATGAACGGCTATACTCCGGGTGAACAACCTAAAGTCATGGATTTATTAAAGTTAAACACCAATGAAAATCCATATCCGCCCTGCCCCGCGGTACTAAACGGGCTGAAAAACGCCGATGGCGAACGCCTGCGTTTGTATCCTGACCCAACCGCCGACAAGCTCCGCGACGCTATCGCTGAAGTCTATAATTATAAACGCGAAAATATCATCGTTTCAAACGGTTCTGATGATATGTTAACTATCGCCTTCCGGGCGTTCACCGATGCGCAGCGTTCTGTAGCTTTTCTAGACCCGACATATTCGCTGTATCCAGTTCTGGCTGACCTGCAAGGTTGTCAATGCATAAAAATCCCATTGAAAAATGATTTTTCAATAAACAATGATTTACTCGAAAAAGCGGCGCCGGCGAATTTGCTGATTATCACCCGGCCCAATGCTCCGACCGGAAATTGTATCGCGATAGATGACATGCGTAAAATATGTTCAGAGTTTGACGGAGTTGTATTAATCGACGAAGCTTACGCTGATTTTTCAGCTGATAACTGCATTGATTTTGTACAGGAATTCCCTAATGTAATCGTCAGCCGGACAGTTTCCAAAAGCTATTCATTAGCTGGCTTAAGGTTAGGTTTTGCTATCGCCAGCCTTGAATTGATTGCGGGCATGCTGAAAGTCAAAGATTCATATAATGTCGATATGTTAACCCAATATCTAGGCGAATTGGCTATACGCGACCAGGAATACCTGAGTAAAAACGTCGCTAAGATCACAGCTTCCAGAACTAAATTGACTGCAGAACTTAAAGCCCTCGATTTCGAAGTAGTGGATTCACAAAGCAATTTCCTTTTTACCGCCCCGCCCGATGGTGATGGCGAAAAACTATTCACGGCATTACGTGAACAAAACATAATCGTCCGTTATTTCCCCGGCGAAGCTACCGGCAGATATGTCAGGATTACTATTGGTACAGAAGAACAGCTTCAAAGGTTAGTTGATTTTCTAAAAAAATAAAAATACAATCGCTCCGGGGTGTCGCCGGACGCGGTCAAGCGGCGGAACGCTTGTCGCCCGTCTCCAATGAGTCTTTACTTGCCTCAAGATTCGCAAAAAGGTGGCATTTAGTACCGTATTTTACTTGTAAATGCCACAAAATTAACTATACTGGTTATATCAGGTATTTCAACTAATGAGGTGAGTGTTATGTCAAGTAAAGTCGTCAAACTCGAAATCGGAACCGTCTATCAGAAGACCCAAAACGGGAACTATTATTTCAGGTATCAGATCAAAGGACAACGCAAAGCCATCAGTCTGAAAACCAAAAACCGTCAAAAAGCACTCAATAAAGCTCAAGCTTTGATCCCGATACTCAAAGCCTCAAGTACGGAAGTCATTTCAGCCCATGTTCAACATGCCAAGGGATTTGTTTCCAAAAAGAAAAGCTTGGAACTGCAAAACGCATGGGAAGTTTATTCAGAACATCCCGGTCGCGCAACTCCGGCTACCGTCAAGGAACAAACAGCTTATCGAACCGATTTTAACGAATTTGTAAATTTCGTTGGCGATGAGAAGCTACAAATCAATGAGCTAACTCCCGAAATAGCGGACAAATTTGCTTGCAGCTTGCGAAAACTTGGAATTTCCGTACATACTCATAACCGGAAAATCAAACACCTTGCCAGAATATTTAAGGTACTCAAAGATTACCGGGATGACGACAACCCATTCAGTGCTCTATCTCTGCGCAGAAAAGTCCGCGAAGAACAAACTCATTCCGTCAGGCGTTTATCATTTACCCGTGAGCAGGAAGCTCAGTTATTAGCTACACTTGAGGATGATAGCAAAAAGGTGAAGAATAAACCAGAGATACGGGTTATTTATCATCTAGGCCTGTTTAGCGGACAGAGGTTGAAAGACTGTGCTCTGCTACGTTGGGACAAAGTTGATATGAAACGCAAAAGGATTTGGATCAAACAGTTCAAGACTGGCAAGGAAGTAAGCATTCCCATGGCTTCGCAATTATTTGAGGTGCTGAAAGAAGCAAAGGAATGGAAAAATGATGATTATGTCTGCCCGAATGTTGCCAAACAGTATAAGCGCTTTGATAAAAACGGTAGGAATGTAGGCGGCAAATTAATCAACCACGACGTATTACGGGTTATAAAATGGCTCGGTCTGGAAACATCTGTTGCAGTACCCGGACGTAAAAGAAAAATGACAGTGTACGGTTTCCATTCCCTCCGCCACAGCTTTGCTTCACACTGCGCCGAAGCCGGAGTTCCTAAAGCAGTGGTTATTTCGATTCTTGGTACTAATTCCGAGATTGTTGACAAGCATTATACGCACATCGGCGACGAGGCTCAGGAAAAAGCTATAAATTCCTTGTTCGGTGACGGCAATACCATCTCTGATTGTGAACGTATTGAAAAAGCTTTGGCTATTATTGATACGTGGAAAGAGAAGCCAAAACAGGCTGTTGAAATCGAAAAAGCATTACGGACTTGAATTTTCTGTCATTATATATTCGACAATATCGATATTACGGTAGCGGACGGATGAACCGACCATCCGTCTGTTAAACGGAAATGCCTTTTCTTTTTCCAGCTTTTTGAAATTACTGTATCCCAAACCAAGCATTTCAGCGGCTTCTCGCTGGTTAATCAGTTTTGGGACAACAGCAGGCATTAATCTGCCTTTGTTTGCTAAATTTTTAAGATTAGCACTAACAAACTGTTCTTCTGAAACAAGTATCACTCCTTCGTCAACAAGCGGCTTCATGATTCTGCTAATCAGTTTTACAGTTCTGGGTCTGAGTATAGAGTTTTGCATTTTAGCCTCCCTAAAATGGTTGTTACTGTTAATTTAACTTATTTAAACATACTTAAAGTATACGACAAAGTAATTTTAAATGCAAATAAAAATTGAACATTTCTAGCAATTAAGTTTGTAAAGTTTACATTCAAGTGCAACAAAGTATGCATTTGTTATATCAACTGTGAAATGCTCCGCATCATTTCTTCTACAAATCGGTATTTATCCTGCGGATACCCTGCAAACTTTAAAAATCTTCCTAGAAAAAGAGTTCGATGCTTTTTGGCGAGAAGACTTGGACAATAAGGACAGGGCAAAAATTTAAGGTTGCATATGTCAATCAAAACCAAAGAACCAGAAATGAAGATAAAAACGGAATATCATAAGGAACCAGAAATAGAACAACAACAAGAATTCGGAATGAGCATGTGAAATCATATCAAAAGAGACAAAAAATAAAATTATTTGCGGGGGAGCTTTCAGCCTCTAAACATATAAAATTTGAGCTCAAGATTTGTCAAAATGTCAAGATTAAAGAACAAATAGTTTGTAGAATAGTTAGTTCTGAAATCGATATTTATTGCAATAACTTTTATAATAATTTTTTCGATATTCCTTTAGTCCTGATTGTCATGTTTTGGCGAATCGTACAACAAGGTAGACTTTGGATTCTTTTGAGGAAAGATTTTTTATTGAATGGTTGATATCGCATTGATAGATCAAGACATCGTTTTTCTTTAAAATTGTTGTGTTTTTACCAGCTCTAACCTCTATTTTACCTTCAAGGACAGTTAAAAACTCCTCTGTATCAGGATAATGTGGTGAAGATGTCAGTATGCTGTCTGGTTGAAAAGTTAAGATATATAACTCCAAATCTTCAGCCATGCTAATAGGAGAAAGTACATTGATATGTACGCCTTCCTCATCTGCATCTAGTGTAGTCAGGTCTTCATGACGATTGATTTCAAACTTACGAACCTTATCCCCTTTGCCTTTCAAAAGTAAATTAAAATCAACCTTCAAGGCGTGAGCTATTTTCCACATCGTTGCTATGGTCGGATTGACTTTGGCTGATTCGATCTGTGAAAGCATAGCCTTAGATACGCCGCTGGCTTGAGCAAGCTTATCCAAAGACATTTTCTGCTCTAAGCGCTGACGTTTTACATTGACTCCAATTGCCGGAGGCTTGGGTATATTACTAGCTTCCTTGTTCATTATAATAAAAACCTGTTAAATATATTGAATTTTTTAATGTTTTACTATTGACTTGTTCGTTGTTAGACAATATACTAAACATTGTTTACTATATCAAACAAAAAAAGTTTAAAAAAGAGAAAAAAATGAAAGCTCTGGTAAAAACTCAAGCGGCGGAAGGTCTGGAATTGTGTGACGTTCCTATTCCTGAGTATGGCATAAATGATGTTTTGATAAAAATACAGAAGACATCTATTTGCGGAACTGACGTGCATATTTGGAACTGGGACGAATGGTCTCAACAGACTATTCCTGTACCGATGACTGTAGGTCATGAATTTGTTGGCGTGATTGAAGCTTTCGGCGACAATGTGCATGATGTGAATATCGGCGATCTGGTTTCAGGTGAAGGACATATAGTCTGTGGACGTTGTCGCAACTGCCTAGCCGGAAGACGTCATTTATGCATGAGTACCAGCGGAGTCGGAGTGAACCGTCCAGGAGCTTTCGCTGAATATCTAGTCATTCCAGTAACCAATATATGGCATTGCAACCCGGATATTTCTACTGATGTACTGAGCTGTTTTGATCCTCTCGGCAATGCTACACACACCGCTTTATCATTTCCTGTACTCGGTGAAGATGTACTTATTACCGGTGCAGGCCCCATTGGAATAATGGCGGCGGCGATAGCTAAACACTGCGGCGCGCGACATATCGTTATCACGGATATAAACCCTTATCGCTTGGATCTAGCCACAAAAATGGGTGCAACCCATGCGATAGACACAAGAAAGGAGTCCATCGAAGATCTAAAAAAAGAATTGAAGATGAAAGAAGGCTTTGATGTGGGTATGGAGATGTCCGGCAATGCGGATGCTTTAAACGATATGATTAACAATATGTGCCACGGCGGAAAGATCGCTTTACTGGGAATCCAGCCTCCGCAAACTGCTATCGACTGGAATAAAGTGGTCTTTAACGGTCTGACTTTAAAAGGAATTTACGGACGTGAGATGTACGAAACATGGTATAAAATGTCCAGTATGTTAGAATCAGGACTTGACATTACACCAATTGTCACTCATGAGTTTCATTATACTGATTTTCAGAAAGCTTTTGATATAATGCGTTCAGGAAATTCAGGCAAAGTAATATTAGAATGGAGTTAAAATATGTATACTGGATATAAAGATTTTTTAGTTAAAACACTTGAAGAACTAAAAGCTGACGGCTTGTACAAAAGTGAACGTGTTATTGTTAGCCCGCAACGCGCGAATATAACTGTTGATACCGGACAAAAAGTATTGAATATGTGCGCTAATAATTATCTTGGACTTGCCGATCATCCCGAAGTTATCAAAGCGGCTCAAGAAGGCTTAAAAGAGCGTGGTTACGGCTTGTCCTCAGTACGTTTTATCTGTGGCACGCAGGATATCCATAAAGAGCTGGAAGCAAAATTATCTGCGTTTCTAGGTACGGATGATACTATTTTGTACAGCTCATGTTTTGATGCTAACGGCGGTTTGTTTGAAACTCTACTGAGCGCTGAAGACGCGATTATCAGTGACGAACTCAACCATGCCAGTATTATTGACGGCGTACGGCTTTGTAAAGCTCAGCGTTTCCGCTATAAAAACTCTGACATGGAAGATTTGGAAGCTCAACTCAAAGCCGCGTCAAGCGCACGTTTTAAACTCATTGCTACTGATGGCGTATTCTCAATGGATGGCTACATCGCCAAACTTGACAAAATCTGTGACTTAGCGGAAAAATATGACGCCATGGTAATGGTGGACGATTCACATGCGGTAGGATTTGTCGGTGAACACGGCAAAGGCACTCCCGAATTTTGCGGAGTCATGGGTAGAGTCGATATTATTACCGGCACTCTGGGCAAAGCCCTCGGCGGAGCCAGCGGCGGTTATACCAGTGGACGCAAAGAAATCATTGAAATGCTTCGTCAACGCTCTCGTCCCTATCTCTTCAGCAACAGCGTTTCCCCGGCGGTAGTCGCCGCTTCGCTGAAAGCTTTGGAACTGGTCGAACAATCCCCTGTACTGCTTAAAAAATTACGTGATAACACCATTTATTTTCGCAAAGCAATGACTGAAGCCGGTTTTGATATTCTCCCCGGCACGCATCCCATTGTTCCAATAATGCTCGGTGATGCGGTTTTGGCGCAAACAATGGCTGCAAAAATGTTGGAGAAAGGAATTTATGTAATCGGCTTTTGTTACCCTGTCGTTCCCAAAGGGAAAGCCAGGATCCGAACGCAAATCTCAGCGGCACATTCACAAGAAGATTTAGAGAACGCGCTAAAAGCCTTTATTGAAACAAAGCAGGAATTAGGGATTTAGTTGATTTGGAAGCAATGGTTTTATTTATGCGTTCTCGCAGATCCAATAGCCATGCTGCTGACCGCGGATAATCTGTCATTTTTAGTTCGTAATCAAAACCATTTTCGATGAGTGCGATAGTTTTTTCTCGACCTTGTAAACTTTCAAGTTTATGCAGAGCCCGTAAATCTTGTAATGCTTCAAACATAACTTCATTACGAATAGAATCCAACGGACCATCTTTGCCAGGATAAACCATAAATGCGTCACCGGACGCAAAACCACGTCCCGCGTCAGTGCTTTTGAATGGATCAAGTTTTTTGTCTATGGAAAACTGACTGTACCAGAAATTATATCCCCAATGAAGAAAACCAGAAATATTATATTTATACATTAATACTCCTATAATACGATTGCGGTATGATGGAAAATTAAAGAAGCGATTTGGGACTTTTTCGCATTGAGCAATACAGTAATATGTCCAGAGTGGATTAACTTTAGCATTAACAAATGCTTCAATATGATCATTGCCAGGAATTGGATTTTTCACTAATCCCATAGTATAAAATTCTACATTAGAAAGTGCATCAATGACTGGTGCACCGTCAACCAACTCTTTAATTAGATCGGCACAGGCTTTATAATTTTCCTGATGTTCCAAACGCGGTTCATCTGAAACATGATAATAACATTTGTCTTTTACTCCTTTTGAATCTAAAAAAGTCAATAACTGCGGGAATAATTGACGCAGGAAAGAAACATATTCCTCAGAGTGTGAACTCGTGTGCCAACCGAACATCTTTTTATCTTCGCAATGTTCATTAACAATTATTTTGGGACAACATTCCGCACCCCATTGAGTGAACGAATGTGCCATTTCAAAATACTCAATACCATTTTTCAGACTCAAATCAATCCATCTGTCGAGTTTACTGAAATCAAAACTAAATACATCTCCATCTTTTTTAATCCCTAGTAACTGTACAGTCGGGCGAACGCCGCCGACTTTGGTGTCTAAAGGAGGAGTCCATAAGGGTGTCAAAAGCATATTCATACCATGATTTGAGAAATTCGCGATATATTTATCCAGCAATCCCCAATGCCCTTCGCTCCAACATTTTACATTATAAAAAGAATAAATACAGTCTGCATGAAACCATTCAGTATGAATAAGTTTTTGTTTCGGTAGAGCTACCGGCAATACATCAAGCTCAATACTAGTTTTCGCATCAGCACTTTCATCAGTTGTTAGAGCTCTCGCTTTACAGGAAATAGTTTTTTTACCAGCAGGTTCGTTATTTGTAATGCGCAGCGTCACCCAGACAGTACGCCATTGTTTTGGAGCTGTTATAATTTTTTTGTTAATTGGCAAGAGTGGATCAGGGTATAAGCCGGGAGTTGTACGCAATAAATCAGGATCATCTCCAAGTTCCTCAACCGGGACTTCGCAGGGAGCCAAAGCTGTTTCGCGAATCTCAACTTCGTTAATTAAAGGTGAATCAATTTCTATACTCAAATCAACCTTGAAATTACAATAGTAAGCGAGTTGAAAAGAAAAAACTTCTCCTCGCAGCACACTTGCTGTTTCCAAAACTGATGCATTTAATTTTTCATCAGCAAAGACTTTTTCCAATGAACTGATTGCTTTTAATTCCATTTTCTTCTCCACAAAAATTTAAACTTTCAATTATTGAAAGCGTTTATTAGAATATCAGGAAAATCAGTCATTATGCCCTTTATTCCGTAGGAAACATATTTTTTATTATCCTGATCAGTATTTGAAAAAAACATATTTGCGCATAAAGAACATTCTTTTATCTTTTTACAGAAATCCGGATTAACATCATGAAAACACGGTTGAAGAAAAGTAAGACCAGCATTTTTATGCCTTGATAAATTGGTTCTATCTTCGCCAACACAAAGATCAATTCTTGGATTAATTTCTCGATATTTTTCAATATCAGCAAAAAGGGCAATCATCAAGAAAGCTTGATCGTAAAGATTAAATTTATCGTAAAGACTGCATATTTTTTGTTTAATTTTTAATGAATCAGCATATACTTGAATATTAAGAAATACTTTTCCAGCTAACAATTCTAATGTTTCTTCAAGAGTAGGTATTCTACATATTTTATCTGGACATTTTTCTGAGTTGATGGTAACTTTTAGAGCTTTCAGTTCACTCAATGAATAATCTTCAACATTACCAGTTCCATCTGTTGCCCGATCTAAGGTCTCATCATGGAAAATAATTGGCACACCATCCTTAGAACTTCTTACATCAAATTCTATAATATCAGCACCGATTTTCACGGCTTCTTCAAAAGCGACAAGTGTATTTTCTGGATATTTGCCGGAAAATCCACGATGAGCAGTTACTACAATTTTATCAGGAAGATTATAAATTTCTTTAAGTGCTTGCATAAAAGTAGTCTTTTATTTAAAAGTTACATAATGAATGCCGCTGGTGGCAATTTCTTCAGAAGTTGGTTTGGGAGAATCTGGGCAGTTACCAACAGTTTGACTTCTGGTAATTGCTCTGAATGCTAAAATCTGAGTCCCATTACATTCAGGAAATAGTTTTGGCATATCAACAAACGGAGTTTTAAATGGCAAACCTGCTTTTCTGGAATCAAATATTATACTTGGTTTGGACAAGGATAAATTACTTGTATCTATATCAAATGAATAAAGAGGATTTCTTTTCTCGTTGTATGGTGAAAGCTGTTTACTGTTTGTAAATAAGCGCAGTTTACCGTCATAACATTTCCACATAATTCTCGGAGTATTTCCGGTTTGATTAGTTTTGTAAGTAAATTTACTGCCAAAAGGATCGGAAGTTTTTAATAAAATGGTATTAATGGAACTAAACGAGCGTAGAGATAAAATAAAATCACTACCATTAAAGCAAATACTTGATTCTCCAATAAGCTCATTGGGAATACTCAAAAGCGGGCCGGTTTTTGTCCATTCATAAAGACCACTTGCTGTATTGAATGAATATTTTACCGGTGCGACGCTTCCATGTCCTCCGATACCTGTATTGCTGGGCGTAAAGGTGTCGTATTCGACCCATTCAGTACAATCAGCATTTATCGGGACTGGGGGTGCCATACTATGGTTCATGCTGAAGCCCTTACCCAACTCACAAAATTCATTTGTATAAGGATAATCTTTTTGGGTCATCAGTTTGGCAGGAGATATGATTTCGATATCGTCTTCCTGGTCATTCAGCCTGAACTGCAAAGATTCAATTCTTAGAGTCTTTTGAAGAACATCTGGTGCACCAGTCCACTTTCCTGAACCGGAATTATGTAAGATGTTATCCTTGAGTAAATGGGCATAGCGATACCATTTTAGGACAAATACATTTTCATTGGCTAGCTTGTTTTTGCTTTTCGGCATTCCGAAGGCAATTGGCATGCCGTTGCATTTCCAAAAACAAGTCCCGTATCCTAAGGCATTCCATTGTTCGTCATTAGGAACGATACAGGCTTCTTTCATGATTTTACCAGCAGGATTATCTGTTCTTATCTGATAGATAATGCTCCTGCTGGCGTCATGTCCGCGAGAGTCCAGAGTGGCATAAAAAATAATCCATCTGTCATCGCTCAATTTTAAAGCCGGTGCACAATGCGCTGGAATAACTCCGTCCAGCTTGCGTTCGCCTTGTATACTACAATCTTGTATTAAATGTCCATTATACTCTATATTCATTGCTATTTCCTAAAATAATATTCTAGTTCTTTTTCTGTTCACTAAGCCATTTAAATCCGTCAACAGGACAAAATTCATGATGTCCGTTAAAGATACTCAATCTTACATTTTCCGCCTCTTTACGAACAAGAAGCTTTTTAGCTTTGCCTTTGTGGCTACGGTAGTCGAGTTTCTTTTTATACGCTAGGCTGGCAGGTATTTTTTTTGCTTTCAATTCAGCTAATTCACTTTCTGTAATAGTTACTTTGCCCTTAGCTAATGCATTAAAAACTTTAATTCCCTGATCAACCGGAATATCCCTGTCTCTAAGACCAATATTTAAATCTAATTTAGGCAGTCCTGATATTCCTTTAGCAAAATAAGTAACAGGAGAACGCTTAGCGTATTCAGCTTTTGTCTTGTCACTTTTATCAGGAGCTCCGCCCAAAACCTGTCGCATGTCTTTCATAACGCTTCGTTGCCAGGATTTTCCCTTTGAATAATTATACCATGAACTGAGATCGGTTACCGGACACCACACGGAAACAGCCGCCCATAATTCAGGATATTTAGCCATTGCCATCAAGGCCGCCATTCCACCACCGGAGAAGCCGGTAAGGTATATTCTGGAAGCATCAATATTACTATGTTTCTTTGCATATTCAACAGCATCAATAATATCTTTGATTGCAAGCTCTGAACACATGGCATCCCGACGTTTGTTCGGTCCTCTGAAATCCGGATGTATATAAGCCCAGTTGTTTTCAACACAGAGATTAGCGTAATAAGCTCCAAGTTTCTGTTTATAATCTCCATTCCACGAATGTAAAGCCACAAGCAGAGGGATTTTTTTTGTTGTCTTTGGCAGATAAGCCATAGCGTGCTGTTGTGATTCATCTGAAGCTTTGTATGAAATATCTTTTGCTTCTTCCGGCCATGAATTATTCAATACCGCAGTAAACTTTTTATTAGGATTGAATTTAGTGTTTTTAATGAGTGAACGTCGTGTAAGAACAAATACTCCTGTTCCAAGCGGAGCTATTTTGATAATTGGTTCTCCAGGACGTGCGGCTCTGGTTGATAATGCATCCCCGCCGACAAAAACTTTCGCGTCGTAAGCCCTGAAATTATGTGCAGGGTCGGGGCCAAATACTTTAGCTTCAATCGGCTCGTTTAATAAATTCATCACAAAGAGGTATTGCTTACCATCGTATTCCATAATTCTGGTCAATTGAGGACCCGGGCCATACTTGCCGGGACTAAACCAGCGAATATCCAAATCTTTATTAGGACGCCCGTCACATAGAATAGGACTGAGCTTTTTTAATTCCGATGCCAGCGACTTCATAATAGATAAGCGTGTATTAAAAATATCTTTACTGACAGCGATAGTCTTGCGTTTGCCATCTTTGTCTTTTATAAAATCTTTGTCCAGAAGTCCCCAGTGGAAAAAAATGAGTCCTTTCGCTCCCGCGATAAGTCCAGCGTAAACCGGTAGTTTCATTTCCGCCAGAGTAAGCTCATCTCCAGCTTCGTGTGTCCAATATGAAGGGGCATACATAGGCGG